>Ga0209075_1004723_pt1 | contig 10781 bp, 9 predicted proteins | sample Stecom2011_FD_187523 | JGI IMG/M metagenome (GOLD analysis project Ga0209075, IMG submission 187523) | Agricultural soil microbial communities from Utah to study Nitrogen management - Steer compost 2011 (SPAdes) (version 2) | ecosystem: Environmental > Terrestrial > Soil > Agricultural land...
GGGTTTTTTTTATAGGACATATTGGACATATTATATTGCGTATAATGCGGAATTGTTGCATGAAATACGGTTTTTGATTTTGCCTTCCTTCCTAACGCTTACCCTGCCTACTTTCTAAAGTGCAGGTAATATCGGCGTTATCTTCAAGTTACCAAGACTATAAATTGTCTTTTTTATTGAATAAATCCGTTTTCTCTAACATCTGTTCAATTCATGATTAAACATTGCATAATATGCAATATAACCGTATAATACGCATAGTTTTTGCGTAAATTGGTGAGCAATATGTCACAGCAAAAGAAAATTACACCTAAAGGAAAGGTTGCGGCTTTAGCCTCTACCAAGGGTCTTACTGTTGCTGAACAAGAGCACATGGATAAGCTCATTCACCTTTTCTACGTTCATTGCATTGGTACACGAGGCTATGGCCAAGCAACAGCTTCCAACTACAAGCAAATCCTGATTGCTGCTGTTCGTAATATTGTTAAACCAGCGTGGCAATGGGGGCTTCCTGATATAGATGCTTATTTAGCTTACCTAGCATTAGAAAGAAACAACGCTGCTTCAACTCAAAACATGATCATTACCGTTTTAAGAACCTTCCAAAACTGGTTGTTGTCAGATGTGGGTTTATGCAATCAAACTCTGCAATTATTTGGTGTACGCCCAGCCGAGTATATCAATGAGGAAAATGCTATCGCTTATAAGCGCAAAGCAAGACAAAGAAAGGAAGTAAGAGTCCCGCTGACAAGCGAAGAAGTGAAGAAACTATTAGCTGAGTATGACTTTGCTATTCAAGTGGCTGCATCTGAACGATTAAAGTCTTTTAAAACCTTGCAGCGTGATAAGGTGATTACCTATGTTGGCTTGCTTACTGGGTTAAGAGCTGCGGAGCTAATATCTTTGACTATTCATTCTTTTATGCCTGATGTTAGATACCCTGAATTTGGCAATTGGGCTATCTTGCGAGTGATAGGCAAAGGACGCAAAGAACGTGCCGTTAGACTTTATAATCCGCAAATAAAATCAATAATGGAATGGTACATGGTCTCTGTTCGTCCTAAGTTTATGAGCCAAAAGACTACAGACACGAACCTTCTTTTTTATTCGGAACGTGGCGGTGAGCTTGTTATGCGCCAATACAGACGCTCATTAGCCGATATGGCAGCAAAAGCGGGAATTTCAAAGAATATCACCCCCCATATTTTAAGACATACCTATGCCACTCTTATGCTTAATACGATAGGGCCAGAAGCTTTGCAAAAACAGTTAGGCCACAAATTTTTAAGTACAACGCTTGGCACATACTATTACCAACCTGCAGAAGAAACAGGGCAAGAGGTGTATTTAGGTATTAATAAGCTTACCAGCCAGCTTAACAGTCTTGCTGGTGTGGGCAAAGATAAGGATTAGGAGATTCACATGAATATTAAAATCGAGAATCGGTTAGGTTTATTAGCTAAAGAGCGAGGCATTAAATCTGCCGTTGCTTTCGGTGAGAAGATGACCAAAGAGCAAGGTTTAAAGCTATCAGCTTCTCAAGCCTCACGTTATATGGGTGATAATCCCCCCTCTTTTTCCCAAGACTTTATTCAAGCTGCTTGTGAGCTTTTGCAATGCTTACCGAATGAACTCTTTAGCATTACTATTACGTTAGATGCGGAAGAAGAAATGCCTATAACAATGGAAGTGCCACGACATGCGATAGTGCTTAGAAAAAAAGAGCCTACCCCGAAGCCAGCCCAAAAAGCTAAAGCTGAAAAAGTAAAAGTGGTAAACAAAGATGGAAGCGATAAAAAAGTCGCACCATCTTGGTCAGATGATGTTGGCCCAAGCGCAGATATTTTTCCTTTTGGGTAAGTTATGAAATTTAGCTCAATGACTTGTAATGCTTGTGGTGATAAGTTTTTTTGCCCGCGATTAATTAAGCACTCGTATCTTAACTGCCTCACTGCACCCGGAGGTTATGATCCTGAACGCTTACCTGCAAAGTGCTGGCAGCTTCGTTGCAATGATTCTGGATTAGTTAAAGAAGCACTTTTGCTACTGGGTGTAAAAAAGCAAATCAACACCAGCTATTTCTCAAAATTAAAAGCTGTCGTGGCAGTCCTAATTGACCACCCATTACTTAATGATGATACGGTGAACGCCTTGCAAAAGGTGTTCGATGATGGCTTGGATTCTGATAAATTAGCGCGATCCCTTAGTCGGCAAAAATGCCCAACAATCGCCAAATTTATTAGCGAAAACTTCTACTCAGTAAATAATAAGTTTATTGCCCAGAAGCAATTAGCTTTGGTTTTTAGAAAAGAATTACAAGCCTATACCGACCATCGCTGGTCTAAATTCCATAAAAAAAGAGAACGTGGGCATAAGGTTGTTGAGCGTTCGATTATAAGAGGGCTGTTATCGTCCCAAGCTTTTTGTTTTTTTATACAAGACAAAGGATATACAAGCTGGTTGGAAGTATCACAGAGGGATGTTGATGAATATCTATTGTTATTCTCACGCGCTACCGCTCGGTATGCTGGTCATTTTTTAAAATTTGTTTTCAAAAAACAGAATATAAATAAGAAGGTGGTTTTACCAAAAGCCAATCCCATTATGTATTCAGAAAAGGTTTTAAATGATCAAAACATGGAAAACATAGTCAGTTTAATTGACAGCTACACTTGTCTTGAGCAAAGAGTCATAGCACTATTTTTAGCCATATATGCTCAACCGATAGAACATTCACTAAGACTGAGATTTTCTAACTTCAAATATCATAACAACCAACTGCAAGTCTTATTTAACGAAGAATGGCTACCGTTAGATGACAAGACAGCTTCTCTTTTGCTTACCTTAAAACCAGAACTAGCATTACCTGTAAAAAAACAAGATGAAAGAATCTTTAGCTACGGCAGAAGCTATTTTCTAAGTAAAATAAAAGAGAGTGGCTATGGTGCTAACGAAATCCGACTTGGCGCTATTGCTCGCTTAATTCGCTTAGGTTCGATGAAGCGTGGAGCTATTTGTGCATTTTTTGGTGTTAGTTTTCCTACGCTTTCGGCCATTGAGAGAACAATGGAGTGGGATTTACAGCAAACCGTTGAACAAGACGTTATTGAAAAGCGCAATCGTATGATTAAAGGCGAATATCTAAATGAATGAGCCTTGGTTTATTTATCTTATCGAGTGCGAAGGTGGCCGTCTTTATACGGGAATTACACCAGACTTAGAGGCTCGCTTTAATAAGCACTTGTCTGGTAAAGGCGCATTGTTTACTAAACTCAATAAACCTATCCGCATGATTGCAGCAAAGCAACTTTTAAGCCGCTCACAGGCGGCCAAGGCTGAAAGGGTAATGAAGGGGTTAGGTGCTGCCCATAAGCGCTACATGGCTGCTTCTTGGCCTATTCAGGAGGGGTTGCCTAAAGCCTAAGAAGCGGAAAGTCTTTATTCACTTTGAAATAGTATCCTCTCAACTAAATCAGGTAAGAACTCTTTTCTATCAACCATTGCTTGTGCGACTTCTGCTTGGTCAGGCAACATCACGCTTCCACAGTTATCGCTAAGAACACAAGCCTTGTAAATAACCTCGTCATCCAATGCCATGATCCGCTTTGCGGCAGCTATGCAGTGATTCTTGTTCAGAAGATTATTGAACGGGTGGTAGTGAGGGTGAGTTTCTGAATATAGACTGCTTAATGAGCTTTCGAGTGTTTCATTGATTCCCATTAAGGCTAGGCCGTGGTCAAAAGCACATATCATACGTTCACTGCTTTTTCCTATATTGGCGTAGAGATTATTAGAACGGTCAGCATTTCCAATCCAAAGATCAAAAACAGCAAGTTCCGCGCTTTCTATAGGGTAGCGTTCCGTGACTTGTTTAATTTCTTCTTCACTCTTGATAAGTATTCCGACATTGCTGGTATCAGCAATATGCAACGAGGCGTACATTAAACCTCGGTCATGGGTTACAAGTGCTCCACGAACAACAATCTCCAATCCCAATAATGCTGCCAGCCTTCCAGCTACATATTCAGAATATACTTGCCCACGGCTTTCGGCACTATCACGCTTGATAATGGCTTCTACTTCGCCCCTATATGGTCTAGTCCAACCGCTATCCATGACTTCATAGCGGTTGGAAAGCTTGTATGTGATATAACTCATGCCTAAGCCGCCGAAATATCCACTGCCCAGTCATCAGCAAACAGCTCTGCTTGCTCTACAACCATGTTTATAGCGTCAGGGGATTTGTCAGGTGGATAACGGTAGATTTTTAACAGCACTTTAACAAGAGAGCGCATTTTAGCTCGTGCGGTTTCTCTGTGTTGCCAATCTACAGTTGCAGACTTCCTAAGTTTGTCTGTTAATTCTGCGGCCAAGGCTTTGAGCGTAGGGTCGCCAAGTTCAGCCACGGCAGATTCGTTCTCGGATAATGCTTGGTAAAAGGCAAATTCCTCTTCCGTCATATCATCAGGCGGCGTTTCATTCATCATGTCTTTAGCCATATCTATCAAGCTTTTAATGACTTCGGCAGATGTAATGGCGCGATTTTGATAGCGTTGGATTGCCTCTTCTAAACGCTGAGAGAACTTCTTACCTTGGGTTTTATTCTTTCTAGCACGAGATTTAATTTCGTTATTTAAGAGCTTTTGCAACAGCTCCGCTGCAAAGTTCTTTTGCGGTAGGCTCTGAATTTCTTGAAGGAACTCTGGTGACAAGAGAGAAATATCAGGCTTATCGAAGCCAAGAGTTTTATATAAGTCCGTCACACCATCGACTAATACGCCCTTGGCAACAATTTGGCGCATAGCCGCTTCTTTTTGCGCTTGGTCTAGTTGATTGCCAGTGCGAGTGTATTTCACCATGCCAGCACGAACAGCTTGGAAAAATGCCAACTCGTTACGAACAGCTAATGCTTTTTCGTGTGTTCCAGCAAGCGCCTGTGCTTTGGTAGCTCGCACTACCATATCCATAAACCGTTTAACGCCACGATTAACACCATCAACTATTTCAGGGTCGGCAGTAAGTACATAATCAATGGCTGACGGCAAAAGCTGCAAAGCCTTTATTGGCTCTTCAAAGCCTGTAAAGTTGAACTTGTGCATAAAGTCCTCAAGTGACTTCATGGTATCAACTAAAATAGTGACGGCCTGTTCAATGTTCTCAACAGGTTTGCCTGTGCCCTTGTGGCGCGTGTAGTTTGCGATTGCCTTTTTAAGCTCTTCACCAATACCAATATAATCAACAATTAAACCGCCTGGCTTATCTCTCCAAACTCGGTTGATACGTGCGATAGCTTGCATTAAATCATGGCCTTTCATCGGCTTATCAACGTACATGGTGTTTAGGATGGGGATGTTCGTTCCAGTAAGCCACATATCTCGAACAATGATGATTTCCAGTTCATCGCTTTCGTCTTTGATTCGGCGTTTAAGATGCTCTTTATCTTTTTTGCTTGTAGCATGATCGCGCAAGCTGCCTGCGTCAGAAGCCGAGCTGGTCATAATGATTTTGATCTTGCCTTCATTGAGATCAGAACTATGCCAAGTGTCGTCGCCTTGTTCTCGCTTAATAGCGACAATTTCATCATAAAGGGCCACGGCAGTTTTGCGTGACATCGCAACGACAATAGCCTTTCCTTTTTGGGTTTCTTTGCGCTTTTCCCAATGGCTCAGCAAATCCTCAGCCAGCAGTCGTAAGCGTCCATCAGCCATAGCGATAGATTCAAGTCGTGTTAGTCTCGTTGCCGTTTTGTTTTGTGTTTCTTCATCCGCATCAGGCTCTAACGCATTAAGTTCGTCATTAAGCTTTTCAAGCTCGTTTTTATCCGTAACAGCAAGATTGATAATGCGTGGTTCATAAAGCAAAGGCACAGTGTTGCCATCTTCTTGAGAAGATTTCACGTCATAAATAATATCAATGTAAGAGCCGAATACTGCTTCTGTATCACGGTCGCCGTCATCAATAGGTGTGCCTGTTAAGCCTAAATAAACAGCATTTGGTAGTGCCTGGCGCATATAAGTGGCAAGGCCATACCGTAATTGCCCTGTCTTACTGTTCATGGAAGCCGTAAATCCATATTGGGTACGGTGTGCTTCATCACAAATAACAATCACGTTTTCACGGTCGCAAAGTGGCTCTGCTTGTTGGTTAGGATCAACAGGTGGGAAGCGTTGAATTGTGGTAAAGAAAACACCTCCAGCTTTTTGCTGGCTAAGAAGTTCTTTTAAATGCTCTCTTGATTTAGCCTGAACAGGCGTAGTGCTCATAGGAATTGGGCAGGTTGCAAAGTCCTCGTACAACTGCCCATCAAGATCGTTTCTATCCGTTACAACTACTATGGTTGGATTATTTAGCTCAGGCTGCTCCCTAAGCATAGCGGCATAAAATAGTGCTAAGAAGCTTTTGCCAGAGCCTTGAGTAAACCAAACAACGCCACCTTTGCCGTCTTTTTTATGAGTGGCCGCATTTATGGCGCGTTTTACAGCTTGTCGCACACCGAAAAACTGGTGATAGCCCGCAATTACCTTATAAGTTTGGCCACCTTCTTTTTTGTAGGCTACGAAATGTTTAAAGTAGTTTAACAGCGTATTGCGGTTGCAAAGCCCTCTAACTACCACCTCAAGCTCTAAATGCTTTTTATAGTCATCAATACCCTCGGCAATACGCCAAGGTGTATGCCAATCTTCATTTGCCGTTACCGAGCCGTAGCGAGCTACTACGCCATCAGAAATGATATTGGCAAGGTTGGTATTAAAGATCCTTGGGATAGAGGTTTTATAGCTTTGAATTTGGTTATACGCCTTCCAAACATCAGTATGCAGGTCAGCAGGATTTTTTAGCTCAATTACAATAAGTGGTAGGCCATTAATAAAAGCTACCATGTCGGGGCGAGAAGTACCCACCTGCTTTACTGTAAATTGATTGGTAATAGTCCAATCGTTATTTAATGGGTCATCCCAGTCAAACACATTGATTCGTATAGCACGAACATCGTTATTCTCGTTGATTTCAACTGGGATGCCATTGCGTAGTATCTCGTAAAACTCTTCGTTTGCTTCGATAATCTTCTTATCAGAAAAAGATAAATCTTGAATGGCTTTAAGAGCCTTAGAGATTGTTTCATTAGAAGCGTTGGGGTTGTTTTTACGCAACGCCTCTTCAAGTGTTTCGCTAAGAAGTACCTCGGAATAGCGTTGGCGTTCTGAATTAGAGGCGGTTGGCGATAGTTCCTCACTGCCTCTGAATGTCCATCCTAGCTCTTCAAACCAGCTAATACATAGCTTCTCTAAATCATCTTCGATCATGGCCCTAGCTTATTCTTTTGAAATGAAAGCTGAGTATATCCAATTTCAAAGATAAACAACCACTTTTCAGCGGTGAGTTTTAAGACTCAGGTTCATCAACCACCACTAATGTAGTATGGGTTGCGCCATAGTATGTTCCTTCATCTATATCTATTTGCAGCCACTCTTTACACTTTTCACATTGAAAGGGGGTATCGTCTTTCCAGTCCTCGATGTAAATGCCAGAATCGCAATTAGGGCAGCGCATCTTTAACTCCTTAGCTATAAGTTAGAATCCAAACTCGAATGGTAGATTTAAGCGATCAAACAAAGCTTGTATTTCATCATGCTTGTAAGCCAGCTTTTCAATACGTTTCTTATCAAGCTCTGTAAGCTGCGAGCGCCGTTTATCCAAGGCTTCATAAAACCGTTCAAAATCATCTGAAAGGCTTAGCTCTTGATGTGCTTGCAGCTCGTCCGTTGCCATTAGGTGACACAATTCTGCTTCAAATTCACTATCCATTAGCCACTCCATCTAGTTCACATTCTTCATTAATGGGTAGCTCAATTGCTCCCGATAGTAAGCGAGGTAATAAGGTGTCGCGTAGTTCAACTAAAGTTTGGTTCTCGCTATTTCTTTCCCTTCCTAGTAGTGGCAAAGCAAATTTAAAAAAGAGTTTTGTTATTTCATCGCTAGGATAAACAACCAGTTCATCTTGTAGAAATCTTGAGGTTTGAAAATTACTAATTCCTGTGCTTTGGTTTTGATACGACCACATTTTCCCCTGCTTATATATAATTTGCAGATGGAGCGCTAAAAGTAAGGATAAATATTTAGATTTTGGCCTAAGCAGTCTACAAAAACTTGCAGGAGCACTCCTTCCTATATCTTTTAGTAGACTATGGGTTATTAATAGAGAACGACCCGTTGGCTGTTTAGGGCTTCCACCTGAAATTTCAATAATTATATCGAATGCCTCTAACTCCCTACTCAAAAGCTTTTTAGGCTCTACAAATCTAGTAGGTATATTAGTATACGAACCATCATACGCATTTGGGATGTCTGTTCCCCTTAGTATCTTAATTTTTTCAACATGCTTTTCGTCAGCATGTTCTTTCCCCCAGTCACCACCAATTGTTTTATTAAGGCATTCGCCAAAGGGCAGGCTGCACCAACCTTTAGGCATCTCACCTAATTCGCTATCTTCCATTTCACTAGGAAACAGTTTGGCCGTTTCGTATAACTTGGTGTATTTATCGGGGTTTTTAGCCTTGAATGCTTCAAGCTCAGATTGTGATTTGCTGCTAATAACGCGCATGGCTGCTAAGTTGGCTTCTTCTTCCGTGCCGCCTGTATCTAATACCGCCATCTTTGCCTTAACAGGGTCAAAATCAATAAACCATGACTTGAAAGTAGCCTGTGCAATGGCCTCTAGGGTTTGGTTGATGCGCTTGTTGAGCTGGATTTTGTTATCAAAAGTTAGAAGGCAATGTGAAATCTTTTTTTGAGTATTAATTTCTGGCTTGGGTATGTTTAATGACTCAATATCACCTTTAGTTAAAGCGTTTCTTGTAGCTCCAGAACTAGCGATTGAAAGCAGTTCATCTTGCATAGATGGACTGGTCAGAAAATACCGAAGGAAATTTGCGTCGAACTCACTTGGAATGGGGCGCACGATAGCCACATGCTGATTGACTCTAGCAGGCAAGTGCTCTTGTGGAGCTATACATACTCTAGCAACAGAATCACCTGTTATGTTAAGTAGTATATCAAGTGGCGACACCTCAACATTTTTTAATTTTTCTGCTGCTTCATTTGTTATATAAACCAACCCGTCTTTGTTGAAGCCAGCATTATAAATATTTTGGCTTCTAATTAGAGTAAACTCTCCAGCGTCAAGATAAACTTTGCTTCCTCCTCTTGGAGTTGCCCCGCTTCCAATCTTTAAACAGTATTCTCCAAGCTTCACCGATGGCCATTTAGAGTTCATATCCAATCACCTCTAAGTTATCCTTTATATTTATGTCTAATAACTCAGCTTCCTTTAGTTGCTCACTGAGCAAAGCTGTTAGTAAACTCATTTTTTCTTCGTAGGTTTCATTATCCATTTCATCAATATCAGCTCCCACATAACGGGCAGGTGTTAAAACAAACTCATGCTTTTCGATTTCTTCGTGGGTAGCAGATTTACAAAAACCTAATTCATCTTCGTATTCGCCATCGGCCCATTGAGTGCCGCGCCATGTATGGTAAGCATACGCAATCTTTGCAATCTCATCCTCTGAAAAAGCTTTTTGGGTGCGCGAATCGGGTAACAGTGAAGCCATTTTGCGAGCATCAATAAAAAGCACTTTATTACTGCGGTCAATGCTTCCGTTACGGCCAGCGCCTTTGTCATTTGATAAAAACCAAAGGCAAGCTGGAATTTGAGTGTTGGTGAACAATTGCGCTGGTAGAGCCACGATGCACTCTACAAAACCATCTTTAATCATGGCTTTACGAATGTCGTCTTCACCGCCAGATGTTGAGGAAAGCGAACCATTGGCTAACACTACTCCAGCTCGGCCTTTCATGGATAATCGGGCTTTAATGTGCTGTAGCCAAGCATAGTTAGCATTGCCTACAGGCGGTGTGCCATATACCCAGCGAGGATCACTAGCAAGCTTATCTCCACCCCAGTCTGAAACGTTGAATGGGGGGTTGGCTAGAACGTAGTCTGCTTTTAGATCGGGGTGCTGGTCATCATGGAAAGTATCACCATAGCTTGTGCCAAGGTCGTAATCTATGCCACGAATAGCAAGGTTCATACAGGCTAGTTTGCGCGTATTGGCGCTCATTTCTTGTCCGTAAATAGCGATTTGACCGCGCTTACCACCGTGAGCCTCAATAAAGCGTTCTGATTGAACAAACATACCGCCAGAACCACAGGCAGGGTCATAAATGCGACCATTAAAAGGCGCTAATACTTCAACGAGTGTTTTAACAATAGTATTTGCCGTATAGAACTGTCCTGCTCGTTGGCCTTCTGAGATAGCGAACTGACCAAGCAGATACTCGTAAACCTCACCAAAAACATCGCGTGAGCCATGACGTTCGCTACTAAATTCCATCTTGGCGATAACATCCATTAGCTCGCCAAGGCGACCTGCTGGCAATGGTAAACGCACAAAATCACGGAACAAAACACCGTTGAGCTTAGGGTTTTCTTCTTCAATGGCACGAATAGCATTATCAAGTAATTCGTCTAGGTTAGGTTGGCTGGCCTTGGCGTGAAGATTTTTATAGCGAGCCTGTTCAGGTATCCAAAACACGTTGTCCTTAGTGTAGGAGTCACGGTCATTTACCATGTCCGCAAAGATTTCATCGAGCATACCTTCGGGTACATTTTCGCGTAGCTCGTCTTTGATTTTTTCAGCTTGAGCCTCAAAAATATCGCTTACATATTTCAGAAACACTAGGCCCAACACTGGGTATTTGTATTCGGCAGCGTCTACAGAGCC
>Ga0209075_1004724_pt1 | contig 10780 bp, 10 predicted proteins | sample Stecom2011_FD_187523 | JGI IMG/M metagenome (GOLD analysis project Ga0209075, IMG submission 187523) | Agricultural soil microbial communities from Utah to study Nitrogen management - Steer compost 2011 (SPAdes) (version 2) | ecosystem: Environmental > Terrestrial > Soil > Agricultural land...
GACATAATTACAGATAAAGAATGCATTTGTACAGGTCTGGGAACTTCCTTTTTATTGGAAAACGAATCTGAAAGCTATGGTATGGATACCAAGTCTGTTGGCAATGGTGTTTCTCTTTGTCCTGGCCCCAACATGGTCTACTTCGATCGAGACCTTAGCCTGGCTGAAATGGTAGGGCATATTTATGGAAAAATCAAGGTAATTTCAAGAACGGATCGGCCACATTTTTTTGTAAAAGAAATGCAACTATATCTTGACTACTTGATGGGACTGACTGTTGAGTGGAAAGAAAATCAAGAAAATAAACTAAAGAGACAAATTGATCGTTTTGCCGAAAATCTAAATTTGGGAATTGCTTATTACCATCAGCTTTTTAATGAAAGCTTAAAAAATAACATAATAAACCAAAAGCTTATAACGGATTTTGATGAAGGAAAGTTAAAGTTAGCAGCATTGTTAGCTACAACTGAAAAGATAGCATCAGCATAAAAAATTTATTACAATGGATCAATCAGAAATGAAAGTGGCAATTCGGAGAATGCTAAAAGAAAAAAATGCAGTTCTTTTGGCACATTATTATCAGCGAACTGAGATTCAAGAAATCGCAGATTTTGTCGGTGACAGTTTGGCGTTGGCAAAAAAAGCTTCCACTACTGATGCAGACATTATTGTTTTTGCCGGCGTTCATTTTATGGCGGAAACTGCAAAAATCATCAATCCAAATAAAAAGGTTTTGCTACCTGATTTGGAAGCTGGTTGTTCTTTAGCAGATGGTTGTCCGCCCTTAGCCTTTTCAGAATTCCTCGCAGCAAATCCCAACCATAAGGTTGTAACTTATATCAATTGTAGCGCAGAAATAAAAGCCATGAGCGATTATGTTTGTACTTCTTCTAATGCGGTAGAAGTGATACAATCAATTCCAGAGAAGTACGACATAATTTTTGCGCCAGATAAAAATCTTGGATTGTATTTAAAAAAAGTAAGTGGCAGGGATTTATTGCTTTGGGATGGAAGTTGCATTGTGCATGAAGCTTTTAGTTTAGAAAAACTTATTAAACTAATCAAAGAATATCCAAAAGCTGAATTAATTGCACATCCTGAAAGTGAGCCACATATTTTAGAATTGGCCAAGTTTATTGGCTCTACAGCAAAACTAATTGAATACACCAAAACTTCTCCTGCATCTACATTTATTGTTGCTACAGAGGCTGGTATTTTGCATAAAATGCAAAAGGAAGCACCTGACAAGCATTTGATTCCCGCTCCAGCTGAAGAAAACAACAACTGTGCTTGTAGTGAATGCGCATATATGAAAGTGAATACTTTAGAGAAAGTATACGATTGCTTAAAGGACGAAAGCCCTGAAATATTGATTGATGCTGCTATACTAGAGAAGGCTTTGGCACCCATTGCGCAAATGCTAAATCATGGCTAATAAAAATGAAAGGACAGATGTTTTAATCGTCGGTGCTGGAATTTCCGGCCTAAGCCTTGCTTTGTATCTTTCTGAACAATCTGAAAAACACAAGATTGTAGTTATGGCAAAAGGTCCTTTGGAACTCTGCAATACCGTCATGGCGAAAGGAGGAGTTGCCGCTGTACACGATTTTACAAAAGATTCCTTTGAGCAGCACATTGCAGACACTTATGCAGCGGGACTCAAGAAGGGTGAAATGTCAGTAATTGAAGAAGTTGTAAAGGTTGCACCAGAAAGGATAAAAGATTTAATTCGCTGGGGTGTGGCTTTTGATTATAACGGAAAAGATTTTGACTTGCATCAAGAAGGTGGACATATGCACCAACGTATTTTGCATCATGCAGATTATACAGGAAAAGAAATTCACGAAAAGCTATTGTTGGCTGCCCAACAAAAAAGTAACGTTAAACTCATACAAAACACCATGGGTGTTGATTTTTATTCGGCGGGTAATAGGATCTGTGGTTTGTTATATCTCGATGAAATAAACAACTTAAAAATTGTCCATGCCAAAGCTTTTGTTTTGGCTACAGGCGGTAGCGGACAACTTTTTGCACATACTACCAACTCTAAAATTGCAACTGCCGATGGTGTAGCAATGGCGGCGAGAATTGGTGCTGAAATTAAAGATTTGCAGTATATTCAATTTCATCCCACGGCAATATATAAAAAGGGAGCGAAGCAGTTGGAATTGTTGACAGAAGCTTTGAGGGGGGGTGGCGCTCATTTAATCAATGAGAAGGGCGAGCGGTTTATGTTTGCCTACGATGAAGCCGGAGAGTTGGCAAATAGGGCAGTAGTTAGTGAAGCAATTTTTAAAGAGTTAAAAAAGAGCAATACCGATTACCTTTACTTGAAGTTAAGCCACTTGGATCAAAAAGAATTGAGGCATAAATTTCCTTCAGCATACAACAGCTGCCTAAAAACTGCTTACGATCCTGCGAAAGAAGCAATACCAATTGTTCCTGCGGCACATTATCAATGTGGTGGAATTTTGGTTGATAGAGTTGGAAAAACTAACATTGATAACTTATATGCAATTGGTGAATGTGCTTGTACGAATCTTCATGGTGCCAACCGTTTGGCATCAAACTCCTTGTCTGAAGCATTGGTTTATGCCCACAATGCTGCCCAAAGTTTAGGCAAGCTTTTAATGCAGTCAGCATTTGATTATTTGCACTTTAACGATGAGGCCTTCAATTTTGAGCAAAACCCTTTGTTGCTAGAAACAAAAGAAAATAGTTTTGAAATCAACACAAAGAATTTACAAATACAAATTGATGAAATTGCAGTTGAATTGAGCAACATTCACTGTGGAGAATATACCATTGACAATTTTGAAGAAACAGCTTTGCGTTTGTCGACGTTAAAAAAACAACTGAACAAACATGATTTTATTTTAAATAAAAAAGTTGCTGAAATTAGAAACATTGTAGAGGTTTCTATACTGTATCTTGAAGAAAAAAAACAATCACTATTTGCTCAAAATTCAATTACCTTAGAGAATGATTTTATTGTATAGGTTTTAAATTTCTGCATATTAATGCTATCTGTAAACTTGCTTTTAAGAATAGTTGGAGTTGTCAAATTTGAATTCTTTAAATTTGTGGGCTTAATTAAAACTTTATGTTGCTGAAAAAGTATTTTACAACACTTTTTATTTTCTTGATAGGCTTATCAGTTTATGCGCAGGAGCTAGATGAATATGGCAGAGATTTGGAAGTTTTAACTTTAAAAAAGAAAGGCTTAAACAAAGATCATTACAACCACTTTTTTTTATCTTATGGATTTTTAGTGGGAGAGACAGCATCTGATAGTGCAAAAACATTAAAGCCGGGATCATCAACTTTTCAGCTTGGCTATTTATTTAAATGGAGAATGAGCAATTGGTATGAACTAGGGTTTGATGTGATGTACCATTACAGTTCATATCATATCAAGCAAGATAGCATGAAAATTGTGCCAAACAATCGATTGGTTAAAAAGGAGAAGTTGGTTTTTAACAGCCTTCAACTTGTACCTTTTCAGCGTTTTAAATTTAAAAACAAACATAATTCAGCCGGAATATTTTTGGATTTAGGAGCTTATCTAGGATATAACTATCGCATCAAACACCAAACTGAAGAAATTAACAATACACCTTCTACAGGCAAAACAAAAACAGTAAACCTTAGGTTGAAATACACTGAAGATTTTGACTATGGGGTTATGGCAAGAGTAGGGTTTAACCGTATGGTAATATACGGACGTTATCGTTTTTCAGATTTGTTTACCAATAAAAGTGGCTTGCCTGAACTCTCTCGTATAGAAGCTGGAATTCGCATAGGCTTGCACCGATAACTTTTACATCATTCCGGGCAACATTCCTTTGGCGATACCTTGCATTTCTGCTTCATTCACCTTTTCAGCCTTTTCTAATACTCGGTTTACAGCAGCCAAGGTTAAATCTTCTATTTGTTCCTTATCTGCATCTATCATCAAGCTATCGTCGATAATTATGCTTGTTATTTTCTTATTGCCATTGGCAACTACTTTTACGCCTTCTACTTCTGCTTCTACGCTAACGTTTTCAAGGCGCTTTTTTACTTCTTCTGTTTTTTGCTGCATCTCTTTCAGCTTTCCCATCATATCTCCAAACATAATCTTTGCTTTTTTACAAAAATAAGAAAGTAGTGAGTAGTAATTTTAAAAAAATAAACATGAACAAAAAATCTTAGAATCGTTCTTACAGAAGTGTTATCTTTGACCAACTACAAAAAACAAGAACAAATGAAATTAATGGAAGGAAAAGTTGCCTTAGTAACAGGAGGAACAAGAGGCATAGGTAAGGGAATTGCAATGAAATTAGCGGAAAATGGTGCTAATGTAGCTTTCACTTATATGTCATCAGCCGAAAAGGCAAAAAAGGTAGAAGATGAATTAACTGCTTTGGGTGTAAAAGCAAAAGGATATCAGTCTAATGCAGCTGACTACACCGCTGCTGAGCAATTGATTGCAGATGTTGTAAAAGACTTTGAGCGAATTGATGCCGTGGTTAACAATGCTGGAATTACAAGAGATGGATTGTTGATGCGCATGAGTGAAGAAAATTGGGATGAAGTAATGCAAACCAACTTAAAATCGGTTTTTAACATTACCAAAGCAGCTCAAAGAACACTTTTAAAACAACGCTCAGGTTCCATTATTAACATGAGCTCAATTGTTGGCGTTCGTGGAAATGGTGGACAATCAAACTACGCTGCATCTAAGGCTGGAATAATCGGCTTTACAAAGTCTATCGCTCAAGAATTGGGAAGCAGAAACATTCGATGTAATGCAATTGCCCCTGGATTTATAGCTACTGAAATGACAGATGAATTGGGAGAGGAAGTAATTAATGACTATTTAAAAAATATTCCATTAAAACGAGCCGGAACGCCTGAAGATGTTGCAAATGCTGTACTATACTTGGCATCTGACCTTTCCACTTATGTGTCTGGACAAACCTTGAGTGTTTGTGGCGCTTTGTTGACGTAGTTGTCGAACTTCATATATTTAATAAAAAAAAACAAATCACTTAAATTATTTGAATTTAGTTAGTCAATATCCGTGGTGGATGTATATGCTTTGTTTCTTGCTAGGAGCATTGTATGCATTTGTGCTTTATAGAAAAGACAAGAAGCTAGTTGAGTTTTCACGCCTTACAGTTGGAGGGCTTGCCACTTTGCGAGCCCTTACAGCAGGCTTGCTTGCAGTTTTGCTTCTAGCGCCACTCATAAAGTATTTGAACAAAAAAGTAGAACGGCCGATATTGGTGATTGCGCAAGATAATTCCGCCTCTCTCACGATGATTGCCGACTCTACTTTTTATTTGACTGAATTTGAGGAAGAACTGTCTGCTTTTAAAACTGAGGTAAAACAAAAGTTTGACATTGACCACTATTATTTTGCAGGCAGCTTTGAGCGAGCAGACTCTGCCATTGTTTATGATGGTAAGATGACTGATTACCATCAGCTATTTAACAGTATTGAAGAGCGTTATGCCAATAGAAATGTTGGCGCTGTAATTTTAATGAGTGATGGAATATACAATCGCGGTTCCAATCCATTGTATTTGAAAAGTACCGATGATTTTCCCATATATAGCATTGCTATGGGAGATACTACAGTTAGAAAGGATATAAAAATTAGCCGCATTCAGCACAATGAGATTGCCTATCTAGACAATAAATTCCCTCTTGAAGTGGCTTTGAGTTTTGAGCAGGCAAAAGGAGAGAAAACTAAATTTCAAGTTTTTAAAGAAGGGGAGAAACTGCATGAAAATACAATTGAAATTGATAAATCTGAAGCACTACAAAACCTTTCCATTCAACTAACTGCTACAGCTGTTGGCTTGCAAAAGTATGAACTTGTTTTAACGCCAATTGAAGGTGAACAAAACATTCTTAATAATAAAAAGACATTTTATATTGATGTATTAGACGATCGACAAAAAGTTTTGCTGTTGTATGATGCTCCACATCCTGATGTTGGTGCAATTAATGAAGCATTGAGCAGCAGTAAAAGTTATGAGGTAGAATTGCAAAATATCAAAGACTTTTCAGGAAATCTTGAAAACTTTAATTTGGTAATTGCCTATCAACTCCCTTCAAATAACAATTCAGCTGCTTCCCTCATCAAAGCTATTAAAAACAGCGATGTTGCCACTTGGTTTATATTGGGTTCGCAAAGCAATTACAACAAACTAGCTGAACATCAACTACCTATAAGTACTCAAATAAACAGCAGGGATTTTAACGATGTATACCCGCTTTACAATTCGGCATTTCCTTTGTTCACACTTTCTGAAAATACAGTAAAAACACTTCGAAACTTACCTCCCTTACGACTTCCTTTTGGAAGATATGGTCTCGATGGGGCCGCTCAACTTTTATTAAAACAAAAATTAGGAAGCGTTGAAACAGAGTATCCCTTATTTGTATTTGGTGAAAAGGGTGGTAAAAAGAATGCGGTATTTGTAGGAGAAGGATTGTGGCGTTGGCGTTTGGCCAATTACGCTACATTTGAGAATCACAATGCCGTGGATGAATTAATTTCCAAAACTGTTCAATACCTTTCTTTGAAAGCCGATAAAAGCTACTTTCGAATTGAGCATGAGCGTCAGTTTTTAGAAAATGACCCCATAGTTTTCAACCTTCAACTATATAATGAAAGTTATGAGTTGGTAAATGAAGCTGAAGTGAAAATGCAAGTACAAGATGAAGGTGGGAGTGAATATGAATATGTGTTTAATAGAAGTGGAAATACTTATTTTTTAGAAATTCCTTTTTTGCCTATTGGAAATTACACTTACTTAGCAACTACTCAAATTGGAAGTAAAAAATACGAAAAGCGGGGACAGTTCAGTATTCAAGAGATTCAGTTAGAAGCAGCTGAATTGGTAGCCGATCATAATTTACTTTTCCAACTCTCAGCCAATAGCGGAGGTGAATTATTTTATCCCAAGGAGTTATCTCAATTAGAAAAAGCTTTAAAAGAAAGAGAAGATATAACGGCAATCTCATACAATGAAGAAGAGGTGCAAGAAATAATTAACCTGCCTTGGATTTTTTATATTATTTTGTTTTTACTTAGTTTAGAGTGGTTTGTTAGGAAACGTAATGGAGCATATTAGGAGGCGTTCATTTATAAAACCAACAGTTAACAAATAATGCCACTCCTCCGGAGCTTAAGTTAATTTTATTGTTCTCAGGCTCATCGGGACGATATCTTTGTAAAGAACGCAGCGAATGCAATCAAACCCTAAATGTGGGCGACACAAGTCATACTCTTAAATCATTTGCAGTAAATGCCCTTTCAACATCATAGCTTTATGAAATATATACATACATTTTCAAGCTTTTAAAGAAATATTAATTAGCATTGCAGTTGATAAAATACAAATTAAGATGAAAGCAATTTTTCTTTTTTTATTATCATGTTTGTTCTCAATAGGTTTATATGCTCAAGAAGCGCATGAGAATTTTGATCAATATGTAAAATCCGCAGTAGATTCTTTTGAACTACCGGGCTTAGCAATCTCGATTGTAAAAGGAGATGAAGTGGTTTTTCAGAATACCTATGGTTATAAAAATACCAATACTAAGGAAGCAATTACTCCCAATTCAGTGTTTGCCATTGCTTCACTTTCAAAAGCTTTTACGGCTACTGCCATTGCCATGCTTGTTGATGATGGGAAATTAGCTTGGAATGATAGAGTGAAAGATCACTTGCCATACTTTACCCTAAAAGACGAACACATTGCCGCAAAAATGACCATTGAGGACATCCTTTGTCACCGCAGTGGTTTTAAAACTTTCGATGGTGATTTACTTTGGTATGGAACAACATACTCTCCAAAAGAAATTATAGAACATTTTGGTAATTATAATTTGTCCTATGATCATAGAACTACCTATGGGTATCAGAACATTATGTTTATCGTAGCAGGACAAATTGTTGAAGAGGTAAGTGGTATGACATTAGGGGCGTTTATGAAAAAGCGCATCTTTGATCCTTTAGGAATGCAAAATACCTTTAGTTCGATTACACAATTTAAAAAGAATACAGATATAGCCATGCCGCATGTAAAAGGTGAGTTGGATGAATTGCGTAACTATGAGAATTCTGCAGGAGCAGCCCTTTTAAGTTCGAATATAGTGGACCTAAACAAGTGGATTGCATTCTGGTTGAACGAGGGAGTTTATAAAAATGATACACTTCTGACAAAGGCGACCTATTATAAGATTCTAGATATTCATACGCCAATAAGTCCTTCTAATTTTAACCGACAAAGTGGAATTGAGTTTAACGGTTATGGCTTAGGCTGGTTTTTAACTGGATATGAAGGAAGTAAAATTGCACACCATGGTGGTGGTTTGCCAGGATTTATTTCTAAGATTTTCTTAGTACCTAGTAAAAAGCTAGGTGGTATTATACTAACCAATGGGGAGAGTTACTTGCCTTCAGCTTTAATGTACAGCGCTATTGATGAGTTTAATCCTTCTATTGAAAGTGATAAAGACTGGGCAGCAACTTATTTAATGTTCGCTAAGTTTAATGAAGCCAGACTAGAAAAACAAAAAGAAGAACGCCATGCAAAAAGAAATGCTGCGCTCAAATCAAATATTCCTGTAAACGACATTGTAGGGACTTATGAAGATGTTTATTACGGAAAGGCCAAGGTGGTTGAGAAAGATGGGAAACTACATTTGTCGCTATTGCCCACAAAAGCTATTTTTAGTTCTGAAATGACACATTGGCAACAAAATACTTATCGTATAAAGTTTAAAGATCAATTTTTACCAGAAGGCTTTATTACTTTTTACCCAAATGCAAACGGCGAAGTGATGAACTTTACTGTTGATTTACCAAATCCTGATTTTCATTTTCATAATTTGAAATTTGATAAGATAAAATAGCAAGTTGCCTTAAAATGCTGTGTTTAACCAATAAGTATAATATCTCTATTGGAAACAACCAATTTATCATCAAAGAATGAATCTTTTAGCATGGCATAAACAAGTTGTAAACCTGGCATTCCGCCGCCGACAATTGCATAGTCATAAACTTGGATCTGCAAAGCATTGTTCTTCACCGATTGATTTTAAAGTAAATAAAAAGCGACAATGAGATAATTGCACTTATAAAGAAAAAATAGGCCCAAAGATTATGACTAAAGTTAGGTTGATCAAAGTCTAAAATCTTTAATCCAAAAACCAAAAACATCGTAGTAGCAAATAAGCTTGTTCTAGCCTTTTCAGTCATATTTCAATAGTTAATTTCCTATTGCACCTAAATCCTTATCAAATAAAAACAAGCTAGAAGTGTCGCTTCCAATCATCTCTAATTTATCAATAATTGTTCTTGCCATTTCTTCTTCTTCTAACTGCTCTGCGATATACCACTGCATAAAGTTATTGGTCATATGGTCGTTTTCTTTCAAACATGCAGTAATGATATCGTTGATTGATTCGGTTACTAAAATCTCATGTTCTAAAATAGATTTAAAAACAGACTTTAAAGAATCATAATCTTTTTTAGGCGATTCTAAAGCGGGAATTTCAGCGTGGCTTCCTCTTTCATTTATAAACCTTATCAACTTCAACATATGTTCTCTTTCTTCATCAGCGTGTTGATATAAAAAATTTGCCACTCCGCTAAATCCTTTTACCTCTGCCCAACATGCCATTGCTAAGTATATTTGAGAGGAAGAGGCTTCTTTGTGAATTTGATTTTGCAATTTTTTTTCTATTGTTGGTAATAACATAATGTTTTCATTTTAATTATTAATCGTTATGAGTTAGAATAAAGTTAAGCTTATTTAATTTTACTCCATTTACAATCAATTGAATATAATGATTGCCCGCATAGTACTTTCTTGTACTTATTTTTCTAAATGAGTGGTTTTTACGTATTTCAATTGAAGCGTTAGCCTTGAGGTTTTTCTCACTTATTTTAAAAACTTTTTGATTGTATGAGCCATTTGATTTTAAATGGTGAACTGCATACTCTATTCGCAGGAGTTGATCTTTTTTATCATTGTTTTTTAAAGTGAAGTAAAAGCTTAGGTTATTGCCTATCTTAACACTATCAACTTCCAATCTTGCTGCACTTACAACAACATCTTTACTTTGTTTAAAGCCAAATGTTGCCAAAACAGTTGGGTCTCCAGCTTTTAAAAAGGTTCTAGAAGCGTGTTTTAGCACCCAGTTACAGTTAGCATCGGTGCCTATCCATTGATTAAGTAATTTTTTAAAAAGGTCTGGCTTTAATTTAGATAAGTCATTCAAGTGGTTGGCTACACTCTTTTTTACATAAAGTGATTGGTCTGACTTTAATTGATTGAGAATGGGAATTGTTTCTGAAGTAGGCAAATCTAAATGCTTTGCCCAAGGAAGCATAGGGCGGCAACCTTCAGAGGCAAGTCTTCTTACTTTGTGATGAGTATGTGTGCTCCACTTTTGCATTTGCTTCATTGTTTCGTTCGGAAAAGCAGTTAAAAACGGTCGAATGGCAAATTCACAAGAGTAGTATTGTGTAATCTTTTCAATTCCCTGCATAGATTGTTTGAAGTTGTTAAGTCCATATAGTTCAATATAAGTTGGAATGAAATAATACTCAATGCGTTCTTCCCCATCTTTATAAGCCACCTCACTAAGCTTCTCAAGAATTTCTACTGCCTTTTTATAGTCTTTTGGCAGTTGGCTGTGCATGCAAATGCTCAAATGCTTAATCCTTTGCTTCAGCCCCATCTGCAACCAGTCAACAGCATACACTTCTTTT
>Ga0209075_1004726_pt1 | contig 10778 bp, 9 predicted proteins | sample Stecom2011_FD_187523 | JGI IMG/M metagenome (GOLD analysis project Ga0209075, IMG submission 187523) | Agricultural soil microbial communities from Utah to study Nitrogen management - Steer compost 2011 (SPAdes) (version 2) | ecosystem: Environmental > Terrestrial > Soil > Agricultural land...
ATGTGGCCATTCCGTTATATGAAAAATTTGTTCAGCAACTCGAAAAAGAAACTGGTAAAAAAGTAGCCACAGGCAGTTTTGGAGCCATGATGGACGTAGAGTTGATCAATGATGGACCTGTTACTATATGGATTGATTCGCAAAACAAGGAATAATCATTAATTTTTTTATGTTTGTATAACATTTCATTAACATGTTTTTAACTTTGTCGCTTATTTGCGTTTAATCCCTATGTAGTTACACGTGCGATTATTTTTTCTACTGCTGTCTTTTTTAGTATTTTCCCAAATTGATTATACTATTTCAAGCATTCCTCCGACGTTGTTGGAATACGCAAACAGTGTGGTGCTCGATGAAGTTGTAGATGTTGACGCTACCAACATTAGAAATATGAAAACAACGACGCGTCGTGTGGTGGCAGTCTTAAATAAATTGGGCGTGGGAGATGCCCGCACGTATGCCTATTACAACGGGAATTCCCGTGTTCGAAAGATTGAAGCTAAAGTGTATGACGCGCAAGGAAATTTACACAAACGTTACAGAAAGCGAGATTTTCTGGATGTAAGTCGCAGTGGAGGCAATATGTATGCCGATTCACGATTGGTCTACTTAGATTACACACCGACGTTCTATCCGTATATTATGGTTTTTGAAAGTGAGGTGGAAAGTGGCGATTCCGGACTTTTAAGTTCGCACTGGTTTGTCAGGGGATATGCTGAAAGTCTCCTTAATTTCGAAAAGAACATTCGCTTTAGCGAGAACAATAAAATCCGTTATAAAGCGAAAAACCTCGACGGTTATAATGTGACGATTGCCGAGTCGCCGAATGCGCTCAACATAAAAGCAACGCATATCCCGGCGTTGCGCTACGAAGAACACAGTCCGTCTTGGGCGGAGATCTTACCTCATGTTCTATTGGCGTTCAACAAATTTCAGCTAAAAAATGTTATGGCTTCAGTAGACAGCTGGGAGAATTTTGGGACATGGATGGAGGCCGCTTTGCTATCTGATGTAAACGATATTCCCGAGACCACGATTGCGAGAATTAAGCAATTGGTCAGCACCGAGGAAACCAACGAGGCCAAAGCCCGAAAAATATACGAGTTTGTTCAGGATAAAGTGCGCTATGTGAGCATTCAGATTGGTATTGGTGGGTGGAAGCCGATGCCAGCCTCGGATGTAGATCGATTGAGCTACGGCGATTGTAAGGCGTTGACCAACTACACCAAGGCGCTTTTAGACGCTGTGGGCATTCCGTCTTATTATACGATTGTTTATGGCGATAAGTCGCATCGCGATTTGGATGATGATTTCGCATCCATTCAAGGCAACCACGTAATTCTGGGCATTCCCGACGGCGACGACATAACCTGGCTGGAATGTACGAGCCAAGATTTGCCTTATGGGTATATTGGCAGTTTAACAGAAGATAGAAATGTGGTTATGATTACGCCAGAAGGTGGAAAGTTAGCCCGAACTAAGACCTATGAATCTCTCGAAAATACGCAAATCACGCAAACGTCGATTCGCGTTGATGCGGAGGGAACACTAAACGCCGAGTTTGAAAGAGTTTCTCAGGGACTACAGTATGAAAACAAATATGGGTTGGTAATTTTGAATGAGTCGGAGGTAGACCGATATTATAAACGTACTTGGAAACACATCAATGGATTTTCAATCGTGGACTATGAATTCGATAACAATCGCGATTCGATTGCATTCACAGAAAAGCTAAACTTGAAACTGCCGAACTATAGTATCGCCGTTGGGGAAAGCTTTTTATTGACCCCTAATGTGTTTAATCAATTTAGAGCTATTCCTCCTCAGATTCACGACCGAAAGCAAAATATAAAAATAAGGCATGGTTTTTTTGACGACGATAGTGTCATCATCGAAATTCCATCGGAAATGTCGATCGAATCTGTGCCAGAACCCATTCAAATCGAAAATAAGTTTGGCACCTATGAAGTGACTTTTTCCAGGCTTTCCGAACAATGCGTCGCATATCACCGTAAATTTCACTTATACAGAGGGGAGTTTCCACCCGAAGCCTATCAGGCATTTCGTGATTTTCTGCGAACCGTATCGCGCGCCGATCAAACAACAATTTTATTGACAAAAAAATAAACACCCCTTACCATTGAGAACAACATTGCTTACCCTTTGTCTGACCTTGATTTTTACGATATCCCACGCAAGCAATTATCGCTTTGGAAGAGTTTCTGATGAAGAACTGCAATTAAAAGTGCATCCATCAGACCCTTCAGCCGTTGCTGCCATACTATATTGAGAAATTAAAACCGAGTTTCAATACTCTGAATCGAAAGGATGGTATATCACTACCGATTACTTCGACCGCATAAAAATTTTCACCAAAGAAGGAGCGGACTACGCCAATAAAACCGTTGCCCTCTACAATGGACAGGTAAATGATGAGTTGAAAAATCTACGAGCTTTCACATTTAATATGGTGAACGGAAAAGTAGATCGCCAACGACTTGGCTCGGATGGAATTTTTAAAAACGATGTCACCAAATATATGAGCCAGACAAAAATTACCATGCCCAATGTGCGGGAAGGAAGTGTTATTGATATTCGCTATTCGGTGGAATCTTCGTTTTTTATGAATATCGATGAATTCAAATTTCAAGAACGGATTCCTGTCGATAAACTTCATATGACATTCAGTGCTCCAGAACGATTCCGATACCAGACCTATCACCGAGGATGGCCCTCAATTCCTGTCAATCAGACAATGCGCGACAAGAATTATACGTTGTTAAACCAGGCGACTCAAGGAACTATGTTGGGAAGCCGAAAAGGAGCGGGCTACAGCAATGTGAAATTAAAAGAAAATGTTTACGTCGTTGAAATGGAGGATATTCCCGCCATTCAAGAAGAACCTTATGTTGGCAATATCGAAAACTACATGGCTGGAATTCATTTTGAATTGAGTTCTGCTGACGCTGGAATCGGCATGAAAAATTTCTCGGTAACCTGGGATGACGTTGCGAAAACAATTTATAAGTCTGATGCCTTTGGGGCGGAATTACAGCGAACGGGTTACTTTGAAAAAGACATCGATCAACTGCTCGACGGTATCGTTGATCCTATGGAGAAAACACAACGTATTTATTGGTACGTGCTCGCAAAAATGAATTGGAACAACACGGGAGGCGTATTTACACGAGACGGTGTCCGCAAAGCGTATCGAGACAATACTGGAAATGCGGCAGAAATAAATTTAATGTTGACCGCCATGCTCCGCCACGCGCAAATCAAAGCTTATCCTGTTTTGGTGAGCACCAAAGCCCATGGCATTCCGCTATTTCCTACGATCAACGGATTTAATTATGTCATCACCGTAGCCGAATTGCCTGAAGGAGTTTTCCTTATGGACGCCACAAACAGAAATGCGAGTATGGGAATCCTCGGTTCCCAAATTCTGAATGGAAATGGAAAAGTTATTATCAACGAAACAGAATCCGCATGGATTCCATTGAACTCCGCAAGTGCAGCGGTGAGTCAAACGCTTATGAATGCTTCGGTAAATGCAGATATGGGAGTTTCGGGAAAAGCACAACAGCGACTGTCTGGAAATTTTGCCCTTAATTATCGGAATAACTTTAAAAACCTTGCCGAGACTGAATGGGTTAAGCGAATTGAAAAGATGTATCCCGGAGTGGATTTTGCCAATATTTCTTTCGAAAACCCAGATAATCCGATGGAATCCGTTACTATGAATTTCGATTTTGATACCTTTGACGGCGTAGAAGAAGTGGAGGGCAATATATATATGTCGCCACTGTTCTTTCTACAGACTAAGGAAAATCCTTTTAAGTAGGAAACAAGAAATTTTCCGGTCGACTTTGGGTATCCCCATCGTTCGCAGATAATAATGAATTTCGCGCTACCTGAAGGATATGAAGTAGCCTCATTGCCCGAAAACGCGATGGCGGTTTTAGCCGATAATGTAGGAAGGTGCCGCTATTTAATTTCGCAACAAGGCAATATCCTTCAGATATCCGTCGACCTGACCATGATGCAAGCGGTTATCGACGAATCGGAATACGGCAGTTTAAAAGACTTTTACGAAGGCTTAGTCAATAAGGAATCGGAAAAAATAGTATTGAAAAAAATATAATGGATTTAAAAAACGCACAGAAAGCTGTTGACGAATGGATTAAGACACACGGTGTCCGGTACTTCAACGAGCTTACGAATATGGCGCAGCTTACTGAAGAGGTAGGAGAAGTAGCTCGCATTATCGCTAGGCGCTATGGCGAACAGAGTGAAAAGGAAAGCGACAAAGACAAAGACTTGGGCGAAGAACTTGCCGACGTTGTTTTTGTTGTCTTGTGTTTGGCAAATCAGACTGGCGTAGACTTGGAAAAATCCTTCCAAAAAAAGTTGGATATCAAGACCAAACGCGACCACGATAGGCATCACAGTAACGAAAAATTGAAATAGATGTTTAAAAGAATTATAACCACAAAGGGTTTTTGGCGATCGGTATTTGCATTGGCAGCGGCTTTTGCCATTCTTTTTACCGTAGTGAAATGGGCACTCGAAGGATTTAAAATGTCGTATTTCACCGATAAAAATCCACTGACTCACTTCCTTCTTTTGATCGCTGCAGGAATCGTTTATGGATTTTTTGTGACTTTCGGAAAGTTCAGAAGAAAGATTAAAGAAAGCGAATCGCGAAAATGAAGGCGATCCTAAAACCTCCATTCACACCTAAATCAGATGTGCTTTTGACAATTGGCGGTTCTAAAAGTGAATCGAATCGCCTCCTGATTCTCCAAGCGCTCTACAGCAATATCAGGATAGAAAATCTATCGGATAGCGATGACTCAAAAGTGCTTATCGATGGGTTGCAAGTCAGTAACGGAACGGTAGATGTAGGCCACGCGGGCACGGCCATGCGATTCCTCACAGCATATTTTGCTTGTTTGGAACACGCAGATATCGTGCTCACGGGGAGCAGTCGCATGCAAGAACGCCCCATTGGGATTTTAGTCGATGCTTTGCGACAACTGGGGGCTGAGATCGAATACTTAAAAACAAAAGGATATCCTCCGCTGAGAATCAAAGGGAAGACCTTGAGGGAAAATAAAGTGAAGCTCGAGGCAAGTGTAAGCAGCCAATTTATTTCTGCGCTGATGCTCATCGCACCAAAACTGCCCCATGGAATCCATATCGCCCTCGAAGGCGAAATAGCATCGCGGCCATATATCGAGATGACCTTGGGATTGCTTCAGAAAGCTGGGGTCGAAGCCCACTTTAAAAATAATGAGATTGTTGTTTCTCCTGCTTCAGAAATTCCAGACACAACGTTTTATGTAGAATCCGACTGGAGCTCTCTGTCTTATTTCTACAGTCTGATTGCTTTAAGCGAAGGTGCCGAATTGCGATGTAGCTATTTTCGGGAAGACAGCCTGCAAGGCGATCGCGATTTGGCGTTTTTTTATGAAGGCCTCGGAGTATCTACTTTTTTTGAGGACGACCATACCGTATTGCTTCGAAAAAACAACCTAATGTTGCCAGAAGAAGCTTTTTTCGACTTGTCGGGATCGCCAGATTTGGCGCAAACAATTGCAGTTACTTGTTTCGGATTGGGAATGGGGTGCTCGTTGGAAGGACTTCAGACATTAAAAATCAAAGAAACAGACCGGTTATTGGCATTGAAAACCGAGTTGGAAAAACTCGGCGCTGAGGTATCTGTTACCGACGATTCCCTTCACCTAGAAAAAGCTACTCAAATGATAGCTGGGGTGGCTATCGACACCTATCAAGACCACCGCATGGCAATGGCTTTTGCACCCTTAGGGGTAAAGATTCCTATTGAGATTAACGATGCAGAAGTAGTTTCAAAGTCGTTCCCAAACTTTTGGACCGATATGAAGCGCGTAGGATTGGTTTGTGAATTAAGTAGATTTTAAAGGATTATCAGAAAAATAAACCATTTAACAAAAGAGCTTTAATTTTCATAATCAAAACACAATCAATATTTAGAAAAATTTAAATGGTCATTTACTTGACAAGGCCTATCTCGAAGTTGTATATTTGCAACCTTAAAAATTTTAAAGATTTACGCTTATGGCACTCGGAATGAAACTTTCTAATTATAACTTCGAACTTCCCCCGGAGTTATTGGCTGAATATCCAGCTTTGAATAGGGATGAATCGCGGTTAATGGTTTTAAATCGAGAGAACCAGACCATTGAGCACAAGAAGTTTAAAGATTTAATCGACTATTTTGAAGAGGACGATGTTTTGGTGACCAACAACACCAAAGTATTTCCAGCACGACTATTCGGAAAGAAAGAAAAAACCAATGCGCGCATCGAGGTGTTTTTGTTACGCGAATTGAGCAAAGATGTGCGACTGTGGGACGTATTGGTAGATCCTGCTCGTAAGATTAGAATTGGTAATAAGCTCTTCTTTGGAGAAGACGAATCTATGGTCGCTGAGGTTATTGATAACACCACTTCGAGAGGACGAACCCTACGGTTTTTATACGACGGTTCGTACGATGAGTTCAGAAAAAAATTGAGCGAATTAGGGCAAACACCCCTTCCAAAATACATCAAGCGTGATGTAGAGCCAGACGACGCCGAGCGTTATCAAACCATCTATGCAAAACACGAAGGGGCAGTGGCTGCACCAACAGCGGGATTGCACTTTTCGAGACACCTTCTGAAAAGATTGGAAATCAAAGGTGTTCATGTGCCGGAAGTTACGCTTCACGTAGGCTTAGGTACATTCAGCAATGTGGAGGTTGAAGATTTATCCAAACATAAAATGGATTCCGAAGAGATGATCATCACTCAGGAAACGGCTGATATTGTAAACAAAGGTTTAAAAAACAGAAAGCGTATTTGCGCAGTGGGTACCACCGCCATGCGCGCCTTGGAAAGTGCAGTATCAACAAGCGGCACCTTGAATCCATACGAAGGATGGACCAATAAGTTTATATTCCCTCCGTATGAATTTAGCATTGCAAATGCTATGGTAACGAACTTCCACATTCCAAAATCAACATTGATGATGATGGTGGCTGCTTTTGCCGGTTACGATTTCACGCGAGAGGCGTATGAAGAAGCCGTAAAAGAGAAATACAACTTCTATAGTTATGGCGATGCAATGCTGATTATATAATCTGCAATAGACATAACGATCACACAAAAAAAATCCCGATACCCATCGGGATTTTTTTTATTTGTACATAAGATTTTTAAATGTGCAAATAAAAAATTAACTTAGTTCCTAATTACTTGTCATATTCGTTAGCCTATAAATGAAAAATACGTTAATGCTACTAGGGGTTTTATTTGCTTCTTTCTTCGCGCTTGCGCAAGAAACTGGAGTGGAATATCCTATTGGGTGGGACTTGAATATGGAAAGTACACCAGAGGTTATTTTGTTTGCACCGCTGGATTTAGAAAGCATTGCAAAGGAAGATCGCTTAAACGACAAGAATAAAGGACAACCTTGGCGCTATGGCATCGAACGTCCAATTCAATTGGATATGGCCGATGGGCTTTGGACAGACCTTCCAGACGGCGGGCGATTGTGGCAAATGGTGCTTCACGCTCCTGGCGCATTGAATATCAGCGTAAATTTCGACAAGGTGCAAATTCCCACTGGTTCGCGTTTTCAGTTATACAACGATGATCATACCGACTTGACCAACGCGTTTACTGCGCAAGACAATTATGCCAACCATCAATTGGGTACTTGGTTTGTCAGTGGCGATAAGATTTGGATAGAATATTACCAGCCCTCGCATGTGATGGGTACTCCGGAGCTTCAAATTTCGAGCATTATTCACGGATACCGCTTGGGTTTGGTTACGAATTGGGTGAGTGATTTTCAGGGAATCAATGATTCTGGAGCGTGCCATTACGACGTGAATTGCTCTGTTGGTGCCGACTTCGACTCACACAAAGATGTGTTGAAAAAAGCAGTTGCATTACTCAACCTCGGAAATGGGTTTTTATGTTCCGCGACCTTAATCAACAATGGCAAATCCGATAAAACTCCTTTTCTACTCACCGCAAATCACTGTTTGGAAAATAGCGATCCTGCCTTATGGTCGGTACGTTTCAATTGGATTAGTCCCGACCCTGTCTGTGGCACAGGAGAAGATAGTGGCGATTTGCACGCTAACTTTACGATGAGCGGCGCCGAATTTAGAGCGAGCAATGCACTAAGCGATTTTGCTTTGGTTGAACTGAGCAATGAAATACCAGGCTCGTGGGATGTGGCTTTTGCTGGCTGGGACAATACAGATGCCGACCCCTTATTCGAAGTGGGGATTCATCATCCCAATGGCGATATTATGAAAGTGTGTCGAGACGATTCAGGTGCTGAAAAAGTAAATGCCAATGGCACAGAAACGTGGCTCATTGGAGGGGGAGATCACGGTTGGGGCAATGGATGGGAAATTGGATCTACTGAAAATGGATCGTCAGGGTCGCCATTATTTAATGAATCAGGAAAAATAATCGGACAATTATACGCCGGTGAAGCAAGCTGCGACGGAACAGAAAGCAATGGCCAATACGATCTTTACGGAAGGTTTGGCGTTTCTTGGCACGCAGGAAGTACCCCAGAAACCCGCCTCAGCGATTGGTTGGATCCAGGAAATACGGGACTGACAAATGTAGAAACCTTACAGAATATTTTAAGTGTTGCTGATATTGAACCGACGGGCGAATTGAAAATTTTTCCAAATCCTGCCGCTACTACGATAACGGTATTAAATCAGCGCTATCCACATTTAACGTATGAGTTCTATAGTCTAGTAGGGCAGATGCTTCAAGCGGGAGACATATCAGACACGATGAATTCAATTTCTATAGACGACCTTGCCGAAGGAGTCTATATGTTGAAGCTGACCGATGGAGATACCCAAGATACGATGACGAAAAAGATTGTGGTTAAACGATAAGTTCCGAATAATTAAGCGGAATTAATTTCTTACCTCTACCGCTACAAAACCATCGCCTTTACTTTGATTCCTTAAATCTATTGCGATTGCACGAAATTCCTGTAATTTTGTAGCTATGATTTCAGATAAAAAAGACATACGCGCACTTTCGAAAGAAGAATTACGCGATTTCTTCGAAAGTATTGGCGAACAACGCTTTCGAGGCAGTCAGGTATATGATTGGCTGTGGAATAAAAGTGCGCATAGTTTCGATGCGATGACCAACCTCTCCAAAGAGATGCGACAGCATTTGGATGAAAATTTTGTGATCAATCACATCGAAGTCGATAGTATGCAAAAAAGCGCTGATGGGACCATTAAAAACGCCGTCAAGCTCTTCGATGGATTTATCGTAGAATCGGTGTTGATTCCAACAGCATCTCGGACTACGGCGTGTGTTTCTTCGCAAGTGGGATGTAGCTTAAACTGTACGTTTTGTGCCACCGCCCGACTCAAGCGCATGCGCAACTTAAACCCTGACGAAATTTATGATCAGGTAGTCGCTATCGATCAAGAAAGTAGGCTGTATCACGGTCGCCCGCTTTCGAATATTGTTTTTATGGGAATGGGCGAACCTTTGATGAACTACAATAACGTGCTCAAGGCAATCGATAAGATTACTGAAGACGAAGGCTTGGGCATGTCGCCAAAACGAATTACCGTCTCCACTTCTGGCGTACCCAAAATGATTAAAAAGCTTGCCGACGATGAAGTGAAATTTCATTTGGCCGTATCGTTGCATTCGGCAATTCAAGAGAAACGCGAACAGATTATGCCTTTTGCGAAATCGTTCACGCTGCCCGATTTAAGAGAGTCGTTGGAGTATTGGTACGAAAAGACCAAGCGAAGAATTACGTATGAATATATCGTTTGGCGAAACATCAACGATGAGTGGGAAGACATCGAAGCATTAATTCAATTCTGTAAATACGTTCCGTGTAAGGTCAATTTAATCGAGTATAACCCCATTGGCGACGATGAATTTAAGCAAGCCGATCCGGAAGCGCTCGACGATTATATCCAAGCCTTAGAAGCAGAAAGAATACCTGTCACGGTTCGTCGCAGTCGTGGAAAAGACATCGATGCGGCTTGTGGTCAATTGGCGAATAAGCATTAAACATAATTTGTTTTGCTAATTATCTTATAAATGGAAACGGATCATATTTGCTGCTTTCATTGGCCATAGTGGAAAACTACAACACCACTTTTCTATTATCCAGTAATAACTTCAGAAGATTACATTCGCAGACAAGCAGACAGGATTAGCAGCGTAACCATGTTATTGGTTTTATCCGAAATACACGGTTGCCACGTTCACCGAATCTTAGGCAAAGGTGAATTCTTCTACATTCCCACGCAGGTGGGAATCTAATTTCCGTTTTTTATTTGGTATTAGTTCTTGCACCGACGCATTTTCTTGATTTTATAAGAGATCTGCCCACGTTCACCGAAGCTTTAGCGAAGGTGGATTCTGCTACATTCCCACGTAGGTGGGAATCTAATTTCCGTTTTTTATTTGGTATTAGTTCTTGCACCGACGTATTGTCTTGATTTTATAAGAGATCTGCCCACGTTCACCGAAGCTTTAGCGAAGGTGAATTCTTCTACATTCCCACGCAGGTGGGAATCTAATTTCCGTTTTTTATTTGGTATCATTGTTGTCCGATAAAAACTGGAGAACTCAAAAATAGCCTTTGTAAAGGTTGATTTTACTACGTTGTGGTTTAAATTTTAAAACAGAACCTCTCTATGGGTCAAAAAGACTCAATTGACCTGTAAA
>Ga0209075_1004728_pt1 | contig 10776 bp, 9 predicted proteins | sample Stecom2011_FD_187523 | JGI IMG/M metagenome (GOLD analysis project Ga0209075, IMG submission 187523) | Agricultural soil microbial communities from Utah to study Nitrogen management - Steer compost 2011 (SPAdes) (version 2) | ecosystem: Environmental > Terrestrial > Soil > Agricultural land...
TGGTGTTCCATCAGAGCCAATAGGAATGAGTTCGCGGGTTGCGCAGTTAATGATGTGTACGCGGTGCGAAACGGTGTCTGTCACTTTCTGCTCAAAGTGGTAAAGCGTGAATCGGACTATGTCCGGGTTATTGGTATCCCGCCCAATACTGTCTGTATCTACAGTGGAGAATGCGGTCACATACGGATAGGCCAAAGACCATGGGCGCCAGAAAATCCCTTTGCGTTCTGTGCTTACTACCACTGCCTCATCAGGCAGGCGCGATTGTTTGTGATCAAACCAAGTGTACTCTCCGTAAATCAAGTACCCCAACATGCCAGCGCCGGCAAATACTGGAATAATCCACTTAGGGGCCATGTTGCGAGTCACCGCTCGGATACCCAAAGCGACGCCAGCGGCGCCAAGTCCGCAGAATAGAGTGGCGACAAGAGTCCAGAACATAAAATCATCCCTTAAAAAAAGAACGGGCTTCCTCTCAGAGGAAGCCCGTTTAGAACAACCTGTCAACTCGATGAGTTAATCAGATCAGCTTATTGCTTAGTGGTCTTGAGCTTGCCCGGCACCGCGAGGGTAGCGAACGCTTTCAACCAGCTCCTGGATCTCAACGGGCGGCTCTTCAGTTGCATTTGCTACAGCAAAGGCTACCGCAAAGTTGACCAGTGCACCAATCGCGCCAATCGACAGAGGTGAAATGCCAAATACCCAATTTGCCGGGATGTCCGCGAGGTTGGCTGTGCCCGGAATGAAGAACCATCCCTTGTACACAAAGATGTACGATAGCGTGAACACCAAGCCGCTCAGCATACCCGCAATGGCTCCGGTATTGTTGATGCGCTTGGAGAATATACCCATCATCAGCGCGGGGAACAGTGAGGCAGCAGCAATACCAAAGGCCAAGGCCACAACTTGAGCCGCAAACCCGGGCGGGTTGGCACCCAAATAAGTTGCCACAACGATCGCAACGGCCATGGAGATACGGGCTGCCAATAGTTCGCCCTTATCTGTGATGCCCGGATTGATTGAGCCTTTAATCAAGTCATGGCTGACTGCCGAAGATATGGCTAACAGGAGACCTGCCGCTGTCGATAGTGCAGCAGCAAGGCCGCCTGCAGCAATCAAACCGATAACCCAGCCAGGAAGATTAGCTATTTCGGGGTTGGCGAGTACGATAATGTCACGGTTCACATCCAGCTCATTGCCTTCCCAGCCACGAGCTTCAGCCTGTGGCTTAAACGCTTGGGCGGCTGGGTCGGATCCGTCATTATACATCTGGATGCGGCCATCTTCGTTTTTATCAACGTACTTGATCAGGCCGGTGACTTCCCACTCTTTCACCCACTGTGGACGATCTTCATAGCGAATCGGCTCGGCAGCCGTGCCATCGGGGTAAACGGTTGTCATCAAGTTTAACCGAGCCATGGACGCAACAGCAGGCGCTGTCAGGTACAGGAGGGCAATGAATACCAGAGCCCAACCTGCCGACCAGCGAGCATCAGCAACCTTCGGAACTGTGAAGAAGCGGATGATAACGTGGGGTAGGCCGGCTGTACCGATCATCAGGGTCAGGGTGAATAGAACCATGTTCAGGTGGCTATCAACATCTGCGGAATATTCACTGAAACCAACATCAGTAATGACCTGATTCAGCTTGTCGAGAATCGGCATGCCAGAATCAATGTGTGTTGAGAACAGGCCCAATGCCGGAACAGGGTTGCCAGTTAGCTGGAAAGAGATGAAAACCGCAGGAATGGTATAGGCAATGATCAGAACAATATACTGGGCAACCTGTGTGTAGGTGATACCTTTCATGCCACCAAGTACAGAGTAGATGAAGATCACAACAGCAGCGATCATCAGACCGGTTGTAGAGTCAACCTCCAAGAAACGAGAGAAAGCAACGCCAGCGCCCGCCATCTGGCCGATAACGTAAGTAAGCGATGCTACGATTAGGCAGATGACTGCAACCAAACGAGCTTGCTTGCTGTAGAAGCGATCACCGATAAACTCTGGAACCGTGAACTTACCGAACTTGCGCAGGTAAGGCGCCAAGAGCATTGCTAGCAGAACGTAGCCGCCGGTCCATCCCATTAGGTAAGCGGAGCTTGCATAACCACTAGCGGCAATAATGCCTGCCATGGATATAAAGGACGCAGCAGACATCCAGTCGGCACCAATAGCCATACCGTTGGTGATTGGGTGAACACCGCCACCGGCTACGTAGAAGTCTTTTGTGCTGCCAGCCTTGGCCCAGACAGCAATAAGGATGTAGATGAGGAAGGAACCACCTACAAACATGATGTTGATTGCAAATTGGCTCATACGCTTACTCCTCGTCTACGCCGAATTGTTTATCGAGTCTGTTCATGCGCCACGCGTAGTGGAAGATAAGTCCAATGAACGTGAGAATAGAGCCCTGTTGAGCAAACCAGAAACCCAGATCGGTGCCGCCGATTGGGATACCTGAAAGCATAGGGCGCAGAACGATTCCAAAACCGTATGAGACCAGAGCCCAGACAATAAGGCTCCCAAATATAAGGCGAAGGTTCGCCTTCCAGTACTTTTCAGCATCGTAGCTATGACCTGGCATAGGATTACTCCTGTATTGTTTTTGTTTAACTGTGGTGTTTTTTCGATGAGCTGAGCGAACCAGAGAGTTTATTATTCATATTAGTACTTCCCCTACTTGTCCTCCTATATGACTTTACATTGCGGGCGATTTATAGATATTGGCAAAAGGTCTAAATCTTGAGTTTTTTCTTGAAGTAAGCCTGTTACCAAGGCCTGAAGACGCTTGAATCAGTTGTGGTGTATGTTTCTTAGGCGGCGGTGGTAGCGTAGTTTGTCGTGCAACTCTCGAAGGGTTTTTAAGCCTTCTTTACGTGCTTTGTTCAATGCGATTAATGTGAGTTCAGCCGTGGCCAACGCATCTGAAGCAGCGTGGTGTCGGGCACTGACTTCAAGGCCAAAATAGTCCGCCCAATGATCCAAGCCTTTGCCTCCCGTTTTGGCATCCGGAAAAAACGCAGGTAGCACATCAGCCACGTCCATCCATGTGTGGTTCTGGGTGTAGCCCAACTCTGCTTTTAGTGTTTTCTCAAGAAACTTCTGATCAAAGGCAGAATGGTAGGCGAGTATCGGATCACCATTCATCCATTCCAGTAAAAACAGCAGAGCATCCTCGGTTTCGTGGCCCTGAGTGAGGGCTTCCGGGCCGATGCCGTGAATTAGAACCGTTTGGGTAATGTCGAGTTCCGGGCGCCTCAGAATGAGGTCAAACTGATCACTGAGGTCGATAGCGCCTCCGTTGATAGCGACTGCGCCAACTGCGATTACTTCATCTTTGCTCGGATGTAGGCCGGTGGTCTCCAAATCCAATACGATCAGGCGGCACTCAGAAAGTAGCTGATCCCCCGGTGTTTTAGGCTTGGGCGTATTCTCTGGCGCTATGGTGCCGGTTATGCCGGTGCGACGACGTGCAATCCATTGTCTGAGCTGTTGCAACATGGGCGGCGGCCTGACTTCAGAGTTGGTAGGTAAGTTCGAGTTTTTGTTGCAGGCGCTGGGCCTGCCTGAACGATTCTCGTAAAATTCGTCGGTCTAGCGGATTTAGGTCATTCGGATCAATAAAATTCGTAAGCTCCTCGCCACGTTCCAGCATTTCCTGATGGGACCGCATGCGAATAGCTTGTATTAGGCTGTAGGCGTCCTTCCAGGCATTGGCATCTTTGTCGTCAAAAATACCCTTCCCAACCAGTTTGTCCATCCTCTCAAGCGTATTTGCATTTTTCACACCGTTGGCCAGCGCAAATACGCGCACGGCCTCAACGAAAGGCGCGAGGCCTTGACGCTTGAGGTCCAGGCTGTTCTTTTTGCCGTCAGTGACGTAGCGGAAATTGCGAAACATGGTCAGCGGCGGCTTTCTCTGGAGCGCGTTTCCTGCAAGCATCTTTTGGAAAAGCGCGTTTTTCTGGATTCTTGCGAGCACTTTATCAAGAAGTTCGTTTAACGAGTCGGTGGGGCCAAAAACCGCTCTCATGTCGAGAAAGATGGACGAGTACACCAGATTTTGCGGAGTGGAGGCGTCAATGAAGCGGATGAACCAGTCATCCCACTCGTGATCACTCAGGCACAGCTTAGGGTTGCTGGCCATGATGTTGCCTTTGCACAGGGTAAAACCACACTGGGCAAGCTCGTCATTCACCGCTCGGGCGAATGGCAACAGCTTTTCACGTACCTGCTCTTCCGTCATGCCCTCTGGTGTTTGGAATAAAATACCGTTGTCTTGGTCGGTCAGCAGGGTTTGCTCCTGCCGACCTTCGCTACCAAACGTTAGCCAGGTAAAGGCTATGCCCGGGTCGTTTTTCTTTATGTTCAGCTCAAGTACTCGCCTCACAGTGACATCGTTAAGTGTCGTAATGATTTTTACGACCTGACCAGAATCTGCCCCGTGGGCCAGCATAGCGTCCACTAAGCGGGATACATCGGTACGAAGGCTAACCAGTGTGCGTAAGTGTGTGGCGGTACCAATCGTGCGAGCGAGGTTCACCAGATCAACCCTTTGCAGGGAAAAGAGATCCCGCTCCGATACCATTCCTATCAAACGCTTATGCTCATCTACCACACAGAGGTGTGCAAAGTGGTGTTCTGCCATTAGCATGGCCGCGTCAAAGGCGTCTGCTTGTACAGGTAGACAGCAGGGGTTTTTGGTCATAATTTGACCCACAGGCTCGTCTAAGCTGCACGTTTCCTCTGCAATCATGGTACGCAGATCACGAAGCGTAAAAATACCTATGGGGTGCCTGCCATCGTCGGTGATAACGATGCTGCCAACGTTATTTTCATGCATGCGGGCAACGGCTTTGCGCACTGGCACATCCGGATTGCACACAATGGGGTTGCGCAGCGCGTAACGCTCAAGTGGTGTGCTTAAAGAGATGCTGGATCCCATAGAAGCCATGGCGCCGGTTTGTATGCGTTGGTTAACCTGATCCAGTAAACTGCTGACACCGCGCAAGCAAAAATCCCGGAATGGCTCGCTCTCGGATATCAGGGTTACAAACGCGTCTTGCTCAATACTTAAACAGAAGGTATCGCCAGCTGCGCGGTGCAGAGTTCGAGTGGGGCGCTCGCCTATGATGGCCGCTAGAGGAAAACACTCGCCCTGACTTATCTCAAATGTGGTTTCGGTTTTGTCCGCTTTCTCATTATGTCGTTCGCCACGAATCCGTCCCTGTTTAACAACGTAGAACCTGTTAACGACGCCATCTTCTGCCGACAAAACAACATCGCCATCGGCGTAGAACCGCAGCGTTGCATGCTCCGCAAAGTGAGCGAGATGATCGTCATCCATGTTTGAAAAGGGCGCGTGTGACTGTAGAAAGACCATTATGGCGCGAGTATTCTGCGGGCGAGTTGTGTCCTGATTTGCTGCTGCCATAGCCGGTCCCGTCCTTTCATTATTATTGTCAATTTACAGTGTAGAACACTGGGGACAATGTCCACTCTACGATTTTGGTCGCATCTTGGGCGTTTTGATGGGGTCGGTGCACGTCTGATCAAACCTCGGCTTTCTTTATGGAAAGCGTGCCGAGTGGTAGAGTTCCTTCATTCAGCAGCTTATTAAATGCACGGCCATGATTACCAAAAATGATCGCCTCAGTTTTCTTGAGGAAATGAAGGATGTCCGGCGTATCCGAAAGCCCAATCGCGCCGAGATAACCACCCCCCGCGAACTGACGCCCGGTCACTTGGAGCGTCAGCGTGCTGCTGTGGAAAAACCGCTTCGAGATTCTAACCCACTGACCTCGGACATAGTGGAGCCTTTAACCGCGCACGATATCCTCAGTTGGCAGCGCCCCGGTATACAGAACGGAGTCTTCCGCAAGCTTAGGCTGGGACAATATCCTATTGAAGCGAGGCTGGATCTGCACCGAATGACGGTGGAGCAGGCGCGCAAAGAGGTGTTCCAGTTCATTGGAGATTGCGTTAATTACGGCTTACGGTCTGTGATGATTCTTCATGGGAAGGGTGAACGTAATCCTGATGGCATAGCCCAGCTCAAAAGCTATTTGGCTAAATGGTTGCCGGAACTCGCAGACGTCATGGCGTTTCACTCCGCCCAGAAACGACATGGTGGAACCGGAGCAGTCTATGTCATGGTGCGCAAGAGTGACCGGGACAAGCAGCACAACCGCGAACTGCACGGCACACGCTAGTGTTTCTGAATGGTTTATATATCTGAAGCGTTAATCGACCTACTAACCGATCTAAAGTAAGGATTTTTCATGAAAAAAATGGCTCTGATATTGTTTGTTGGTTTGGCCCTCGCGGGCTGCAAAGACCGTGTGATTTGGGATGACAAAGGCAAGATTGATGAAAAGACCCAGAATCGCGAGGTGTGGGACTCCAACGGAAAAATGAAAACCGATGAGCGCGAAGTTTGGGTAAATAAAGACGGCGAAAAAGTTGTGAAGTAATACCTGCATCAAGCAGCCATCGGCCATACAAAAGCAAGAACCCAACATGCGGTGTTGAGAATAGGGAGAGAGTAGGCATGGCACTTAGCCTTATAGTTAACGGTGAACAGCGCTCGTTGGATATTGAGGGTGATACCCCTTTGTTATGGGTATTGCGTGACGAACTGGGGCTGAAGGGCACCAAGTTCGGCTGTGGTGCGGGGCTGTGCGGCGCATGCACGGTACATCTGAATGGGCAGCCGGTGCGGTCCTGTTCGACCCCGGTGGAGTTCGCGGTTGGTGGTGAAGTAACCACCATAGAGGGCTTGGCTGACAACGGGCAACTCCATGCTCTACAAAAAGCGTGGATTGCCGAGGGTGTGCCACAATGCGGTTACTGTCAGTCTGGCCAAATCATGAGTGCAGCCCATCTTTTGGCAACCAATCCGGCGCCAGCCCGAAATGATATTGTCGCAGCCATGACTGGAAACCTCTGCCGTTGCGGCACCTACTCGCGCATCATTGCAGCTGTAGAGTCGGTGGCCGCAAGCTCTCTCGCATACGATGCGTCAGCAGCCGGGCAGGAGAGGTGATATGGCTATGAATCGACGCGACTTTCTGAAAATAAGTGCTGGTACCTCTGGCTCTCTAATGTTGTCTCTGGCGCTCCCCGGTTGTTCTGGCATGCCCACTGGTTACACACAGGAGACCGGCGAATGGAAACCGGACGCCTGGCTTGAGATAACCAATACTGACGAGATTCACTTTACTTTAGCCCGGGTTGAGATGGGGCAGGGTACCTACACCGGCCTTACTACGTTGATTGCGGAAGAGCTGGAGGTTGATCCTGAAGCGATCACGCCTAGATTTGCGCCAGTTGCGCCTGAATACCGCAACCCCCTATATAAGCTACAACTGACGGGCGGCAGCACCAGTATTTCGACCAGTTGGGAACCGTTGCGCACAGCGGGGGCTTCGGCTCGGCAGATGCTGATCATGGCAGCAGCTAGAGTATGGCAAGTGGACTCCGCGGATTGCTCCGCGGCTCAGGGGCGGGTGCTTCACCCCAATGGTCGGGATTCCATGCGCTACGGGCAGTTGGTGGAACTCGCGGCTAAAGAATCCATAAGCGATGATGTAGTACTCAAACCGGCGAGCGAGTGGAAGTACATTGGCAAGCAACGCGGCCGACTTGATGCGCGCGCCAAATCCACTGGCACGGCGGTTTATGGCATTGATGTTGAGCTACCCGGGATGGTTTACAGCGTTGTAACCCGGCCACCCCGTTACGGTGCGCGGGTTAAAGCGTTCAATGAGAGCGATGTGCGTGCTATGCCGGGAGTTTTGGATGTATTCGAAATCCAACGCGGCGTGGCAATTGTTGCCGACAAATATTGGCGTGCCCGAAAAGCTCAGGATGCCTTGAAAGTAGAATGGGATAACGAGGCAGCTTTGTCGCTTTCAACCCATGAGGTGTTTGCCTCCTATCGAAAGGCGGCGGATGAGGATCGCGGCGAATCGGAGCGTAGCGAAGGCGATTATGAAGACTCTCTTGAAAAAGCAGAGAGGGTATTTGAGGCAGAATACAGTCAGCCGTATTTGGCCCACGCAACTTTGGAGCCGATGAATGCGACTGCCTGGTACCGGGACAACAGCATAGAAGTGTGGGCGCCTACACAGGCTCCCGATCTCGGTCGTATTGCTGCGGCTAGGGTAACCGACCTTTCTCCGAGTGATGTTATCATCAACACCACCTTTCTTGGTGGTGGGTTTGGCCGCCGCCTGACCCAAGACTATATTGAAGAAGCTGCGGCGGTTGCTTACCGGGTTAAAACACCGGTGAAGCTGATTTGGTCGCGGGAAGAAGATACTCAGCACGACTTATATCGCCCGGCCATGCTGCACAGGATGCAAGCTGGCTTTGAAGGCAACAAGCTAACCGGTTGGCATCACCAAATCGTTGGGCCCCAGTTGCTGGACTGGTACGTGCGGAATGCTGCGCCAGCCCAGTACCCTTGGGCGCCAAAGTTTATGTACGACACCTTGGGTAAAGTCGGCTTGCTTGCCGAAGGTATCGCAACCCCAAAGGACATGTCGGCCATAGAAGGGGCCATAGAGTACCCCTACAACGTGGATAACATAGATGTTCGCCATACCCACACCGACCCCGGTGTGCCGGTCACATTCTGGCGATCAGTGGGGTACTCCCACAATGGTTTTGCCGTCGAAACCTTCATGGATGAGCTGGCTCACGAAACTGGAGAAGACCCCTACCAGTTTCGTCGCAAACTGCTGGCGGGTCAGCCCAGACACCTGGAAGTGCTCGACAGAGCTGCGCGATTAGCCAACTGGGATACGCCCGTTGCACAAGGTCGTGGCCGAGGCATAGCGCTGTTCAAAAGCTTTGGAAGCTTTGTGGCTCAGGTGGTAGAAGCCGGGGTGGAGAATGGCGTCATTAAGGTCTACAAAGTGGTCTGTGCTGTGGACTGCGGCCAAGTGGTTAACCCGCGTATTGTAGAAGACCAGATTGAAGGCGGGATTATCTTCGGGCTGACCGCGGCACTTTACGGCGATATAACCTACGAAGATGGCCAAGTGCAACAGAGCAACTTCCACGATTATCAGCTGCTGCGGCAATATGAGCTGCCCGAGGTAGCTGTGGACATTGTTCAGAGCACGGAAGCCCCAACAGGCGTGGGCGAGCCCGGTGTGCCTCCGGTTATTCCGGCCCTGGGCAATGCGCTTTTTGCGTTGACGGGCAAGCGCCAGCGCAGTCTGCCTTTGAAAGCCGATGCTTGAAACCCCTACCGCTCCGGTGACTGGTAGCCATGAATCGGTGATTAAAGATGTCCTGTTATGGCTTGAGCAAGGCAGGCGGGTGTGGTTGTGCACGATTGTGGAAACCTGGGGCTCATCGCCCCGGCCTGCCGGTTCTTGGTTGGCGGTGAGTGACAGGGGGCAATGGAGTGGTTCCGTATCAGGCGGCTGTCTGGAAGAGGATCTTCTGCGCCGCACCGCCCGCGAGGGCTCTGACTACCCTGTGGTTATCGACTACGGTATTACCGACAACGACCGTGATGACTTTCGGCTGCCCTGTGGTGGTCACATCCGGTTGCTGGTGGAGCCCCTGGGTGCCGCTGCAGACAATAGTAGCGCGATAGCGCATGTGCGGCAGTTGGCAGACGCTTTGAGCCATCGCAACCCAGTAGCCCGGCGCGTCATTCTCCAAGACAACCTTCAAAATATCTCCAAAAGCGCTTATCGAAGCACGGATCAAAGCAGTATGACGCTGCAGCTGCCTGAGTCTGCCTCTGAGCCCAGCATTGTGTTTGACGGACAAGAGTTGCGTCATAGGTTACAGCCGGAATGTCGGCTGCTGCTCATTGGTGCCGGAGAAGTCGCACGCTATGTGGCAGAGTTTGCAGGTGCGGCTGATTTTACTGTCACGCTTTGTGAGCCTCGCGAAACCTTTGCTTCTGGCTGGGGGCACCCGAAACTGCCACTAGACCGGAGATTGCCGGATGATGTGATAATCGAGTCTTTTAGCGATAGCTGGTGCGGCGTGTTGGCGCTGGCACATGACCCGCGAATAGACGATATGGGCCTGCTGGCGGCGCTGCAGTCGCCAGCGTTTTATGTGGGTGCCATGGGTTCAAAACGAACATCCGAGGCTCGGCGTGAACGTTTGGTATCGCTTGGCCTTGGTGATGCTGAGCTGCGGCGTTTGCGTGCACCTATCGGCATCGATATACCCAGTAAAACCCCTGCAGAAATTGCCATTTCCGTTGTTGCTGATTTGATTGCCGCGCGGCATCATTTGCGAACAACCCACGAGCCATGCTCTTCATCTTTTGGAAAGTAAAACCGTGTTTGATGTAAGCCGATACGCTGTTGTTGCCGAAGCCATAGTGGATGCCGGGCGCTTCCTGTACGGGCGTGGCTGGTCCCCGGCTACAAGCAGCAACTACTCTGCCCGTATAGATCAAGAACATATTGCCATTACGGTATCCGGCCGCCACAAAGGTCAATTGGGGGCGGGCGATGTCATGGTTGTCGATCTTCAGGGCAAGCCTGTGCAAAGCGAGTGCCGTGCCTCTGCAGAGACGCTGCTGCATACGGTGTTGTATCCGGTGTTCCCGGATGTTGGGGCCGTTCTGCATACCCATTCTGTTAACGCAACGGTGCTAAGTCGGATCGTTCCCGCTGGGGAGCTTTTAACATTTGAAGGCTACGAGCTGCAAAAGGCCTTCGATGGCGTGGAAACCCATGAGTCGACGGTCACGATTCCAGTTTTTGAAAACACTCAGGATATTGAAGCTCT
>Ga0209075_1004729_pt1 | contig 10773 bp, 11 predicted proteins | sample Stecom2011_FD_187523 | JGI IMG/M metagenome (GOLD analysis project Ga0209075, IMG submission 187523) | Agricultural soil microbial communities from Utah to study Nitrogen management - Steer compost 2011 (SPAdes) (version 2) | ecosystem: Environmental > Terrestrial > Soil > Agricultural land...
TATGAGTCCGTTGCCTGTAATTGGTGTTCCAGTGAAATCGAGCAATTCAATTGATGGTTGGGATTCGGTTTTGTCTATCCTACAAATGCCGGGCGGAGTTCCGGTTGCAACAGTGGCATTAAACGGAGCGAAAAATGCCGGTTTGTTGGCAGTTCAAATTTTAGCCAGTCAAAATGCAGAGTTGTTAGAGAAAATGATTGATTACAAATTAAGTTTGAAAGAAGCGGTTTTAAAAGTAGCTGAGGATATGAAAAAATAAACCACTATGGACTGAAAGTACCATATTTTGGTTGCAGACTAAAGTCCGTTTTTAAATATAATAGCTGCAAATCACACAGATTTACACAAATTCACACAAATCTATGGTGAACTAATTATAAAAACATAAAATAATGACAGAGCAAAACTGGAAAGACAAACTTTCAAAGGAAGAATATCATATATTGAGAGAAAAAGGTACTGAACGTCCTTTTTCAGGAACGTACAATGACTTTTTTGAAAAAGGGCATTATGTATGTGCAGGTTGCGGTACAAAACTTTTTGAATCCACTACCAAATACAACGCAAGCTGTGGCTGGCCTTCGTTTGACAAAGCCATTGAAGGTTCTGTAAAATATACCAAAGATACCTCGCACGGAATGACTCGTGTCGAAGTTACTTGTGCCAATTGCGACGGTCATTTAGGACACGTATTTGAAGATGGTCCGCAAGACACCACAGGCATTCGTTACTGTATGAATTCTGTAGCTTTAAAATTTATCGCAGAAGAAGAGTTCTAAGGCTTATTTCAAAATCTGAGCCGCGTGTTCTTTGGTTTTTACTTTTGAAATAACCTCTTCAATCAACCCCTTCTCATCGATGACAAAAGTAGTTCGATGAATACCGTCGTATTCACGACCCATAAATTTTTTAGGCCCCCAAACACCGTATGCTTCAATGATGATTTTATCTTCATCGGCAAGTAATGGATAGCTTAGATTATTTTTAGTTGCAAAATTGAATTGTCTTTTTTGAGAATCGGCACTTACCCCAATAAGCTGATAATTTTCTTTTGTAAAACGCTCGATGTTATTTTCAAGGTCGCAAGCTTCTGCGGTACATCCCGGAGTAGATGCTTTAGGATAAAAAAACAAAACAATTTTTTTCCCTTTAAAGTCATTTAAAGAAACAGAATTCCCATTTTGATCGATACCTTTAAAGTCAGGAGCTTTGTCTCCTTTGGTCAATGTAGTCATTAAATTTTGTATTTTTGTAAATTTACAAATCATTCTTATAAATAACAAATGACAAAAGCTGAAAAAGTACAATTTGTGATTGACACCTTAGAAGAATTATATCCAGTTGTTCCTATTCCTTTAGACCATAAAGACCCTTATACGCTGTTGATTGCTGTGTTGTTATCTGCGCAATGCACCGATGTTAGAGTCAACAAAACCACGCCTTTGCTTTTTGAAAAAGCGGACAATCCTTATGATATGATTAAACTTTCTGTGGAAGAAATTGCCAATATTATACGTCCGTGTGGTTTGGCACCAATGAAATCTAAGGGAATTTACGGTTTAAGTAAAATATTAATAGATCAATACAACGGAGAAGTTCCTATTGATTTGAAAGCGCTGGAATCACTACCTGCTGTGGGACACAAAACGGCTTCTGTGGTAATGTCGCAGGCGTTTAATATTCCTTCTTTTCCTGTAGATACGCATATTCACAGGATGATGTATCGTTGGAACCTGAGTTCTGGAAAAAATGTTCAACAAACTGAACAAGATGCCAAAAGACTGTTTCCTGAAGATAAATGGAATAAACTTCATTTACAGATGATTTGGTACGGACGGGAATATTCGCCTGCACGCGGCTGGAAATTAGAAAAAGACCTTATTACAAAAACCATCGGAAAGAAATCCTTGATTACAGAATTACTTAAAATTCATAAACAGTAAGAATAATTACGGGAATTTTGATGTATGAACTTGTTAAACCTACCCCACCCTATTTTTATAACCTAATAATTGAGTAACTAAATCTTTTATTATAATTTAGATGCCAAAAAATAAATTCAAATGAACTTTCAAAATACACAAGCATTTGCACAGTCGCTCGATGCGCAGGACAAAATTTCGAGCTATCAATCCGAATTTGAGTTTCCCAGAGTCAATGGAAAAAAAACTATTTATTTCACGGGAAATTCTTTAGGTTTAATGCCAAAAAGAGCAAAAAAATATATTGACGATGTAATGAATGATTGGGCAAACCTTGCCGTAGAAGGACATTTTTATGCCGAAAAGCCTTGGTGGGATTATCACGAACGATTTTCAGAGCCTTTAGCAGAAATTGTTGGTGCTTTGCCCAGCGAAGTTTCCGTTATGAATACGCTGACCTTGAATCTTCATATGATGATGGTGTCATTTTATAACCCTACTCTACAACGGTTTAAAATTATTTGTGAAGAAAAAGCCTTTCCAAGCGACCAGTATATGTTGCAAACTCAAGTGAAGTTTCATGGTTTTGATCCCGAAGAAGCCATTGTGGAAGTTAAAAGAAGACCTGGCGAACACAACTTGAGAAACGAAGATATTATTGCTAAGATCAATGAAATTGGCGACGAACTGGCATTGGTTTTAATTGGCGGTATTAATTATTATACCGGACAGGTTTTGGATATGAAAACTATTACCGAAGCCGGACATAAAGTTGGTGCAAATGTAGGTTGGGATTTAGCCCACGCAGCAGGAAACATCGAAATGAGACTGCACGATTGGGACGTTGATTTTGCTTGTTGGTGCAGTTATAAATACATGAACGCAGGTCCGGGAAGTGTTTCGGGCTATTTTGTACATGAAAAACATCATTCCAATAAAGAACTGAACCGTTTTGGCGGTTGGTACGGTCACAACAAAGAACGTCGCTTTTTGATGGAGCCTGAGTTTGACCCGAATCACGGTGCATTGGGCTGGCAAAGTTCGTGTACCGGTGTTTTGGCAATGGCTCCTTATTTGGCATCTGTTGAAATGTTTGACGAAATCGGTATGTCGGCTCTGATACAAAAACGGAATTTAATTACTGCTTATTTAGAGTTCGTCATCGAAGAAATCGCTCGTGAAACGGGAAGTAACCTCGAAATCATTACGCCTAAAAACCCTGAAGAACGTGGTTCTCAATTATCTGTTATTTTTCATGGTCAGGGAAAAAGTTTGTTTGAATTTTTAATGAACGAAGGTGTGATTGTAGATTGGCGCGAACCCGCTGTAATTCGCTTTGCTCCTGTTCCGCTTTACACTTCTTTTGAAGAAATGTATGAATTTGGACAAATTTTAAAAAGAGGTCTTCAAAAATAATTCAAGAAATGATATGTCAACAAAACAATCAAAAATAGCTAAGTTCGATCCTTCGCAACCTGGATTAGCCGATGCAAGCATTTATGGATTACCCTTTACGGCTGATGAAAGTGAAATTATCATCGTTCCTGTTCCTTGGGAGGTGACCGTGAGTTATGGTGCCGGTGCTTCGGAAGGACCTGATTCCATCTTTGATGCTTCTTTTCAGGTGGATTTATTACATCAAAAGTTTCCCGAATTGTGGAAATTAGGCATTTATATGGACGAAGCTCCAGAACATTGGAAGTCAAATAGTGAAAAGTTTAAAAATCTGGCGCAACCTATTATCGAAGCTTTGGAAAACGGCATAAACTTAACCACTTTTCCCGCATTACAAAGTGATTTGGATAAGATTAACAAAGCAACCCATCAATTAAATGATGAAGTCAAAAACAAGATATTGTCGTGGATTGAAAAAGGGAAAAAAGTGATTCTTTTGGGAGGCGATCACTCGACTCCGTTAGGTTATTATCAAGCTTTGGCAGAACAAAACAGCGATTTTGGTATTTTGCATTTCGATGCTCACATGGATTTGAGAATCGCTTATGAAGGTTTTACACATTCTCATGCTTCAATTATGTACAATGCCCTTCAATTACCGCAAATCAGTAAATTAGTTCAAGTAGGAATTCGCGATTTTAGCGAAGAAGAAGTTGGGGTAATTCAGTCCACAGATAAAGTAAAGGTTTTTACCGATGCTGATTTAAAAGAGCAACTTTTTGAAGGAAAAAACTGGAAACAATTATGTGATGAAATCATTGATCAATTGCCCGAAAAAGTTTGTATAAGTTTTGATATCGATGCTTTAGAACGTTGGTATTGTCCTAATACGGGAACACCAGTTCCGGGTGGATTGACCTTTGAACAAGCAACTTATTTATTGGATCAGTTGGCTGTTTCCGATAAAAAAATCATCGGAATGGATTTGGTAGAAGTTGCTCCAGGAGAAGATGATTGGGACGGAAATGTAGGTGCCAGATTGTTGTTTCATCTCTGTGGTGTTTTTGCCAAAAACAATGGTTTGAATGTAGGAAATCCATTGAAATTTTAAAAGGAACTTGCCTTGACTTTTTTGATTGGCAAAAAGAGCATTTTATTGTCAATTGAAAAAAGTCAAAATAAGTTCAATAGCAACAGGCTGTCGAAATAAATCGGCAGCCTGTTTTTTTATCTTAACCTGAGTTCGATTATAAAATTGAGATTTATATTTCAATAAATGAGTAAGATACGAGCGTTTTTTAGGAAGAAATAGCGGGCTATTTCGAGTAAAAAAGGCGAAGTAGGTTGCCATTTATTGGGAAGTTTATTTAAAAAACATTTTTCATTACTTATGATTCTAATAATCAGCGATATGAATCCAAGAGAAGAATCGAACTCAGGTTCTTATTTATCTGTAAATTAAGCCACTTCCTTTTTCTTCACACGTTCTTTAATCACAGAATAAACAATCGGTAAAATAGAAAGTCCAATTATCAATAAAACTACTGTTGAGAAATTATCTTTGATGATAGGAATATTACCTAAAAAGTAGCCACAAAGTGTGATTCCAAATACCCAAATAAAACCTCCTCCGATATTATACGTCAAAAAAGTTTTATAATTCATTCGCCCAATTCCCGCTACAAAAGGTGCCAACGTACGAACAATAGGCACAAAACGAGCAATTACAATGGTTTTACTTCCATATTTTTCATAGAATTGATGTGTTTTTTCTATGTGTTCGTTTTTTACCGGTTGAAAATTGAAAATCCTAAAATTAACAATCCGCATTCCTACTCCTTTTCCTATGGAATAATTGACGGCATCTCCGGATACTGCAGCAATAAACAATAAAATCATTACTAACCAGACATTTAAACTTTCGGGAAATTGTGCTGCCAGCATTCCGGTAGCAAATAAAAGAGAATCTCCGGGCAAAAACGGCATAACCACCAAACCGGTTTCTACAAAAATGATTAAAAATAAAATAGCGTAAACCCAGACACCGTAATCCTGAAGAAAGACTTCTAAATATTGGTCAATATGTAAAATAAAATCGATTAATTCCATCTATCAAAGTAATTGTTGTTTAAAAACACAAAAAAAAGGCTTTCGCCTTAATTATACTGTGGGACCTTCCCAATCGTTCATTCCACCAACAAGGTTAAACGTATTTTCAAAACCTAATTGCTTCATTAACAAGCAAGTTTGTCCACTTCTATTTCCAGAACGACAATACACATAATAGTTTTTTGACTTATCTAAATTTTCTAAAGTAGATAAAAAATCCTGTCCTTGATAAAAATCGTGATGAATCGCATTGGGAATGGCTCCTTCACTTACTTCGTCTTCTGTACGAACATCTAAAATAACCGCATTTTCATCGTTTTGGGCATCTGCCCACCACTGTTCTTGTTGTAAATCCATTATGACTCAAATTTTTGTCAAATATAATTAAATCGTTTTAAACATATTAATTTAGCGATCTAAAAAACCTTAAAAGTATGTTATTTAATTAGACTTTTCAGGCTACAAAAAAACCAGACATTGAGGTGGCTTTTATCCTTAAGTATAAAAACATTTACTTTATGTATATTAAACCGCCTTGCAAACGGTATGCGATTTGTCCATTAAAGAATTTCATGAAATCGACTATCCCCGAGGCAGAGCCATCGAGGTATTTCGCCGATTTCATTTTGACCTGAAGGTCAAAAACCGAAATTCTTTATTTTGCCTCACCCGAATCTGTTTGCAACAGATTCGACCTCTCCAAAGGAGAGGTGAAGCGGAAACCCCGAGGCAAGCCTCGAGGAATTCTTTAGATTAAAAATCCATTTCGAATTTTTTATTATCAAATAAAACTATGAACTCATCTCACTTCTCTGATTACATATACGTAACCAGAATAAACGTCAAACATAGTTTTAAACACATAATAATAAGTTCCGGCGGGCAAAATTTTTCCACTTTTGTTATGACCTACCCATTGATTGGTATAACCTTCTCCGTGCTCATACACTAAGTTTCCATAACGATTAAAAATTTTTAACTCAGTCAGATTAAAAATTTCCAAATCAAAACCGTCGTTTAAACCGTCTCCATTGGGCGAAATCCCTTTCGGGACAATACACTCATTTAATTGTGCTTCAATAATATCATCACACCAAAGGCTGTTGTTCCCTTTTGCTTTCACATAAATTATGTAAGGAAAATAGGGAGGCTTAAACGCTGAAATATTTGTTATTACATTTTCTTCATATACGGCGTCTTCCCACGTTTGGTAATAGCTTAGGTCGATCTCGTCCATATATTGAAATTGCTGGGAAAGCAGCCTGTGAATAAGATTCAGGTTGACTATCGACGGCTCGGCTTTGCTATTACAAATCATCAAAGGACGTGCAATATCTGAAAAAACCTTTTGTTGTGCACTCACTTTAAAAGAAGTAACCGAAAAACAGCCTGTTTCAACATCATCTACACGTACCCAAATAGTTTTTATAGAATAACTTTTAACTTCATAATTTTGTAAGTTGTTGATAGCGTTAATTCCTTGGATTGCATTCTCTTGAAATTCGTAATAACTAATTTTATTATTGCTATTCAATAGAACAAACGTTTCATTTACCGTTAAGTCAAAACGAACAAAGCCGGATCTGTTTTCATCGCAGGCAGTCAAGTTTTCGGGAGTTCCGATTAACGGACTTTCTATTAACTGAACTTCCGTCTGATCATCATTATTATCTTCATCTATTTCTACGACGGTGCCGGTTCCGGTGCCGTCATCATCAACGCTGGAACTCAAGGTAAAATTGTCGGGAATTGATGCTGGAATGGTTAACGTTGCTGTTCCAGAATCCGATCCGCCCACAGGTATTATGTCGGTTGTATGCGTTGTTCCTACCAATACGTCGTTTGCATAGAAAGCAATGGGAACGCCAGCAATGAGGTCATTTGTACCGTCAAAGTTAGAAACTGTATAGAGCGCTTTTATTTCTCTGCTATTACATTCCTTTGTAACTTCATCAATCACAATCGTGGCATCGGCAAACAAGCTGCTAAGAGTAACGACAAAAGCATTGGCAATAACTAAATCCTGTGCCGATCTTATCATAAAATTCATAGATGTATCGCCAATATTAACATAGTTTGCGATTTGAAAATAATCGATATCCATATTGTACAACGTATTGGATCCGGTATAACTGTTGGTGCCGTTAAAAACATTGTTTGCTGGATTTAAAGGTGGATTACTAACAATATTGTTATTGATGCGTAGTTCTTCATTTACCGCAATATTGTCGTCGCCTTCCCAAACCAAAAAACCAACTTTAGCACCTGTAACATCGGTAACATTCAATCCATTTAACGTAAAAGAAATATTTTGATTGGTAGGATCCACGATTTGAAATCCATCGTATAAACTTACCACCCGATTGGGCAGTGTCAGATCTTCATAAACAATAATTATTGCCCAGCCGCCATAATTAATCCCTGTCGGACAATACGGAGCAAGAGTACTGTTAATATCAAAATCCGAGAAAACATACGTTCCGTTTCCGGTAGTACTTACTAAATTTGTTACATCGGCAAAGGCTCCAAAAAAAGGAAGTCCTCCTCCGGTTTGAGATACAGAAAACGTTCTTTGTGCCGTTAGAGGCGTTCCGTTGAGTTCTACATTCAAGTCGGCTTGCTGCAAACTTCCCGAACCAGACCAATATAAATAAGCGGCTGCTACGGTTTGGTTGACAGCCAGATTAAGGTTCGCACTTGATTGTGTCAAAATCATACAAGGAGCACCTGTTCCATTGGGTGCGTCGTTCAACGTATTGCCAATCATCGTAAAATCATACGATCCAGTAAAATGTTGAAACGAAGAGACAGGTTGTGAAAATCCCGAAAAAAAAGACAAAATCAAGAGCATTAAAAGTAATCTTTTTGTCATATTTTTAGCATTTTTAAAATGTTAATGGTCAATAAAGATAAAAAAATATTTTTACATAATGATACTGATTTAAAATAAGTTATATTAATCACACTTTTCCCCTTTTTTATAAAGAGTATTCCGTAGCTTAATTATAAAAAAAAGCAGTTATTTTAACAAGCGCTGTTTATAATAAATAATTGTTTTTTAGTGTTTTACATTTCTATTATGAAATCACAAATAATCCTTTAGAATATAAGAGAAAAAAGGGGTTGCAAATCTGCTCTGTTACCTCTTCGTTTTGCGACACTTTTTGTACTTTAGTTCGATTTATTTAGAGATGCAACCAAACAAAATAGTACACTTCTTATCATTTTTCAATTAAGACAACGCTTGTTTAATTCCTTTTTCTTAAATTCGCTGTTTATACAGATAACTTGATTTAATACAAAAATTATGAATAAAAAAGTGGTAATTGTTTCGGCAGCCCGTACACCAATCGGAAGTTTTATGGGTGCGCTATCTACAGTACCAGCTCCAAAATTGGGAGCTGTTGCGATAAAAGGAGCTTTGGATAAAATCAATTTAGACCCAAAAGAAATTGATGAAGTTTTGATGGGAAATGTTGTTCAGGCTGGTGTGGGACAAGCCCCTGCGCGTCAGGCTACTATATTCGCCGGACTTTCTGAGGAAATTCCTGCTACAACCATCAATAAAGTATGTGCTTCTGGTATGAAAGCAATTATGCTTGGTGCACAAACAATTATGACAGGTGACGCCGATGTAATCGTTGCCGGTGGAATGGAAAATATGAGTTTGATTCCTCATTACGGAAACTTGAGAACCGGTGCTAAATTTGGTCCGGCTACTTTTGTAGATGGAATGCAAAAAGACGGGTTAACAGATGCTTATGACAATAACGCTATGGGAGTTTGCGCTGATTTATGTGCTTCTGAATACAACATTTCAAGAGAAGAACAAGACACTTTCGCAATTGACTCTTATAAAAAATCTGCCGCTGCTTGGGAAAACGGAAAATTTGACAATGAAATAGTTCCTGTAGCGGTTCCTCAACGCAGAGGAGAACCAGTTATGGTAACTAAAGATGAAGAGTTTACCAATGTAAAATTGGATAGAATCCCTTCTTTAAATGCTGTGTTTACAAAAGACGGTACAGTAACTGCTGCAAACGCTTCTACGATTAATGACGGTGCTGCAGCTGTCGTATTAATGAGTGAAGAAAAAGCGAACAGTTTAGGTTTAAAACCATTGGCTTATATTAAAGGTTATGCAGACGCATCACAAGAGCCAAAATGGTTTACTACCGCACCTGCAAAAGCGTTACCTATCGCATTGAAAAAGGCAGGCGTTTCTGTTGATGAAGTAGATTTCTTTGAATTCAACGAAGCTTTTTCTGTGGTAGGAATTGCAAATACCAAAATATTAAACATTGATCCAACTAAAGTAAACGTAAATGGTGGTGCTGTTTCTTTAGGACATCCATTAGGTTGTTCAGGCGCAAGGATTATTGTAACATTAATGAATGTTTTAGAACAAAACAATGCCAAAATCGGCGCAGCTGCTATCTGTAATGGTGGCGGTGGAGCTTCGGCTTTAGTGATTGAAAGAGCATAATTTAAAATTTTAAGAAAAAAGAAATGGAGTAAAGACCTCCTCTTTATCCTGTTTCTTTTTTCTTTCTTCTTTTCTCTTGAATAAATGTACGCAATCTGTAATTTATCTATTGTACCCCTTCGGGCAGAGGCATCCGACAGTAGTGAAATGGTCACTCAAGTACTGTTTGGCGACGCTTTTGAGATTTTAGAAAAAAATCAAAAATGGTCGTTTATCCGTTTGATGCACGATCAGTACGAAGGTTGGATAGACAATAAACAATATCAGGAGATTTCAGTAGTGCATTATGAAAAACTTCAAACTGCTGGAAAGTTTTTTAACGCCGATTTAATCGAATACCTTACCAACGATAAAAGCCTGCATACGATTGCTTTAGGTGCCGATTTAACTTTTTTGCAATTCGAAGACATCAATACCGACAAATGGTTTTTTGAAGGTAAGACTACCTCAGGTATTCAATCCAGAGAACAATTGTTAAAAACTGCTTTTATGTACCTCAACGCTCCCTATCTTTGGGGTGGAAAAACACCTTTTGGCATTGATTGTTCTGGTTTTACGCAGATGGTGTACCGATTGAGCGGCTATATGATTCCACGTGATGCTTCACAACAAGCAAAAATTGGCGAACCTTTGAGCTTTATCGAAGAAAGCGAAGTCGGCGATCTGGCGTTTTTTGACAACGAAGAAGGCAACATCATCCACGTAGGCATTATAATGGAAGACAACTACATCATCCACGCTCACGGAAAAGTCCGTATAGACCGCCTCGACCATTTAGGCATTTTAAACATCGACACAGGAAGACATACGCATAAATTGAGAGTGATTAAGAAAATTATATAACTCTTCTTCCCAGAATGC
>Ga0209075_1004730_pt1 | contig 10773 bp, 10 predicted proteins | sample Stecom2011_FD_187523 | JGI IMG/M metagenome (GOLD analysis project Ga0209075, IMG submission 187523) | Agricultural soil microbial communities from Utah to study Nitrogen management - Steer compost 2011 (SPAdes) (version 2) | ecosystem: Environmental > Terrestrial > Soil > Agricultural land...
TGCCTTGATAATGCCGCACAAACTCTGCGGAATCTGCGGTTGTTATATGTTCAAGAACAACCTTAAGGCTAGGGAAGGCTTCCAGCGTGGGGGAAAGCACCCGCTCGAGGAAAACCTTCTCCCGGTCAAAAATATCAATATCCGCATCGGTAACCTCGCCATGAACAAGCAGCAGCATGCCGCACTCCGCCATGGCTTCAAGTACAGGATAGATATTCCGGATGTCTTGCACACCCGATGCAGAGTTAGTGGTCGCTCCTGCCGGGTAAAGCTTAGCCGCTACAACACCGTCGGCGCTTGCCTCAAGAATGTCCTGACGGGTTGTAGATTCTGTTAGGTAAAGTGTCATCAAGGGCCGGAAGCTTGTGCCTTTGGCCGCTGCCAGTATTCGATCCCGGTACGCTATGGCTTCAGCGGCATTAGTTACGGGTGGGACCAGATTAGGCATGATGATCGCGCGCCCAAAACAGGCCGCAGTTGCGGGCACGACGTCTTTCAACACATCGCCGTCACGAAGGTGAAGATGCCAGTCGTCGGGGCGTACAAGGGTAAGTTGTTCGGTCATGGGCTGGATTCCGCAATGCATTCTAATAGCTGGGATAAGAGGCGTTGAAGGCGCCTTCACTTTGGAAGGTACTTTGGCCCTTAAAAATTTGGCAGATTATAGCAGAAGGCGCCGGTGATTGTTTTTCCTGTGTTTGATTAAAGAACACCGGGGCTGTGCCGTTAAACATGGAAACCACGAAACTTCCGTGAAGCAACGGTATGACTGTTATGGCACAGTTTTTCACTAAGCAAATGCGGTACCGGCTTGGGACGCTGGCACTAGGCCTATTCTTGCCCAGTGCAATCTGGGCAGGAAGCTATGGCGCCGGGATTACAAATAGCCAGTGGTATCTTGCTGAATCTGTTTTCGAGTGCTCATTGGTGCATGAGGTTCCGGGCTTCGGGCGAGCCGTGTTCCGGCACCGGGCAGGTGAGGACTTGTCATTTTTTCTGGAGTCCGAATTTCACCTTATGCGTCCTGGGCAGGGTTCTCTGGTTGTTGAGGCACCGGCATGGCGGCCAGGCGTGGCTCCACGGCCTGTGGGGGTGGTTGATGTATCGGATGGGCGCCGGCAGGTATCTCTGGAAGCCCGGCAGTCGGTGATTCTTGCTCAAAGCCTTTTGGAGGGCATGCGCCCTACAGTTACCCGCGCCTCTTGGTACGACGGCAGCCCCGTTCGTGTGCAGGTATCTAACGTTAATTTCAACGGCCAGTACCAGCGCTACCGCGCGTGCGCTGCGAATTTATTGCCGGTGAATATTGATCAGATAGGCCGTTCGAGAGTGGCGTTTGCCAGTGGCAGCAAGAGCTTGTCTGCAGCCGATATGGAGTTGCTCGACAACATTGTGGCCTACCTGATGGCGGACTCCACGGTGGAACGGGTGTTTGTTGATGGGCATAGCGACAGAATTGGAAGTCGCATCGATAACCGGGCCTTGTCTGAAGAACGCGCCAATGTGGTTGCCGACTATTTGAAAAACCGTGGTATAGATCCAGATCTAATCACCGTCAGAGCCCATGGCGACCAGTACCCTGTATCCAGACGTCCTGCCGACAACCGGCGCACTACTATCCGTTTGCAACGGGAGGGTGATCGTCCCGGAATGCAGCAGGCCAACGGCTATGGTGGCTCTACTTCGGGTTAAGTTTTCGGGCGTGAGAGCTTTAAACCCAAAAACTCTCAGTAAACCGCACTCAGCACGTCCAGATGGGCATTCACGCTTTCAGCGAGCGCTTTCAGGTGATACCCGCCTTCCAGTGTTGAAATGATTCGGTCGTTACTGTGCTCATTCGCCACGCCTGCCAACATTTCCGTTAGCCAGCGATAATCCTCTGTTTCCAGATTCAGTTCGGCCATCGGATCCAATCGGTGGGCGTCAAATCCGGCGGATATCAAAATTACCTGAGGCTTAAAAGCGTTCAGCCGTTTTATCCATCCGGCTTCTACCTGCTTGCGGTACTCCGCGGAAGAGCACCCCGCTTCAATGGGGATGTTCACGATATTTTCGGCTTGCCGGTGCACGTGGGAATATGGAAATAAAGGGTGTTGGAAGCTTGAGCACATCAAGATGCGGTCGTCTCCGCTAACAATATCCACAGTGCCATTCCCTTGATGCACATCAAAATCAATTATGGCTACCCGGTCAAGATGATGAAAATTGAGTGCGCGCATGGCTGCCAGAGCTACGTTGTTATAAAAACAAAAGCCCATCGACTTGGTGCGTTCGGCATGGTGGCCTGGAGGCCGTGCGCAGATGAACGCATTGGTAACCTGACTGCTCATGACCATATCCACCGCTTGGATGTTTGCACCGGCAGCCAATTTTGCCGCGCGCAGGGTGTCGGGCATCATGGCCGTATCCGGATCGGTGAATACCCGCCCTCTGGTGGGCTGCATCATGTCGAGCTGTTGCAGGTAGTTTTCGGGATGCACGCTTAACAGTTGGTCGCGTGTAATTTCTTCTGGCCGCACCCAGTCGAGTTTTTCTGCAATACCGGTATCGGCTATATAGCTGATGATGGCCGCCAGACGACCGGGACTTTCGGGGTGTTCTGGCCCCATGTCGTGTTTCATGCAGTCATCGTGGGAAAAAAATGCTGTGGTCATAAATTTCGAAACGTCCCGACTATACTTGTATTTTCTTCAATCTTATCAGGGATAATCTGATGGCGCCGAGTTTCTTTGGTCGTATAGTGGTAATCGGCATTTCACATCGGTTGATCAATGCATAAGATAGCTAAAACAACGTACCAAGGAGAGTCAGCGTGAGCACCCGATATCTGGAAAGTCTGTTTAATCCTGAGTCCATTGCGTTGGTCGGGGCATCGGAGCGGGCGGGCAACCTTGGTGGTATGGTGTTGCGAAACCTGATGAGTGGCGGCTATCCGGGCAAGCTTTTGGTGGTTAACCAAAGGGGGTACGAAAATGTCCATGGCGTACCTTGTGTCAAAAATATTTCCAAAATGGAGTTTACGCCAGATCTAGCCATTGTCTGTACGCCACCGGATACAGTTGCTAAAACCATCCGGCGCCTGGGTGAGGCGGGCGTGCGTACAGCAATTGTGATGACCGGCGGTATGTCCCGTACCCACAGTAAAACCGGCCAGCCTTTGATGTACTCGGTGCGGGATGCGGCGAGGGAAACCGGCATTAGAGTCTTGGGTCCCAATACCATCGGTTTGATGGTCCCGGCCAGAAGTTTGAATGCCACCTATGCGCACATGGGGGTGCTTCCCGGCCGCGTGGCGTTCGTGGGCCAGTCTGGCACTATTGCCAGTTCAGTTATCGATTGGGCCTTTGCACGGGGGGTTGGTTTTTCCTATTTTCTCACCCTCGGCGACGGCATGGACATAGATCATGACGACCTAATTGACTACCTCGCCCAAGACTCCCAAACCCGAGCTATTCTCCTGCACATTGAACACATTCCAAATGCACGACGCTTTATGTCCGCCGTGCGAGTGGCCTCGAGAACTAAGCCGGTCATTGCCGTTAAATCTGGCCGGGTGCCAGAGTCCGAGTGGCTAACCCACGAGCTACCGGATGGCATAAGGCGAAGCGATCCCATATATGACGCCATGCTCCAGCGCGCCGGTGTGTTGCGTGTTGATGGTCTGGGGCAAATGTTCGACGCTCTGGAAACGCTTACCCGCATGCGGCCTTTGCGCAGGGAAACCCTTGCTATTTTAGCCAATGGTGTGGGGCCGGGTGTTCTTGCGGTGGATCGGCTGGCGGATCTCGGAGGCGAGCTTGCAGACTTGTCCGAGTCCAGCATTAGGTCTCTTGCTGAGCTTCTACCGCCCTATTGGACACGCAAAAATCCCATCGACCTTAACTATGATGCGTCACCGGAGCTATATGGCAATGCCATCAAGATTCTGGCTAAGGATCCCGAAGTAGCCAACGTGCTGGTAATGTACGCGCCTAGTTTGACCGAAGACAGCTTGCAGATTGCTGATGCTGTAGTGCAGGCGGCAAAGGGCACGCGGCTTAATATTTTCACCTGTTGGCTGGGGCAGAGCACGGTCATGGAAGCCCGTGATGAATTTTATCGCGCCGGGCTGCCTTCGTTTTTTAATCCGGAAAAAGCGGTTGTTGCTTTTATGCAGCATGTTCGGCACCAGCGTATCCAGCGCTTGCTGACGGAAACCCCCGAGTCGTTTACGGATCATTTCTCGGATTACGCAAAACCACGTCGATTGGTAATGAATGCGTTGCGCTCAGGCCGCAAGCACTTGTCGAGCCGTGAAGCCCGTGAAGTGATCTGCGATTATGGTATCAATACCATCGAGACGATTTACTGCGAAGACGTAGAAGAAGTACTCGAGGCCTTTTCCATAGAGCGCCGCCCCGTGGACGTAACCCTTGTGCACGAGCAAGCCTGTCACCCGTTTGTGACCTTGACGGTTGCCCAGCGCCGCTACAAGGGTAAGGTTCAGAAGCTGAGTAGTGAGGCTGCGATTATTGATGCCTGCCAGTTCCTGATGGAGGAGTACCAGAAGCATTTCCCGAACAGTGGTTTTCTCGGTTTTGCCATGCAGCGTTCCTATCAGCACATTGGTGGTATTGAATTCAGTGTAGGGATTACCAGAGATGCCCAGTTTGGGCCTTTGGTGGTTTGCGGTGCGTCTGGTGCCCATATCAATGTGATGACAGACCGCCAGATAGCCTTGCCACCGTTGAACATGGTCCTCGCAAGAGAGCTGCTGCGCCGGACCTATATGTTTAAGTTGCTTCGTGAGCATAGCTTGAAGCCGGAGGCAGATATCCGAGCAGTAGCAGAAACCTTGGTTACCCTGTCCCAGATTGTTATTGATATACCTGAAATCCGGGGTCTGGAGATTTCACCCTTGTTGTTCAATGAGCAGGGTGCTGTAGCGGTTAACGTGGCCATTAATCTATCGGAAACGCGTGGCCAGCCAATTATCCAGCCTTACCCGAGAGAACTTGAGGAGTGGCTGGTATTACCCAAATCCGGTCGAAGGGTGATTATCCGCCCGGTTCTGGCAGAGGATGAGCCCTCCCACCGGGTTTTCCATGAGCTTCAATCGCCCGAATCCATTCGCTATCGGTTTTTTCAGTATCGTAAACACTTCACTCGGGAGGACGTCGCTCAGATGGTACAGATCGACTACGACCGGGAAATGGTTTTTATCGCCAACGCGCCAAGAGAAGACGGGGAAGGGGATGAAACTCTGGGCACTGTGCGCACCTGGACAGATGCGGACAACCTTCAGTGCGAGTTTGCCGTAATGGTTCACGATAAAATGAAGGGCGAGGGGCTTGGTGTTGCCCTAATGCAGAAGATGATTGATTACTGCCGCGCTCGTGGCACGGTTGAAATGGTGGGGAATGTGCTAGCGGACAATCGGCCGATGCTGCAGTTGGCTGAGCACATGGGGTTTGAAGTGAAATATAACGTTGAAGAAGAGGTTATGGATTTGCGGCTGGTGCTGAACGAGCCGGAAAATGACTGGCAGAAAGAGCGGTTAGGGAAAAGTGCCCACTGAGGCCTTCTTAGAAAGGCCCCAGCGTTGCCCATAAGCTAAAGTTATTACTCTTCAACAATGGCCGAACGGTCTTCGCCGCCCATGGCTTCTAGCAAGCCCGGAATCAGTTTGGACAGTTCCAGCGTCATGAGTGTGAAGGCTGCGTCAAACTTTGCAACAGCGTCGTCCACATCCACATCGTCGAGCTGTTCTTGAAGTGTTTCACCAAATTTCAGTCGGCGAATGCCCATTTCCTCGTCAAGAACGAAGGACACGTTGTCATCCCAGGTTAAAGCAAGTTTGGTAACTTCCATCCCGGCTTCCAAGTGATTGCGAATTTCATCCGCTTTCAAATCCAGCCCTTTACAGCGGACCACGCCGCCATCTTCCGATGGGTCTTTTAGCTCACACTCATCCCCAAGCACTACACTACTTGGCAGGTCAATGGACTCGTTCAACCAGCCCGTAAAGGTAAATATGGGCGATTGCTCCAGTACAGGTGGGCGCACCGGTAGGGACCCCAGACTTTTGCGCAGCGTTGAAGCCATATCTTCCGCTTGCTTTGCGGAGCCTGCATCAACCACGAGAACGCCGTCTTTCGGCGCCAGATATGCAAAGCTGCGTCGGTTGCGAGAAAACGCCTGGGGCAGCATTTCAAGCATCACCTGCTCTTTAATTTCTTCCTTTTCTTTGCGGCGAACTTTGCGGCCTTGTTCATGCTCTATGGCTTCGGCTTTTTCTTCAACCGCATCTTTAATTACGGGGCCGGGCAGAATTTTCTCTTCTTTGCGCAAGGCAATCAGATGATAACCGTTGGCACTGTGAACCAGTAGTTCACCGTGTTTGCCCAGTGGCGGAACCCATCCTTGACGAGCGGTTTCTTGTGGGCCACAGGGTTTGAACGCATCGGCGCTGAGTTTTTCTTCCAGCTCTTCAGAAGAAATATCAAATGGCTTGGTAAAACGGAAAACGCGGGCGTTGCGAAACCACATCAGGCTTGATCCTTGTCTTTCATATTTGGATAACTTCTACGAGCACTGTTTTAACGATAAAGCCGAAAACACCCGCCCCCAGCACTGTAAACAGGGCGATGGTACCAAACTTTCCGGCCTGTGATTTCTTAGCCAAATCCCAAACGATAAAACCCATCCAACCAATAAGGCCGGTCAGAAGCACCATCATGGCGATCTGGGAAAATACTGCTTCATTCATGATTTACTCCGATTTAACTCTGGGTTGGGTGTCTCTTCTGTTTAATGCTCATCCCTTAGGAAAACCCAGTTATTTTTATCGGATTGGTCTTCGCTGAAATAGTAACCATCAAGGTCAAAACCCTTGAGGTCGTTTGCATTGGTAATACGATTCAGGATGGCGTAGCGGCACATGAGGCCACGGGCTTTCTTAGCGTAAAAGCTGATTATCTTGTACTGGCCATTCTTCCAATCCTTGAAGTGGGGAGTAATTATCTGTCCTTCAAGGTCTTTCTTTTTAATACTTTTAAAGTATTCGTTCGAAGCCAAATTAACTAACACTTCGTCGTCGCTTTCTAGCAAACGGTTTATCTCTTGCGTAAGGCGGTCACCCCAAAATGCATAGAGATCCTTGCCCCGTTTATTCTCAAACTTGGTGCCCATTTCCAAACGGTATGGCTGCATCAGGTCGAGGGGCTTGAGAATGCCATAAAGCCCGGACAGCATGCGTAGGTGCTTTTGGGCAAAGTTGAAGTCTTGTTCGCTGAAACTTTCCGCGTCTAGCCCAGTGTAAACGTCGCCTTTAAATGCCAGAACAGCCTGACGGGCGTTTTCGGGCGAGAATGGTGTGTGCCAGTTTTGGAATCGTTCGGCATTCAACTGGCCCAGCTTATCGCTGACGCTCATCAGATTGCTGACCTGATGCGGCTCCAGCTCTTTGAGTTGGTCAATCAGTTCGCAGGCGTCATCCAGAAAGTCTGGCTGGGTATAGGTTTCCGTTGCCAATGGGCTCTCGTAATCGAGAGTTTTAGCAGGTGAGATAACCATCAACATGTCAGATAATTCCTCATTGCAGAAACGTAAGTAGCTGTTCCCGGGTAAATGGCCAGTTGAGTTCTTCCCCGGTGTCGTTGCGGCGAAGAACGGGAATTCGTGTACCGTAGCGCTCTACCAACTCTTCAGATTGTGCGATGTCCACTACGTCCACTGGTATCGGTACTGGCATAGGTGTGCTCACTAGCAGGGCTTCTGCCAGTTCACACAGGTGGCATTGGGATGTCGTGTAAAAAAGTAGTTCCATTACTTTGGCTGGGCATCCAATTTCTGGCCGTTCACACCTTCACTGTCTTTACCCATCAGGTACAGATAAATGGGCATCAACTCTTCCGGCGCCGGGTTTTGCTGCGGGTTTTCTGCCGGGTAGGCGTGGGCTCGCATGTTGGTTCTGGTGGCACCCGGGTTCAGGCTGTTTACCCGAATGTTATGGCGCTCGTCGTCCAGTTCATCAGCCAGAAGTTGGCTCAGGCCTTCAACCGCAAACTTGGAAACCGCATAGGCGCCCCAATAGGCTCTTGCCTGTCTGCCAACACCCGAAGATGTGAAGATAACCGAAGCCGCGTCAGACATGCGCAGCAGCGGGATCATCGCTCGGCTCAGCAAGAATGGCGCCGTGGCGTTTACTTGCATAACCTTGTTCCAGGTTTCTGGATCGTACATTTCCACCGGGCTACGGTCGCCAAGAATACCGGCGTTGTGCAGAAGGCCGTCGAGTTTCCCGAAGTTGTCTTCCAGAGTCATGGCCAGTTCTTCGTAATCTTTTACCGCAGCGCCTTCGAAATTCATTGGCACTATGGCCGGTTTCGGGTGCCCGGCAGCTTCGATTTCGTCATAAACCGTTTCCAGTTTGCCCACAGTTCTGCCTACAAGAATCACTGTGGCACCATGGGCGGCATAGGTTTTTGCGGCGGTACGGCCAATGCCGCTGCCCGCACCGGTCACCATGATGATGCGGTCTTTCAGCAGATCAGCGGGTGCCTTGTAATCTTGCATAACCTGTCTCCGTAGCAGACTGGGGTTTATCAAAGTCTGTCAAAATGGCCCGTTTCAGAAGCGCGCTATTGTAACAGCTTTGCGAGATGGTTCACGGTGTCGGCAATAAAGTCTGCTTGCCATAGGTCAACGGTTTCTGGCTCTTCTATGTAGCCGTAACGTACGGCAATGGTTTTCATACGCGCATTACGACCAGCCTGGATGTCACGTTCGTGGTCGCCTACATACATCGCATGCTCCGGATCTGCGCCGATTTGTTTGCAGGCGAGAAATAGGGCTTCCGGGTGCGGTTTGCGGTCAGTGACATGGTCTGGGCACACCAGCGCTGCGCAACGCTCTGCCAAGCCAAGAGCTTGAACCAGCGGCTCGGCAAAGCGCACCGGTTTGTTGGTAACGATTCCCCAGGGAATTCCCCGCTGCTCTAGCGATTGGAGCAGTGCGTCCATGCCCTCGAAAAGCCGGGTCTCAACGGCAACGCCCGCTTCATACAAATCTAGAAAGGCTGTGTGCTTGTTAAGATAATCCGGATGGTCTGGCTCTAGCCCAAACCCCACACGCACCATCGCCCGGGCGCCATTGGAAACAGACCTGCGTATGTGGTCTGCCGGAAGCGCCGGAAGCCCGTGCTGCTGGCGCATCTCGTTTAGGCAGCGGATAAAGTCCGGCGCTGTATCAATCAGGGTGCCATCCAGATCGAACAGAACAGTTGAAGGTTGGTCAGTCTTCACGGGTATCCCGGGCGTGCATCAGGTAGTTAACGTCTACATCACGGCCAAGCTTGTAGGTGCGGGTAATGGGGTTATAGGTCATGCCTGTGAGTTCGCGCACCTCCAGTCCTGCATGGCGCAGGTGATCTGACATCTCCGATGGCCGGATGAATTTCTTCCATTCGTGAGTGCCTTTGGGGAGCATGTTTAGGACGTACTCGGCACCCACAATCGCAAACAAAAAAGATTTTGGATTGCGATTGATGGTTGATACAAACATGTGTCCGCCCGGTTTGAGTAGGGTTGAGCAGGCTTTGATAACCGAGGCAGGGTCGGGCACATGTTCTAGCATTTCCAGACAGGTAACGGCATCGTACTGGCCAGCGTGCTCGGGGTCCCGTGCCAGCTCTTCAACGGTGATTTGCCGGTAGTCTACCTTGATTCCGCTTTCCAGACCGTGCAACCGCGCCACCGCCAAAGGTGCCTCCCCCATATCTATACCGGTTACATGGGCGCCGCGCAGAGCCATGCCTTCGGAGAGCAGCCCGCCACCACAGCCAATGTCTGCTACTCGTTTGCCAGCAAGCGATACGCGCTCATCAATATAGTTGAGGCGCAAGGGGTTAATATCGTGCAGCGGTTTAAACTCGCTGGTGGGGTCCCACCAGCGGCTGGCAAGGGCTTCAAACTTCGCAATTTCGTTACGGTCAACGTTCTGATTTGTCATCTTGTCTTCTGCCTGGTCAATCTGTCGAAACTCGGTTAGTCAGCCTGTTGCTTGCGAATTTTTTCCGCCCAGCCTGCAACACGAAGCATTAGATCCGGTACATCTATACGCGTTAACTTGCCATCCTGTACTTGAGGTACGCCGTTAATCCAGCTATGGGTTACTGCGCGCCCATGGTTGCTATAAACAAGATGGGAGGCTGGGTCATAAACCGGCTGAATAAATGGATCACTTAGGTCGATGGCGATAATGTCGGCGAGTTTCCCCGCTACTAGCGACCCCAACTCATGTTCCCGCCCCAGAGCTCTGGCTCCATTAAGGGTGGCCATATGCAAAGCTTTATGGGCTGAAAGTGCCGCGGCATCACTGGCAACCACCTTCGCGACCATGGCGGCCGTACGGGTTTCAGCAAACAGATCCAGATCATTGTTGCTGGCGGCACCGTCTGTTCCAATGGTGAGGTTAACACCGCTTTCCATTAACTTGTGGGCAGGGCATAAGCCGCTAGCGAGCTTTAGGTTGGACTCCGGGCAGTGAACGATGTGTGCGCCTGTGCCTGCAACAAGTGCAATGTCAGAATCGGTAAGTTGAGTCATGTGAACGCATTGGGTTCGGTCACTAAGGGCGCCAAGTTCCGCAAGTCTTTCGATAGGGCGCTTCCCTTCCTTCTCTATAGCTTCTGCTACTTCGAATGCGGTTTCATGCAAATGGATCTGGATACGTGCGCCGGTTTTCCCGGAAAGCCCTATAGCCTTGCTCAGCGGTCCATCCGACACACTGTAG
>Ga0209075_1004731_pt1 | contig 10772 bp, 10 predicted proteins | sample Stecom2011_FD_187523 | JGI IMG/M metagenome (GOLD analysis project Ga0209075, IMG submission 187523) | Agricultural soil microbial communities from Utah to study Nitrogen management - Steer compost 2011 (SPAdes) (version 2) | ecosystem: Environmental > Terrestrial > Soil > Agricultural land...
CAACGAACGTGAAAAAAGTTGAAGCGTTTGGAACGAAATGGTAATTGATAAAACCCTTTATTACCAGGATGTATTTAAAAAAATGTAGCGTAACGTATGCCAACGAATTAACGCTCGGTGGTATGATAGCGAATTAGGACGTTTCATAAGTGAAGATCCGGCAAGAGCGAATAATAACTGGTATATCTATGCTTCCAATAATCCCCTAGTAAGGATTGATCCAACTGGATTAGTAGATTATATATTTGGTACTTCTCCGTTGAAAGATGTTCCAAGTGGTACCCAATCACCTGGAGAAGTCATTAAATTCCCACAAACATCTCAACAGATTCAGAGTAATTCTGCTCTTACAATGGGTTATTGTGGATATGGGTTTGGACTAGTACAAGGATTTTTATTACATACAAGGGATTTCTGGAATGAAAAAGGCGCATTAAAAGATTTAAGGTCAGACGGTAGTTTTGATGATGTTACACCTTTGCAGATAAAAACATGGCAGTTAATGAATGAGCGGGGGGCAATGACAGCATTACCTCCTGGATTTGTTGAAAGAAATGGTCATGCATGGAATCCTGATACTGGTTATATTTCTCAATCAGAGGCATGGGATATTTATTCTAGCAAGTATCCCATAGCAATGAAAAGTTATTCTGATTTAGCGGAACTTGCAACAAAAAATAAAGATTCGAAAGTAGTAGTACTTGGAAAATATAATATAGTAGGACGTTCATACGATAAAGTTGCGGAAGAAATAGTAGCAACATATTTTAACTTGGAAAATTGGAGTGAAGTTGAAGGCGTTTTAGGTAAAGAAAATATGTGGAATATAAATAAAGAATTTTTAAATCAGCAATGGGCCGAAAGTAAAGAATTTTATTTTTCACATAATCCTTGGGAAGCAGGCGGATATTTTGAACAAGAAGTTTTACATCTCATTGATTTGGGTGTTAAAGATTTTATTGAAATAGAAGATAATTTATGGAAAGCTGTTAAATAAAAATTATGGTAAGGGTGTATCCTTTTTGTGGAAAAAAATTTGAGATGCAATGAATATTTTCTTAAAATATAGCGGTTGTTATTTCCAAATAGAAAGAAGGTGAATATAAAATCTCCGGATGTCGGGCGTACAATGCTTTTCACGTATTACCGATAACGTTTAGCATTACAGACGTTTATGAACTTACATGACGGGTTCCTTCTTCGAATCTCCCCTCCCCCCCGACTCGGTTAACGAATCAACGCTGTTTTGTCTAAAAAGGATTAAGCTCTTAGAGTGTGGAGGGAAATTAAATGGATAAAATTGACAAACAAAAGATTGAGCAATTTCTTCTTAGTGGTCAAAAAATGCAAGCAATAAAGTATTTTAGGGATTTAACGGGAAGCGATTTATTAGATTCAAAAAAATTTATAAATGATTATGAAAACAGATTGATGGAACAGTATCCAGAGAAGTTTAACTTACCAAAACCTTCTGAACAACAACATAAAAAGGATAGAATTCAAAGCAAAGAAGATATAATAAATACTATTGCAGAGATAACGAGTAATTATAATGTAACAGATTTTAAAACAATTCCTATGGGTTGGGCTGCTGAGTTAACTATAAACAATAGGAAATATTGCATCTATTCTCATCGTGGTGATATATCATGCTATGAATATGTAGGAGATAACGAGGTAAGGGAAGTACAACTTAATACTAATAAGAACAATTCAACACAAAGACAACAAATAATTAAATATATTGCTAAAATTTTAGCATGAAGCATTGTGATGATTGAAGGTGATAATTGGAAACGTAGCATTTTTAATGGTAGTTATTTAGGGGTATAGTTATGGAATTACAAGATAACTGATTTTTTTAAGGGTCTTAGCCGCTGCCCGGCGGCCGCCCTCCCCGACGGGAGTCAAAGAAGAGAGTAAAGTCATTGCCGGGAAGGACAGGCCGCCTGAAACTTGGGCTCTAAGCGGAAGGCAGGCAGACCCCACCCTCCTGGAGAGAATCTGGGAAGTGGGACGACCCCGCCGCGCCCCTCACTCCAAACCACCCTCCCCAGGCAACCCCCCACCCGCTAAGGTACCCTATCTGGACATGGAGGGAGGGGCCGCTCTTGGGGGGGAGGGTTCGTGTTCGAAGAACACGCGGAAGGCTCTGGCCTTGCCTGCCACTAATCTAGGCCAATTTTGTCCAGCCCCCGGAACTTTAAAAATTTTGTGGGTCGCCGTCCTGACTCCGCTAGAGTTCCGGGGGCTTTTGCCTGATTTAATGCCCCCTTCGTCCCACCTGAGGCTGACCCTTCGAAGTCAAATCACCCATCCATTTCCCCCACAGGGGGCCATTCTCTGAAAGATGAAAAAAAGCCTCCGCCCGTTCCCAATGATGGAATCATGGTAATTCGCGGACTGCAAAAAAGTCAAGGCTAATACAGAGCTCGCTTTGCTCGGCCTTGACTTTTTCTTGCCGCTCATTAAAGAACAACTAACAGGGAACGGGCGGGAAGTGGGCGGAATCTTGATGAGAAGCTTTGCCCGTTTAAACCGGGAGCCCTGGGGCGGATGGGTGAATAACATCGTCGAATAGACATCGGTCGGGGCGGGGGGACTTAAGCGCGGTCGGATAATCTGTAGGATTATGTCATAGGCCCCGGCAATCTGTATCAACAATTGGCCGTTGCACATAATAACTGGATTATCGGATCGCGCGGAGATTATCACCTGCAAAAAAACGACGAAGGCCAATCCCAGCCCGGCGGACGGCGTCTTCCGGCCCATGCTTATTTTATTTTAACACGCGGTCCGGTGATTAGACTTCCAGGCGCCGGCCTCTTTTTTTACCCGCCGGAAATTGGGCCGTGACCGGCGATCCACTCCCACCGGGCGGAAAAAACCACCCGCAAAGTCTTGACAGTCAAGTTCTTGGGGTGGTTATTCAGCGCTGAATATTTTTACTTTAAGGCTGTCTTGTTTTAATCTTCGTAACCTCATTTTTTACTAATACAGCGTCGAGCATGGCCTTAACAAGCTTTTTGTCATCCTCGTCCAGTTTATCAACTTTCTCAAAGTACTTTTCCAACTCTTTATCTTTAAAGTTTATATTTGACGCTTCTTCATTGACAAGATAATCTACACTAACATTAAATAAATCGCTTAATTTACGTAACATTTCCAATGACGGTTTATTAACATTGTTTTCATAACGGCTGATATGCTTTGTATGTACACCTAATTGGTCACTAAGATATTGTTGGGACCAATTTTTTTCTTTACGGAGTTTTTTAAGCTTCTCACCTAAAGTCATTAATGTTACCTCACTTAAACCCTTGATTTGGCAACATTTTATCACAAGAAAGAGAAAAAAACAAATTAAAAGGGCTTGACATAAGGTAACGAATAACATAGAATAAGGACAAAGATGTTACTATAAAAAATATTTTTAATGGACTGTCGCCTCCCGACCAAGAGAACCGACAGCCCACCAGAGCCACCACGAAAGGACAAGCCTTATCGTGCGCTTAATATATTTTAACATAAATCAGGCTTTCCTCTCAATGGTGGCGACAAAACCGAGAGGAGAGTTAAAAAATGATGATCGCCGTGACCAACCAAAAAGGAGGGGTAGGCAAGACCACCACCTGCCTGAACCTGGGCGTAATCGCCGCGCAAGACAGCAAACGGGTCTTACTCATTGACCTCGATCCCCAAGGGAATCTGACCAAAACCTTTATTACCCTCAAAGAAACCGCTTCAACCGCCTATGACCTATTAAAAGGCGCCGCCTCCTTTTCCGAAGTCCTGATTGGGCTCGCCAAGAACCTTTCCTTAATTCCGGCCAGTATTACCCTATCCGGACTGGAAAGGGCCGGGGCGCAAGAGGCGGATCTTCCTTACCGGCTTCGGGATAAGCTGGCCAACATGACCGTCGACTATGATCTTATCATCATCGATACCCCGCCGACCTTAGGCGCGTTAACCATTAATGCCATGACCGCCGCCACTCATCTATTAATCCCCATCCAGTCTTCATATTACTGTCTGCACGGAACCAATGACCTCATGGAAACTTACCGACTGGTACAAGCCGAACTGAACCCGGACCTAAACCTTTTAGGCGTCCTCATCACCATGTACGACCCGCGGACCACCCTGGCGCGGGAAGTGGTGGAGGAGATTCGGCGCGTCTTCGGCGGACAGGTACTCTCCACAGTCGTCCGCCGGTGCGTAAAACTGGAGGAATCGCCGGTTTCCGCACAGAGCGTCATCACCTATGCGCCTAAAAGCGTGGCCGCGCAAGAATATTGCGCCGCCTATCAAGAACTCATGGGGAGGTGCGGAGGATGAAAAAGCATTCCGGGGCGCCTAAAATCCTGAAGACCCAGACCCTGCATTACGTGGAAGAGATAGCGGGAAGAGCAAGCGCCGGCGTGACCGAAGTACCGTTAAGCGAGGTTGATCTGGACAATACTCAGTTCGAATACAGACTCGATCCGGATCTGGCCGCCTTAGTGGAATCCATTAGAAAAGACGGCCAACAGATCCCAGTAATCTTACGGGGAAGAAAACCCCCGTACCAACTGATCTGCGGTTTTCGTCGCACTCGAAGCATCGCGACCATCGGCGGGGAGACCGTCAAAGCCATCATCTTACCGGATATCGACGACGAAAAAGCCCACCGGCTCAGTGTTCTTGAGAACGAAGAACGAAAAAGCCTGACCGACTTGGACCGAGCCAACGCCTGCCGGCGGCTGGCCGAAGGAGGCAAGACACAGGAAGAAATCGCCCGGATTATGGGCAGTTCCCAGCCACAGATCAGCAGGTACTTAAGTCTCTTATCCTTACCCGCGCCGGTTTTCGCTTCCCTCAAAGCCGGTAAGATCACCACCACCCAAGCCTTGGCCCTAAAGGTTACCGACGAATTGTACAACGCCGAATATCTGAAGGAATTCTTAGCGCGGCTGGAAAAAGAGAACCTCTCCAGCCGGACCCTGGAACGCATAATGAAGAAAGCCAAAAACAAGAACAAAGGTAAGAAGGAGGAGCAGAAACGGCCATACATCAAACGCACCAAACAAGGTTTTCGGCTGCTGGGGTTCTCCTACCGACAGGATATGCCGACCCCGGAGAAACAAGAGGCGATCCGAGCCTTAAAAGAAGCCCTGGCTCTGTTGGAAGCGGAATTAAAAAGCGGACTCGCAGCTCCGAGCGACGGGGAGGGGACCGACCAATGAAAGTCCGGATGCTGACCGTCAGCGCCGTGCTGGCCGGCGATAAAGAAGTACCGGCCCTCCGCCTTTCCGGACAATGGTTGGCCAAGATGGGGTTTAGCCTGGGACGAAAAGTCATCGTGCAGGAAAGACCGGGACAGATCATTATCCAAGCCATATCCATAGAGGAGGGAGAATCATGCGGATAAAGACAAAAGACCTATACTGCGGAGCATATATCCTCAGCAAAGGCGGGACATTGGAGGATGCCCACTTAAGCGCGGACGGGCGGAGGGGCCGCCCCTCCGTCACTTTTATCCTGGGCGGAGAGAACGTCAAAAAACTCTCTCAAGAATTCTTGGGAGGTAGAGCCCACGTCAACCTGGCCTCTTTCAAAGTGGCGATCAATCAACTAAAAGAAGTGATGTTCGACCTGATCGACAAAGAAGGGGCCAAATGAGCGTACCGCCTTAAGCGCTGAAAGACCAAAGAGGAGAGGAGAAAATGATTAAACAAAGCGCAATCAATGAAGCCAAAGCCATTAACCTGGTGGAATTGATAAAATCCAAAGGGATTGAAGTCAAACGAAGCGGCGGGCAATACATGGCCCTTTGCCCCTTCCATAACGATCGCCACCCGTCTTTAGCCATAGATCCCAGAACCAATCTATTTAAATGTTTCGGGTGCGGGACCGCCGGGGACGCCATCAGATTCATCGAACTTTTTGAGAGAAAAGAATTCCCCGAGGCGGTGGAGGCCTTGACCGGAGAGTCCGCTCTCGACAAAGAGCAAGCCTCAAATGACCAGCCCCCACAGGCGCAAGACCTATTAAACCGCGTGGCCGCTTTCTACCACGAAACTTTCTTAAACAATACTAAGCCCCAAGCATACCTGGCCGGGCGAGGCATGGACAAACCACAGATCTACCAAGCCTTTCAGGTTGGTTACGCCGACGGGGGACTGCTTGCCACCTTGCCCCAGGCGGGACCGGTCGTAGATACCTTAAAGCGCCTTGGGGTCTTGACCAAAAAAGGGACAGAACTATTTAGGGGCTGCGTCACCTTTCCGCTTTTTGACTCAAGGGGTAACGTGACCGGGCTCTATGGACGAAAGGTAAATGACCAAGCAAAGATCCATCATCTTTACCTGCCCGGTAAACGCCGGGGACTGGTTAACCGGCAGGCCGCGGCCAGCAGTGATGAACTGATCTTAACCGAATCCGTCATTGACGCGCTCTCCCTCTACCAAAACGGTTTCCCCAACGCTATTCCCTTGTACGGTACTAACGGCCTGACCGCGGACCACTTGGAACTCTTTGCGACCTACCGTCCAAAAAAGATTCACCTGTGCCTAAACAACGACGAACCGGGCCGCCTGGCCGCCGCCCGGATCGCCGAAGACCTAACAAACATGGGCTTTAATACCCGTGTGTTGAACCTGCCGAAACATAAAGACCTAAACGATTTCTTCTGCGCCGGAGGAACCTTCGATGACTTTACCCGCCTTTTGTCCGAGGAAGAAAACGCCGCAACCAAGCCCGGTTACAACGTGGCCGAGACCGAGGTCGGCCTGGTCGTCACCTGTCAAGAGCGGCAGTACCGGATCCGGGGGATCTCCCTTCACAGTCTGGAACGGCTCCGCGTCAACATCCGGGCCACTTACGAAGGGAAGTATCACATTGATACCCTGGATCTTTACCAGAGCAAAGCCCGCCGGTATTTTGCCGCCCAACTGGCCAAGGCCTTCGGTTTGGAAACAGAGACCGCCGAAGCGGATCTGCTCTATTTAATCGATCAGATCGAGGCCTACCAAGGCAGAGAACTGGCCAAAGAAAAAGAACCGGAGCAAAAGCCCTACCAACTAACGAAACAAGAGGAAGAAGAGGCCATAAAACTCCTTAAAGCTCCGGACCTGTTGGAAAAGATCCTCTCCGATATTGAGGCCCTGGGTCACGTGGGGGAAGAGACCAACAAGATCCTGGCTTACCTGATCGCCGTCTCCCGGAAACTTCCCCGTCCACTCTCTGGGATTGTCATCTCCGGTTCCGGGGCGGGCAAATCCGGACTGGTGGAAGTGGTCCAGGAACTGACCCCTCCGGAAGAAGTGGAGTTCTTCTCCAGGATTACCCCCCAGGCCCTCTACTACATGGAGCGGGACGCCTTAAAACGAAAACTCCTGATCATCGAAGAAAGAACCGGGGGAGAAGGGGCGGACTACTCCATCCGCACCCTGCAGAGCAGACAAAAACTGACCCAGGCCGTACCGATCAAGGACCCCAATTCCGGCAAGATCAAGACCATGACCTTTGAAGTGGAAGGCCCCATCGCTTACTTAGAGACCACCACCAGCGCGGAGATTAATCATGAGAACGCCACCAGGTGTTTTGAGATTTATCTTGATGAGTCCATCGAACAGACCAAACGCATCCACCAGGCTCAGCGGGAGGCGAAGACCAAAGCGGGATTGACTAAAAAAGCGGACATTGAGAAGATTAAAACCCGCCACCATAACCTGCAACGGATCTTAAAACCGGTCATGGTAGAGATCCCTTACGCCCTCCTCCTGGATTTCCCCGCCGATTCCTTACGTACCCGGCGGGACCATGAACGGTTCCTATCCCTGATCGAGGCCGTGACCTTTCTCTTCCAGTACCAACGGGCACAGAAAAAAGTCATAACACCGGAAGGGGAGGAGGAAGGAGTCTGCGTCTTAAGTGAAGCTAAAGATTACGCCAAAGCATATGAACTGGCCCGCGATATCCTGGGCATGACCTTTGACAACTTAAAGAAACACGCCCGCGACCTCTTGGAACTCATCCGGGAGCTGGTGAGCAAAGAAAGCAAAGAGACCGGAGAAAGGGAAGAGGACATCACCTTTACCCGCCGGAAAATTCGGGAGTACACCGGCTGGCCGGATTACCGGATCAAAAACTACATCAAACAACTGGAAGATATGGAGTATTTATTTGTGGAGCAAGTAAAAAAGAGGGGGCAGTTCGAGTACAAACTGAACAACCCGGACGAGCGTCGTCCCCTCAAAGGGCTCTTAACCCCGGAAGAACTAAAAAAATTATTGGCGGCCAATTAATCAATCCAGCATCCAGTCTTTAGCCTCTAGAATGGCACAACCGGATAAAGACCTTATCTACCGGTCGGAGTCAGTAATGATAAGGGTTTGAACGGATCGGTACAGAAGTGTGCGAAAACTTGCGGGGGGTATCTCTTTTTAAGACATACGAACCATAACAAAAAGGATTAAACCTAATTTTAGCTGTAGTTAAATATTTACCGGCTACAAGAAAAAACACAACATAATATCTTCGGCAGGTAAAAAAGGAGGGTGTTTCATGGACAAGTTTGACCTGCTACACCAGAAGTTCGTTGAACATATGAAAACCAGCGGCTTTTCCAGACGTTCCGTTCCGGATTATGCCCGTAATGTGAAACGTTATCTGGAGTACCTAAAAGAACTGGGGATTGAGCATATCAGTGAGGTAGACCGCAGAATCCTCCAAGACTACCAGACCCGAATTTATCTGGAAACCCACCGGGGCCGACCATTGGCCCCGGCCACTCAAAAGTCCAGATTATCCTGTGTGAAAACATTTTATCAATACTTACTGAAAAACGGATATGTTCTTTATGATCCCACCGCTAACCTGGAATTGCCTAAACTTCCGAAACAATTGCCTAAAGGAATCTTAAGCAAGAAGGAAGTGGGGAGGCTTTTATCTGAACCGGATCTTACGACTCCATTAGGGATTCGGGATCGGGCTTACCTGGAAGTGCTTTATGGCACTGGCCTTCGTGTCAGCGAACTTTGCAACCTGACCTTACACGATTTGGACTTAAGCCGCAGAGAGTTACGGATCAACCAGGGTAAAAACGCTAAAGACCGGATTGTCCCCTTGGCGGAAGCGACCTGCGCTTATTTGGAAATGTATCTGACCACAGCGCGACCAAAACTGGCTGGAGCACAGCAGCAGATTCTATTTGTCAGTAAGAACGGTCTGAAAATGCACTATACAACAGTCAGTAAACTGGTGAGAAACTATGGAAAGAGAGCGGGTTTAAGCAAAGAAATCAGTCCGCACTCGCTTCGGCACACCTGCGCCACTCATCTATTGAAAGGAAAGGCCGACATTCGGCAGATTCAACGCATCTTAGGGCATGAGTCCATCGCCACCACTCAACGTTACACCAAAGTGGAAATTAACGATTTAAAACATGTCCTTAAACGATGCCATCCGCGGGAAAGAAAGGAGATTGAGGTCGATGAGTTTTGAAAAGTTTTTAACCGGTTATCTGAATTCATTAGCGGTAAAAAACTATGCGCAAGGAACACTGAATTGGCGCAGGTCTTACTTGAAACAACTCTTCTCCTACTTAAACCGCCAGGGAACAACCGACCCTAAAGAGGTAACAAGGGAACTAATTGACCGGTATTTTTTGTACCTGAAAGAGGAATACCGCACGTCAAAAGGGAGACTTTTGGCCGAAAGTTCTTATCAATCCCATTTGCAAGTCATAACCGACTTTTTTCGCTGGTTGGAAGAGACCAGGCGAATTTTCTTAAGTCCGGTGATCAGGCCGTCCTGGCCTAAGAAGAAAAAAACCATTAAACTTCCCCCTGTTTTAACAGAGGAAGAGGCCGCTAGGATTCTGGAATCATGTTCTACCAATACCCCTGTCGGACTAAGGGACCGGTCCATCCTGGAGATGCTTTATTCCACCGGAATCAGACGAAGCGAACTGATTAATTTAGACCGGGAAGATTATTTCGTCGAACGGCAGGAACTCTTGATTAGGCAGGGGAAAGGTAAAAAGGACCGTCTTGTTCCGGTAGGGGATTATGCGGCAGTTTTCACTAAAGCCTATTTGAAACTGGTCCGCCCTTGGCTGGTCGACTCTTCGGAAGAGATGGCCTTATATTTATCGATGAACGGCACAAGGCTGGCGCCCCAAACTCTGAAACTGATTATTACCAAAGCGGTAAAAAGGAGCGGAGTTACCAAACGGGTTACCCCGCATACTTTTCGGCATTCTATGGCCACTCACCTGCTCCGGAACAAGGCCGACATTAGACATATTCAGGCTATTTTAGGTCATGGTTCAATACAATCCACTGAGGTTTACACGCATCTAACCACCGAAGACTTAAAACATGTGATGGACAAATCTCACCCCCGCGCTAGGCATTAGCCGGGGTTTTCTTTTTACCCGCCCATTATTTGGGCAGAAGATTCCTTAACCGGCTGGTTGCTAAAAATTCGTGAAGCCGGGTTTTGTCAAGGGCGGCGCAGCCGTTTATTTACCCTTGACGGAACCCGGCGGAACGAATACGATCCGAGCGACGGTTAAGGATTTACAGGTAAAGAAGAAGGAATTTTTTGCCACTGGTAGAACAAATCTAAAAAGAGCTTTAGGGGCGATTTTCGCCAATGCCAACGAACGTGAAAAAAGTTGAAGCGTTTGGAACGAAATGGTAATTGATAAAACCCTTTATTACCAGGATGTATTTAAAAAAATGTAGCGTAACGTATGCCAACGAATTAACGCTCGGTGGTATGAT
>Ga0209075_1004733_pt1 | contig 10771 bp, 10 predicted proteins | sample Stecom2011_FD_187523 | JGI IMG/M metagenome (GOLD analysis project Ga0209075, IMG submission 187523) | Agricultural soil microbial communities from Utah to study Nitrogen management - Steer compost 2011 (SPAdes) (version 2) | ecosystem: Environmental > Terrestrial > Soil > Agricultural land...
ATGCAGCGCCCGCACAGATTGCAGCCCCGACGGGCCGGCCCTTGCCCGCCCAACAGGGGATCCTCGACGAAGCGCTGCGGATCTCCGAAGTAGATACCCTGCGGCACCGAGCCGAAGGTCGCGGACGCCCCCATGCGCGCGGCGGTCTGCTCCAGCCAGTCGTCCTGGATGCCGCGGTGGGGATTCAGCGTCACGCCCAGCATGCGCCTGGCCGTCGCATAGTGGGGCGCCAGCTCCGCGGCCCAGTCCGGGCTCAGCGAAGCCCAGGCCGGATCCGCATAAAAGCCCGGCCCCGGTTCCAGCAGCACGGCCGCATAGACGAGGCTGCCGCCCCCGACGCCGATGCCGCGCACCACACCCAGGTGGCGGAAGACATCCTGCGCCAGAAAGCCATGCCGCCCGAGGGCCGACGCCCAGGCCAGCGCCCGCGCATCCCGCCCGGCACGCTCCAGATCCGCCTCGCTGGCACGCCGGCCCTGCTCCAGCACGCACACCTTCAGCCCCTGTTCGGCCAGGCGCAGCGCCGAAACGCTGCCGCCGAACCCCGAGCCGACGATCAGCACGTCGAAATCGAAGGCACTCATGAGGCGCGCCGCAGCAGGAAAGGAAAGGACAGGCGCCGCAACAGTGGCAGGTCGATGACCGTCATGCACAGCAGCGTGTCGTCATCCAGTACCCGCAGCTCGTCCACCACCCAGCGCCAGGGTGGCGCGGCGGTGGCCCCGTAGTTCAGGGTCACGCCCGGACGGCCGTCGACCGGGGAAGCGGCCGCCCGACACTGCATGCGCAGCTTCTCGATGCGCCCCTGACGGGTCTGCAGCACGTTGGTGGCCGTGCCCTCATCCACGAAGCGCTTGCCCTGCCAGCCGGCCAGACCGCTCAGGGCCAGGCTGGGTCCGGCGGTGGCGCGCAACCACCAGGGGCCGATGAAGCAGGCGCGAAAGAAGCCGCGGCGCATCCGCGCCGGCGCCGGTTCAAGCCCCACGAACACCTGACGAATACGACCCAGCGAAGCCTTCATCAACACGTCAGCCGACATCTCGCTCTCCCTGCTCAACTCCTGCGCGCGTATAAGCTCATTTGCCGGTGAGGAACAGTGGCCGGCGCGCGCAAGGGGCCAGCCGTCAGGCTGGCCCTGTCGGGCGTCAGGCGCTACCCGTGAGTGGGGAAGGCGAACTGCGCCGCCTCGTGGCTGGCCCGCTGCGGCCAGCGCTGGGTGATGGCCTTGCGGCGGGTGTAGAAGCGCACCCCGTCCGGTCCGTAGGCGTGCAGATCGCCGAACAGCGAGCGCTTCCAGCCGCCGAAGCTGTGATAGGCGACCGGCACGGGCAGCGGAACGTTGACGCCAACCATGCCCACCTCGATCTCCTCGCAGAAAAGCCGCGCCGCCTCGCCATCGCGGGTGAAGACGCAGGTGCCGTTGCCGTACTCATGGGCGTTGATCAGCTCGATGGCCGCCTCCAGGCTGCCGACGCGCACGATGCACAGCACCGGCCCGAAGATCTCCTCCCGGTAGATGCGCATGTCCGGCGTGACCTGATCGAACAGGCAGCCGCCGAGGAAGAAGCCATCCGGACTGCCCGCAACACTCAGCCCGCGACCATCCACCACCAGCTTCGCCCCGGCACTCACGCCATCGGCGATGTAGCCGCTGACCTTGTCCAGATGCTGGCGGGTCACCAGCGGTCCCATGTCCAGTCCGGCAGAGGTGCCGGCACCGATCTTCAGCGCGCGGATCTGCGGCTCCAGCCTGGCCACCAACGCATCGGCGATCTGATCGCCCACGCAGACCACCACGGAGATGGCCATGCAGCGCTCGCCACAGGAACCGTAGGCGGCGCCCATCAGGGCGCTGACCGCGTTGTCCAGGTCCGCATCCGGCATCAGCACCGCATGGTTCTTGGCGCCACCCAGCGCCTGCACCCGTTTGCCGTGACGGGTGCCCTGGGTATAGATGTACTCGGCAATCGGTGTGGAGCCGACGAAGCTCACCGCCTTGATCTGCGGCGCTTCGAGAATGGCGTCCACCGCCTCCTTGTCGCCATGTACCACGTTGAGCACGCCCCTGGGCAGGCCGGCCTCGTACAGCAGTTCGGCCACGTACAGCGCCGAGCTGGGATCCCGCTCGGAAGGCTTGAGCACGAAGCAGTTGCCGCAGGCGATGGCCAGCGGATACATCCACAGGGGCACCATGGCCGGGAAGTTGAACGGCGTGATGCCGGCCACCACGCCCAGCGGGTAGTGATCGCTCCAGGCATCGATGTTCGGGCCGACGTTGCGGCTGTACTCGCCCTTGAGCAGGCTCGGCGCGCCGCAGGCGTATTCGACGTTCTCGATGCCGCGCTGCAGTTCGCCGGCGGCATCTTCCAGGGTCTTGCCGTGCTCTTCGCTGATCAGCCGGACGATGGTGTCCTTGTGCTGCTCCAGCAGGTTCTTGAAGCGGAACAGGATCTGCGCCCGCTTGGCCACCGGGGTGTTGCGCCAGGCCGGGAAGGCCGCCTGCGCCGCCTCGACGGCCTGCTGCACGGTGGCGCGGTCGGCCAGCGCCACCTGGCGTGCCACCTGGCCGGTGGAGGGGTTGAACACGTCGGCGGTGCGGCCCTGCCCGGCGACGCGCTCGCCATTGATCAGATGCGGGATGTGGCTCATGGTGGCCTCCGTTCTCAGTCGAGCTGGTTGATGGCTTCACCGACGGCGTCGAACAGCCGGTCAAGCTCGTCGGGCGTAGTAATGAAGGGTGGTCCGAACTGCAGGCAATCGCCACCGAAGCGCACGTAGAAGCCCGCCCGCCACAGGTTCATGGCCGCCTCGAACGGCCGTATCAGGGCATCGCCATCCCGGGGCGCCAGCTGGATGGCTCCGGCCAGGCCGATGTTGCGGATATCCACCACATGCCGCGCGCCACGCAGACCGTGCAGCGTCTGCTCGAAATGCGGCGCCAGCTCGGCGGCCTGCTGCACCAGATGGTCCCGCTCCAGCAGCTCCAGGGTCGCCAGCCCGGCGGCGCAGGCCACCGGGTGCGCCGAATAGGTGTAGCCGTGGGGCAGCTCGATCATGTGCTCGGGCAGCGACTGACCCATGAAGGCCCGGTAGATCTCCTCGCTGGCCACCACCGCGCCCAGCGGCACGGCGCCATTGGTGACCTGCTTGGCCAGATTGAGCAGATCCGGCGTCACGCCGAAGTACTCGGCGCCGCTGTAGGCACCGAGGCGGCCAAAGCCGGTGATCACCTCGTCGAAGATCAGCAGGATGTTGTGCTGATCGCAGATCTCGCGCAGACGCTGCAGGTAGCCCACCGGCGGCACCAGCACCCCGGCCGAACCGGACATGGGCTCGACGATCACCGCGGCGATGTTGGAGGCGTCGTGCAGCTCGATCAGCTTGAGCAGCTCGTTGGCCAGCTCGACGCCGCCGCTCGCGGCCATGCCGCGGGTGAAGGCCAGGCCCGGCTGCAGGGTATGCGGCAGGTGATCGGCGTCCATCATCAGGCCGAAGCTCTTGCGGTTGCCGCCCATGCCGCCCAGCGCCGTGCCGGCCACGTTCACGCCGTGGTAGCCGCGCGCGCGGCCGATCAGCTTGGTCTTGCTGGCCTGGCCCCTGATGCGCCAGTAAGCCCGGGCGATCTTGATCGCCGTGTCCGCGCACTCGGAACCCGAGTTGGTGAAGAACACATGGTTCAGCGTACCGGGCAGGCGTTCGGCGATGCGCTCGGCCAGCTGGAACGACAGCGGATGGCCGAACTGGAAGCCCGGCGAGTAATCCAGGGTGCCGAGCTGCCGGGACACGGCCGCCTGGATCTCCGGCCGGCAGTGGCCGGCGCCGCAGGTCCACAGGCCCGACAGGCTGTCGTACACCTGACGGCCCTCGCTGTCGGTCAGCCAGCAACCGGAGGCGCCGACGATGATGCGCGGGTCGCGCTGGAACTGGCGATTGGCGGTGAACGGCATCCAGTGGGCGTCCAGCTTCAGGGACGCACTCACCGGCTGGGGAATGCTGTGGGGCAGGTTCATGGCAAACCTCGCTTGACAGGTGCTTGCCGCTGACAGTGCCAGCGGCCTAGAGTCAGTTAAATCCGAATCTTTCGACATTCACTCCGCCCGGGACTAAACAATGAGCAGCCCACGCCCGCTTCCTCTCGCCCCGGTTACCGACTTCGACATCCGCCTGCTGCGCCTGTATCGCACCGTGGTGGAAAGCGGCGGCTTTTCCGCCGCGGAGAGCGTGCTGGGCATCGGACGCTCGGCCATCAGCCAGCACATGGCCGACCTGGAACAGCGCCTCGGGCTGCGCCTGTGCCAGCGCGGCCGGGCCGGCTTCGCACTGACCGAGGAAGGGCGCGAGGTGTATCAGGCCACCCTGCGGCTGCTGGGCGCGCTGGAAGGTTTTCGTGACGAGGTCAACGCCCTGCACAACCAGTTGCGCGGCGAGCTGCACATCGGGCTGCCGGACAACCTGGTGACCCTGCCGCACATGCGCATCACCCACGCCCTGGCGGCTCTCAAGGAGCGCGGCCCGAACGTGCAGATCCATATCCGCATGATTCCCCCGGCCGAGGTGGAACAGGGCGTGCTGGATGGCCGCCTGCAGGTGGGCGTGGTACCCCAGGCCGGCGCGCTGAGCGGGCTGGATTACCAGCCGCTGTACGAGGAGCGCGCGCTACTCTACTGCGCCGTCGGACACCCGCTGTTCGCCCTGGACGACGATGCCATCGACGACGCCCTGCTGGCCCGCCAGGACGCCATCGCCCCGACCTTCCGCCTGCCGCCCGAGGTGCAGCGGCACTACCGGGCACTGCGCTGCACGGCCAGCGCCTCGGACCGCGAGGGCATGGCCTTCCTGATCCTTACCGGGCGCTATATCGGCTACCTGCCCGACCATTACGCCCGCCACTGGGTGGAAGCTGGCACACTGCGAGCCATCCGCCCGGATGAGCACAGCCACGATCTGCAACTGGTGGTGGTGACCCGCAAGGGTCGTCGCCCACAGCTGATCCTCGACGATTTCCTCGCGGCCCTGGCCGCCACCCAATCCGACGTACCCGCATGACCTGGACCCTTACCGCCTCCTGCAGCTACCAGGAGGAGATCCGCAAGAGCCGCTTCCTGGCCCTGGCCGCCCCGGTGGCCGACGCAGCCGAAGCCCAGCGGTTCATCGCCGCGCACAGCGCACCCGATGCTACCCACAACTGCTGGGCCTGGAAGATCGGCCAGCAGTACCGCTTCAACGACGACGGCGAACCCGGCGGCACGGCCGGACGACCGATCCTCGCCGCCATCGAGGGACAGGATTTCGATCAGGTAGTGGTGCTGGTGATTCGCTGGTATGGCGGCATCCTGCTCGGCACCGGTGGACTGGTGCGCGCCTACGGTGGCTGCGCGGCCAAGTGCCTGCAGGCCGGCGAGCGCCAGCAGGTCATTGCGCGACAGGCGTTCCGTTGCCACTGCTCCTTCGCCGAGCATGCCCTGGTGCGCCAGCGGCTGGCAGAAGCCCAGGCATTGATTGATGAGGAGCGCTATCTGGCCGACGGCGTGGAGCTGCTGTTCCAGGTCAGCGCCGAACGCCGCGAGCAACTGCAGCGCCAGCTGGCCGATCTCAGCCGCGGCCGCATTCTCCTGCAGGACAGCTGAAGCAAGGCGGCGCCGCCGGGTGCGACGCCGCCCGTCTGCTCAGTGATGATGGTGCATGTTCTGCCCGGCCGGTGCCGTGCGCAGCACCGGCACCTGCACGGTGACCTCGCCGGCCTGCTCGAAGAGCAGTGTCAGGGGGAACTGCTCACCTTCGGCCAGTTGCCGGGGCAGCTCGAAGAACATCACGTGATAGCCGCCGGGCCTGAAGCTCACCCGCTCGTCCGCGGCCACCGGCACGCCGCCGGCAACCTCGCGCATCTTCATCACTCCATCCACATGGGCGTGCTCGTGGACTTCCGCCTTGCCGGCAATCGGCGTGCGCGCACCGACCAGGCGATCCGCCTGCGCGCCGGTGTTATGCAGTTCGAAATAGGCAGCGGCGGCCGGCGCGGTCGGCGGCATGGCTCGCGACCAGGGATTTTCCACGTGCAGGGACTGGGCACTGACCCAGACGGAGAAAGTGCAGAGTGCTGCGCCCAGCAGCACACGATAGGTAACGGTCATGTCTTGATCCTTGTTCGGTTGATGGCTTGGTCATGCACAACCGCAAGGATCAGGGCGCCCGTGGCCAGGAGGGTCGTTCGCGCCGCCGCTGGCAGCGCAGCCTGGGCCGGCCTGGACGGGCCGGCAATCTGTCGTTGCGCAGCCACGGCTCCGCCGACCAACCGGCGCCGAGCGAGGCGGGCGTCTGGCACAGGGGGCAGCGCCACTCGTCATCGGCCCGGGCCTGGTCGATCGCGAAGGGCGCGAAGCCCGCAGGCTCGACCGAGCAATAGCCGCCGCGCAGGCCGCTCAGCGCCAGGCCACTGGCCTGACCATGGTGCAACCCGCAGAGCTGCACGCCCAGGACCACCAGCAGGCTGAGCGCCCAGAGCAGTGCTGGCGAATGGCGATCGGTAGCGATCATGCCGCGATAACCACTTGTTTAGTAGGGATTATGCAGACATCTGTAGACATCCACAGGCGATTCAATAAAACTGATATCAAAAGGACATTGAATAAGAATAAAAGGAGTCATTCATGCCTAGCGAGTTCTCTTACCAAGCCGATCGCCTGATGCTCAAAGTAGTATGGGTAATGGCGATTTTCGCCCTCGCCCTGGCCTTCTGGAAGGGAACACTGGCCCTTGCCCTGATCGTGGCCGGCGGCACGGCCGTTACCCTGAGCTTACTCCAGAGGCTGATCGGCGGCACCCGCGGCTTTCGCTGCCTGATCGGCATCGGCTTCATGCTGCTGGCCGCGGTGCACATCCAGCAGAGCCACGGCACCATCGAAATGCACTTCGGCGTCTTCGTGCTGCTGGCGGTCCTGCTGTACTACCGCGACTGGGTGCCGATCCTGGTCGCCGCCGCCGTCATCGCGGTTCACCACGTGGTCTTCTTCCTGCTCCAGCAAAGCGGCACCAGCATCTTCCTGGTCGGCGCGGACGCCGGCTGGCCGATCGTTCTGATCCACGCCGGCTACGTGGTGGTGGAGACCCTGATCCTGATCATCCTGGCCCGCCACGCGGCAGACGAAGCCGTGGTCGGCGAGCAGCTCCAGCAGGCCTCGACCCACCTGCTGCAGGACGGCCAGCCCATCGATCTCACCTACCGCAGCCAGGCGCTGGCGCAGCCGATCCGCCGCTTCAACCGCTTCCTGGACGAACTGAATCGCATGGTCAGCCGCGTGGTCGGCGCCGGCGAGGAACTGCACGGCACCAGCACCCGGCTGGCGCGCAGCACCAGCCAGCTGCACCTGGGCACCGCCGACCTGCAGAATGGCGCCAACCAGCTGCGCGAGACGGTCGAGCAGTTGAGCCATGCGGTGCTGCAGGTGTCGGAAAACACCGAACGCGCCGCAGCCAGCGCCCAGGCCGCCAACATGGATGCGGCCGCCGGAATCCAGGCGATCAGCACTGCCCAGGCCGACATCCGGGAACTGGCAACCGAGCTGGAGGGGTGCGCGGTAATCGTGCAGGGACTGGCCACCGACTCTCAGCAGGTCAGTCGCGTGGTCGAGGTGATCAACCAGGTCGCCGAGCAGACCAACCTGCTGGCCCTCAACGCCGCCATCGAGGCCGCCCGCGCCGGCGAGCACGGTCGCGGCTTTGCAGTGGTGGCCGACGAGGTACGCCAGCTGGCACGCCGTACCCAGCAGGCCACCGAGGAAATCCGCGCCATCATCGAGCACCTGCAGCAGAGCTCGGCCGAGGCGGCCAATGCCATGCAACAGAGCCGCAAGGGGGTCGAGGGCTGCGTCGAGCGCACCGAGCAGACCGCCCGGCTGCTGGCGGGCATCCACCGCTCCGTGGAGGCCATCAGCGTGATCGGCGTTTCCACCCGGGAACAGCTGGCCAATGCCGGTGAAATGACCCGCCTGGTCGAGGAGATCGGCTCGGTGGCCGACCATACCCGCAACGAGGCCGATCGGGTGGCGGAGGACAGCCAGCGCCTGGAACGCCTGGCCGAACAGCTGCGCACGCTCTGCCAGCAGTTCCGGGTGGGGGCGCAGCCGGAGCACCTGGCGATCCCCGCAGCCCCGTGAGTTCGGTCAGCGGGCCTCCACCTGCCCGCTGTACCAGGCGGCCAGCGCCGCCAGGGAGGCGCAGCCGGCAATGACCAGCGCCATCGGCAACGCGCTGCCATCGTGCAGCACGCCGACAAGGCTGCTGGCCACCGCGGCGATGATGAATTGCAAGCTGCCCATCAGCGCCGACGCACTGCCCGCCTGGGCCCCCTGGCGGGCCATGGCGCAGGCGCCGGCATTGGGCAGGATGCAGCCCAGGCAGCCCATGGCGATGAACAGGGGCACCATCAGCAGCCACAGGGGCGCTGACCAGGCGGCTGCGGCCAGCAACGCCAGCGTGCAGAGCAGGAACAGGGCGCTCAGCCGCCGCAGCCAGAAGCCCGGCCCGCGAAAGCGCATCAGCCAGGCATTGACCTGGGCGGCCAGGATGAAGCCCATGGCATTGGTGCCAAACAGCCAGCCATAGTGCTCGGCGGGCACCCCGTACAGCTGGATGAACACGAACGGCGAGCCGGCCACATAGGCGAACATGGCGGCCATGGACAGGCCGCCGGCCAGGGCGAAGGCCAGGAACTCCCGGTCGCCGAACAGCCGCAGGTAGCGCCCCAGGCTGCCGCGCAGGGCCAGCCGTTCGCCCGTTTCCGGCAGGGTTTCCGGCAGCCAGCAGTACAACCCGAGGCCTACCAGGGCACTGAACAGCGTCAGGCAGTAGAAGATCGACTGCCAGCCGAACAGCTGCAGCAGCAGGCCGCCGGCCAGCGGGGCGAGGATGGGCGCCACGCCCATGACCAGCATCAGTTGCGAGAACACCTTGGCGGCGTCCCGGGGCTCACACAGGTCGCGCACCACCGCCCGCGACACCACCATGCCGCCACAGCCGCCCAGAGCCTGGGCCAGGCGCGCAACGAGCAGCGCGTCCAGGTTCCAGGCCAGGGCGCAGGCCAGGGAGCTGAGCACGAACAGACCGACGCCGAACAGCAACGGCCCGCGCCTGCCATAGCGATCGGCCAGCGGACCGTAGAGCAGCTGCCCGCAGGCCAGACCGATGAAGTAGATCGCCAGCGACTGCTGCACGTGCTCCACATCGGTGCCGAACGCCTCGGCCAGGGTGGGAAAGCTCGGCAGATAGAAGTCGATGGCCAGCGGGCCGAAGGCGGACAGGGCTCCGAGGATCAGTAACAGACGCAAAGGCACGGAAGGCTCCCCCGAAAGAGAAGGAAAAGGCGGCGACTCTCTTACATACATTGACGATTGTAAATGCCGAATCGACAATGCTCTCCATGTTTCTTTATCCGAGGCTTGCAGCACCTCCCCCATGCGCCGAACCAAAGAAGATGCCGAGAAAACCCGTGCCGCCATCCTGGACGCCGCCGAGCGCCTGTTCCTCGAGCGCGGCGTTGCCCACACCAGCCTGGAGCACATCGCCCGCGCCGCCGGGGTCACCCGTGGCGCCGTCTATTGGCACTTCCAGAACAAGGCCGACCTGTTCAACGCCATGCTCAACCAGGTGCGCCTGCCGCCCGAGCAGATCGCCGAGAAGCTCAGCAGCGATCCGCAGCTGTCGGTGAATTCGCTGCGCGACATGTGCATCCTGGCCTTGCAGAACCTGATGCAGAACGAACAGAAACGGCAGATTCTCACCATTCTCATGCAGCGCTGCGAAGTCACCGACGAGCTGCGCCCGGCCATGGATCGTCACAACCAGTTCATCCAGCAGGTGGTCGACGTGTTCGAGCGCCTGCTGGCCGAGGCAGAACGCCATGGCCAGCTGCACCCGGGCATCTCCGCGCGCCAGGCCGCGCGCGCCGTCCATGCCCTGCTGCTGGGGCTGATCAACGACCTGCTGCGCGATCCGCAGTGCCTCGACCCGCAAACGGATGGCGCGGCGATCTTCGACGCCCTGTTCCGCGGACTGATCCGGGAACGCGCTTGACCTTGCCATAAGGTCAAGGTCGAACATAGGGTGACTTCGCAAGGAGGAGCCCCATGCCCGCCACCCTCGATATTCCCGTCAGCGGCATGACCTGCGCCAGTTGCGCCGGCCGAGTCGAACGCGCGTTGAACAAGCTCAGCGGCGTGCGTCATGCCGAGGTCAACCTGGCCAGCGAACACGCCCGCGTGGAAAGCGATGGTATCGCCCTGGAGGAACTGATCGCGGCCATCGAGAAGGCCGGCTACCAGGTGCCCTGCCGCACCCTGGAACTGGCCATCGCCGGCATGACCTGCGCCAGTTGCGCCGGGCGCGTGGAGCGCGCCCTGGGCAAGGTGCCCGGCGTGCGCTCGGTCAGCGTCAATCTGGCCGGCGAACGAGCCCATGTGCAACTGATCGGCGAGGTCGGCGACGCCGAGCTGATCGCCGCCGTCGAGAAGGCCGGCTACCGGGCCACCCCGACGGGCCCGGACAGCGTCGCCGGCGGGGATGCCGAGCAGCGCCTGCGCCGCGAGCGGCTGATGGTGATCCTCGCCCTGCTGCTCGCCGCGCCACTGGTGATTCCCATGTTCGGCGATCTGTTCGGCCGGCACTGGATGCTGCCCGCCTGGGCACAGTTCCTGCTGGCCACGCCGGTGCAATTCCTGCTCGGTGCCCGCTTCTACCGGGCCGCCTGGAAGGCGGTGCGCGCCGGGGCGGGCAACAT
>Ga0209075_1004735_pt1 | contig 10770 bp, 12 predicted proteins | sample Stecom2011_FD_187523 | JGI IMG/M metagenome (GOLD analysis project Ga0209075, IMG submission 187523) | Agricultural soil microbial communities from Utah to study Nitrogen management - Steer compost 2011 (SPAdes) (version 2) | ecosystem: Environmental > Terrestrial > Soil > Agricultural land...
CATCCGGTTCACTTCCCGGTGGAGATAGGTGTGGTTCCCTATTTCATGCCCTTCCCGGAACTGGCGTGAGATAATATCCGGGTAAATCTCCACCCGGCTGCCAATAACAAAAAAAGTAGCCCGTGCATTATACCGGGCCAGCAGGTCCAGGACCCGCTCGGTAAAGGTGGGATTGGGCCCGTCATCGAAGGTAAGAGCCAACTTTTTTTCTCCGGTTTTCACTTCCCACACTATATCCCCGGTCTTTTCCCAGTATTCACGGTCTCTGTACACCGTCAGCGCTCTGCTGTTTTTTGTAAGAAGCAAAAAGAAAATCCCGGCGACAATCAACCCTGCCGTCGCCAGAAAGAAGAGGAGTCTATTGATTAGGATTACCTTCATCAAACACTCCCCCCCGTATATCAATCTCTTTAATTATATGAAAAAAGCTGTAAAACTTGCCGTATCCGGTTATTAATTTTCCGGCGACCATCTTTTTCAGTTGGTTTTTTACTTATCCCAATATCCAGGCGGCTAAGGTAAAATAAATAATAAGACCTGCGGCGTCGGCAACGGAGGTAATCAGGGGACTGCTGGCCACAGCGGGATCCAGGCGCAGTTTAATCAGGATAAAGGGGAGTACCACTCCAATAACGTTGGCCACAACAACAATAAAGACCATGGCCAAACCCACCACCAGTCCAATCTGGTAACCGCCCCGGAAAAGACCGAGCAGACCACCGGCCAGGCCCATGGTCGTTCCGAGGGAAATCCCGACAAACAACTCCTTGGCCAACACTTTGAACCATTGGGCAAGTTTGACGTCCCCCGTGGCCAGGGCTCTAACCATCAAAGTGGCGGACTGGGCGCCGGTATTGCCACCGCTGTCAATGAGAAGAGGGATAAAAAAAGCCAGCGCCAGCGCAGAGGCGAGAACTTCCTCATAAATCGAGATGACACCGGACGAAACAAGATTAACCAGGACCAGTATTACCAGCCAGCCGATGCGTTTCCGGTAAAGAGGCCAGATTCCGGCTTCCCGGTAACCGGTTTTCAACGGCGCTACCGCCGCCGTCTTGTGAAAGTCTTCCGTAGCTTCCTCTTGCGCCACATCCAGCACATCATCGGCAGTAACGATTCCCAACAAGATTCCTGCGGAGTCCAAAACGGGCAAGGCTACAAAACCATGTCTTAGCATTACCCGGACAGCCTGTTCCCGGTCGTCCACAGCGGAAAGTGTTACATAGGAATAGTCCATCATTTGCTCTACTGTATCAGTGGGTTTGGCTAAAATAAACCGGCGCAACTCCAAAGCGTCTAGAAATTTCCACGAGGAATCCGTTACATAAACCACATTTATGGTTTCACTGTCTTTTCCCTTCCGGCGAATATGTTCCAAAGCGCGGGCGGCAGTCCACTCCGGCCGCACGGCAACATAATCCGGAGTCATCAAACGGCCGACACTCTCTTCGGGATATCCCAGCAACCGGCGGGCTTCCTTTAAATCGGCCGGGGAAAGAAGATTTAAAAGCCGTTGCGTAACCTGCCCGGGTAGTTCGGACAGAAACTGTGTACGGTCGTCGGGCTTCAAATCAGCCAGCAGCCGCCGGGTCTCTTCTCCGGTCAGTTCCTTCAAAAGCGCATCCTGGTAATCCCCTTCCAGGAGGGAAAAAACTTCGGTAGAGAACTCCCGGGGCAACAGGCGAAAAGCCAAAACACGATGGGGTTTATCCAACTCCGGCAGAAGTTCTGCTGTTTCCGGTGCTGTCCGGCCGGTTAATTTTTCCCGTAATACCGGCCAGTTTTGTTCTTGAATTAAGTTGTTAATCTCTTCCTTGTTCAGGGGTTTTTTTAGCATCTTATTTCTCCCTGTAGGTTTTTACCTGTTTCTTGGAAAAAAATAACCGGCGGGTCGCCGGTATCAGTAGTTTTTGGATAATAGTCTAATCCGTTGCTTGGTGAAAAGATAAACCGCCTCTTCCATCGTGATGATTCCCTGCCGCAACCAGATACATATGCGCCACAGGTTTATATAATTATGTTTGGTCATATTTTTCTCCTTACTAAATTTCTGTATTCGACCCTATGTGTTTACAACCTGTCGGTGCAGAATCTTTGTGGTACATAAGTCACTTCAGGCCTATTCACACAGGCGTATAATTTTCAATCACTAACAGTCAATTTTTTAGTATTGCCCGCGGCCGGCTTTTTATTCCTCTACTCAATGTCCTTATCCTCCCCAACCCGAGAGGAGTAGAAAAACCGTTATCACCGCCACCGCTACCGGCAGAATCAAACCACCCTTGTACCAGGCACAAACCGCAGCCACCGTAACCCCGGCCAGCGACACACTGGGATGACCGGGAACCGCTTCAACAACGCCGGGAATTATCAACGCTCCCAGCGCTGTATAGGGGATAAATGATAAAAACCTGCGCAAGAACGGGGGCAACATCCGGCCGGGCAGAACCAGCAAGGGCAAAAGACGTGGGAAATAAGTAACAAACGCCATCCCGGCAATCAAAATCAGATTGGGCATCTTTCCTTCACTCCCCCCTTTTCTTTAAAAAAACAGGCGCCGAGGGCGGCGGACAAAACCATAGCCGCAATCAGATTCCATCCCGGGGAAAAAAATCCCCCCCAAGTCAAAACGGTATGGAGTATTCCCGCGCCGGTCGCCAAAAACAGGGCGTGACGGGTTTTTTTAAACTCGGGAATCAGGATGGCGGCGAACATGGCATACAAGGCTATTCCCATGCTGTTTTGTAGAGCTGGGGGCAATGTGGTTCCCAATAGATACCCGGTGACGGTACCCCCCACCCAGCCGCTGTAAGCCGTAACGCCCAGGGAAAGTAGGAAAACAGGGCCAAAACTCTGTTCTCTGGTTGCCGCCACGGCAAAGGTTTCATCCGTAACGCCAAAGGCGGCCGGCAGGATTAACCAGGACCGTTTCTCCGGCAAACGGGCGGCCAAAGCGGCGCTCATCACCAGATGACGGGAGTTCACCAGCAGGGTGGCGAGGATGATCTCAACAGCCGCAATTTGCGCCTGCAGAAGGTTTAAGGCCATAAACTGGCTGGCCCCGGCGAAAACCAAAGCGGAAAAAAGAAAACTTTCGCGCAGGGAGATCCCTCCGGCCCGGGCCAGAACGCCGAAAGCAACGGCGGCGGAAAAATAGCCGATGAAAACAGGCGCGCCGGCCAGAAAACCATCCCGTGCTCCCAGTTTCCGACCGGTTTTAGCCGTTGCCAATCCTCCGGTCTTATTTTTACCCCCACCCGGCACTGTTATTTCCTCACCGCCTTGTACCCAACGGCATAATCCGCCAGAAGCTCTTTAATATATTTTTCTTCTACTGCGGCCGCCCCGGGCCTGGATATTTTTTCCTTCGGCCAACCGTGGTAATCCGATCCGCCGGTCATGAACAAGTCATATTTCTCGGCCAGCATGGTTAATTCCGCGACCACCGGCGGGGTATGGGTCGGGTAGAAAACCTCCATCCCTTCGAGCCCGCCGGCAACGAGGCCTTCCAGCAGAGCCCGGTTGTTATCCACCCTCCCGGGATGGGCCCAGACCGGGCGCCCGCCGGCCTGTTTTACCAGGCTGATAATCTCCAGAGCGGGGAACTCCCGGTGCGGTATGTACGCCACTCCCCCGGGGCACAAAAAATACCGGAAAGCAGCTTTTTCGGAATCTTCGCCAATGATTTTCTTCTCCTTCAACGCCCGGTAAATATGGACCCTGCCCACAAACCTCCTGCCGGCATGTTTGGTAACCTCTTCCCAGCTCAATTCCACCCCGGCCTTTTGCAGACGCCGGAGAATCTCCCGGGCCCGCTCTTGCCGGGCGTTTATAATCTTCGTCAACACAGCCTTTAACGCCGGGTTATGAGTATCCACACCGTATCCCAGAATATGGATTTCTTTCCCCAGATAACAGCTGGTAATCTCCACTCCCGAAATGGTAATGAGCCTGCCCGCACGGTTGAACTCTTCCCATCCGTCGAGACAATCATGATCCGTTAGAGCCGCCCCGGCCAGGCCGTATTTTTCACATTCTGCCGCCAATTGCCCGGGAGTCAGGAACCCATCAGAATAGATGGAATGCATATGTAGGTCAAAACGAGCCATTTCTTTTGACAAGCCACCTCAATCCAACCTCTCCACCACTGCGCCCAAAGCGGTCAAGTCGGTGAAAAAAGTAGGATATGATTTTTTTACGTGTTCCGCCCCGCGGATTACCAATCCTTCCCTGGTCCGTAGGGCGAGGGCGGAAAAGGCCATCACCAACCGGTGATCCTGGTGGGCGTCAATCACCGTTCCGCCTTTGTACCCTTCGGGTTGGCCGGTGATCCAAAATTCTTCGCGTTCCTCCTGGACTTTGACCCCGGCTTTTCGCAGTTCGCAGGCAAAGTCTTCGATCCGGTCCGATTCTTTCCACCGCAGATTGCCGACCCCGGAAAACCTGGTGGTCCCCGTGGCCAAAGCGGCCACAACGGCCATAGACAAAACAGCGTCAACAGCTTTTTCCCCGCAAAAATCCACCGCCGAAAGAGGCGCGCCGCCGCGGATTTCCACCCCCCGGTCTGTTTCCTGTAAAAAAACTCCCATCTCTTTTAAATAGGGTAACACCGCTTTTTCTCCCTGTTGGTCATGGGGCGTAAGGTTGGTGATGAGCACCTGCGAAGGAACAATCGCCGCGGCGGCCAACAACGCCGCCGCCGCCGGGTAGTCCCCGGGCACCCGGTACACCCCGGGAACATATTCTCCGCCCGGCGCCCGGAAAACCAGCCTCTCCCAATCGGCTTCCGGAGTAATTCCCCCGCCGGTCATCACCTGCAAAGTGGTGGCCAGCGGGGGGCGCGAAGAAAGCCCTTCGGTAACCCGGACCACCAGTCCCCCTAAAAGAGGAGCAACAAAGAGAAGCGCCGTAGCATATTGAGAGCTTACGCGCCCGGAAACCGCCGCCTCCCGGCGGAGCAAAGGCCCGGCGCCCCTGACCGTGATCGGCAGACGCCCGCCGGTATCCTCCACCTCCGCGCTCAAGGCGCGCAAGGCCGCCAGCAGGTCATCCTGGGGTCTTTTTCCCAAGGAATCCGGGTAAGAAGTAACATAGGTAACCTCCGGCAACAGCAGGCCCAGGGCGAGAAGCAACCGGAGAACCAGCCCGCCGTTGCCCGGGTTGAGTTTTTTTACCGCCCGGGGGGTTCGCCCAAAACCCTTAATAACCAGGTTTTTTCCCTCCTCCCGGATTACAGCGCCCAAAGAGCGGCAGCAGGCCTGCAACGCCAGGGCGTCATCATTGGCGGCCGGGCCCAGTACCCGGCTTTCGCCCCGCGTCAAAGCGGAAAGCCAGATATAGCGGGTGGTGTAATTTTTGGAGGGCGGCGCGGCGACACTTCCTTTAAGAGAAGTTGCCGGCCTGACCAGTACCTTCATTTTTTTGTCTCTCCCCTTACCTGAACCTGAAACCCTTTCGCCCGGAGAATTTCCACCGCCCGCGCCAGGGCCGGAGCATCATCAAAAGCCAGGCGCAGGGTGCCTCCTTCTCCCTCGCGGATGTGGAGAATCTCTATATCCTTAATATTCAACTTCGCGTCGGCCAACAGGCCGACCACTCCGGCAATAGTTCCGGGACGGTCCTCAATTACCACTACCAGTTCGTGGAGAAGGGTAAGAAAACCCTTATTTTTAACGGGTAATTTCTCCCTGACCGCCGCCGCCGCCGCCAGCCTGTTCTCCAGAAGCATATCCTGATCACCGGCAAGTTCCCGGCGGAAAGCGTTCAATTCTTCCTGGAAGGTCGCCAAAACCTGTAACAACGGCCGGCGGTTGGAACGAAAAATCTCCCGCCACAAAACAGAAGAACCCAAAGCAATGCGGGTGGAATCACGAAAGCCTCCGGCCGCCAAAGCCATCGTACCGGGCCGGTCTTTTTCCACCCGGAAGGCGGTGTTGACCAGCGCGGCGGCGACCAGGTGCGGCAGGTGACTGACGGCCGCCACCATCAGGTCGTGTTCTACCGGAGGTAAAAAATGCGGTATCCCGCCCGCCGCCCGGACCATGGCTACCAGGCGTTGCCGTACCTTCCGCGGGATGTTTTCCGCCGGAGTCAACAGGTAAACAGCGTTTTCAAAAAGAAAAGGGTCGGCGGCGGTGATTCCGGATCGTTCCATTCCCGCCATGGGATGCCCCCCGACATAATAGACGCCCGGCGGCAACAGCGGCGGGATGATTGCCGCCAGGCGGGCTTTGGTGGCGGCAACATCGGTAAGGATCGCTCCTTTTTTTAAGTGCGGGGCAATTTGGGCCGTCACTTCCGGGATTCTTTCCACCGGAACGGCCAGGATTACCAAATCGGCGCCTGCCGCCGCTGCCGGAAGATCCGGCGCCAGCTCGTGAACGGCCCGGCGGGCCAAGGCCTCCCGGCCTACTTCCGGGGCCAAGTCATAACCGCGTACCCGGCCGGCAATTTTCGACCGGTAAAGGATCATCCCCATTGAACCGCCGATCAATCCCAAGCCGATAATACTGACATGTTTAAAGCTCATAATTCTCTTCCCACCGCCCGCACCAGCGGCGCAATCTCCCGCACCAAGCCGGAAAATTCCGTGGGGTTCAGGGATTGCGGCCCGTCGGAAAGCGCCTTTTCCGGGCAGGGATGAACCTCCACCATCAAACCGTCGGCTCCGGCGGCCAAAACCGCGCGGGCCAGGGAAGAGACCAAATCTTTTCGTCCCGAGGCGTGACTGGGATCGGCAATCACCGGCAGGTGACTTAATTCTTTGGCCAAGGGAACAGCGCTGATATCCAAAGTATTGCGGGTGGCCGTCTCAAAGGTCCGAATCCCCCGCTCGCAAAGGACGACCTGGAAATTCCCTTCTTTCATGATATATTCCGCGGCCATCAGCCATTCTTCTATTTTCGCCGCCGGGCCCCGTTTAAGGATAACCGGTTTTTTCGACCGGCCGATCTCCCGCAGGAGAATAAAATTCTGCATATTTCTGGCGCCGACCTGCAACATATCAGAGTACCCGGCTACCAGTTCGACTTCCTGCGGGCTGACTACTTCTGTCACCACCGGCAGGCCGGTTTCCTCCCGGGCGGCTTTTAAAAACTCCAGGCCCTGTTCTTCCAAACCTTGAAAAGAATAGGGTGAAGTTCTCGGTTTGTAGGCGCCGCCCCGCAGCATCTGCACGCCTGATTTTTTCAAGGCAACGGCAATGGAGAGCATTTGTTCCCGGTTCTCTACGGCGCAGGGACCGGCGATAAGCACTACCTTCTCCCCACCGAAAGTCACCGGGCCCACCTGAATCAGGGTTGATTCCTGCTTAAAATCCCGGCTGGCCAGTTTAAAAGGTTTTAGAATCGGCACCACTTTTTCCACACCCGCCATAGCCGCGATGCTTTCCAGGATTTCCGGGGTTTTCTCACCGATGGCGCCGATTATGGTCCTTTCCACGCCCTGGGAAAGGTGAACCCCAAAATTCATCTCTTGCAACCGGTTTTCTACCATCGCCAATTCCCGCCTGCCGGCCGCAGGCGACATGACAACAATCATTAATAATCATCCTTTCTACCATCCTACTTTTTACCTTTCGCCCGTATTAAATAACGGGCTCCGGGCAACGAAATTCATCCCAACTCAGCTAAAGTTTCCTTCAAGGCGCGGAGAAACCGCGCGTTTTGTTCTTCGGTTCCCACGGTAACCCGGATATACCGCGGCTGGTTAAAAATATCCCCAGTCCGGACAATGACCCCTTTTTTCAGCAGACGCCGGAAAACCTCCTTACTGTGAAAAGGAGTGGCAAAAAAGAGAAAATTGGCCTCGCTCGGCAGGTATTCCAATCCCAGTTCCGCCAAACCCCGGTAAAGCTGCTTTTTCCCTTTTCTGGTAACTTCCCTGCTCTTTGCCAGGTGGTCATTGTCGCCCAACCCGGCTTTGGCGGCGATCTGGGCGATGAGATTAACATTAAACGGTTCCCGCACCCGGTTAATACATGCCGCCAAAGCGGGCGGCGCTATGCCGTAACCGATACGTAACCCGGCCAGGCCGTAAATCTTGGAAAAGGTCCGCAGGACAAGGAGTTTCTTCCCACTTTCCAGGTAAGCCAAACCGTCCGGGTATTCCGGATCTTCCACATACTCCAGATAAGCCTGGTCCACGACAACCAGCACGCGGGCAGGTATACGGTCTAAAAAATCCTCCCACTCTTTTTTGCCGTTCATAGTACCGGTGGGGTTGTTCGGATTGCAGACAAAAACGGCCTTGGTCCTTTCCGTCACCGCTTCCGCCATCCTCTCCAGGTCATGCCCGATACCTTCCCGGGCTTTCACTTCGACCGGCTTGGCGCCCATTAAACGAACGGCATAGGCATACTCCCCGAAAGTCGGCTCTGCGGTCACCACTTCATCTCCGGGGTGGAAAAAAGCCTCCGCCAAAAGTTTGATGATCTCATCCGACCCGTTGCCGACCAGCAAATGTTCGGGGGATAATCCCAGGCTCTCGCTGAGGGCTTCCTTAAGATAAAAACAGTCCCCGTCGGGATAAATATGCATTCCTCCCGCTGCAGCCCGCACGGCCTCGACGGCTCGGGGCGCCGGTCCCAAGGGATTCTCATTGGAGGCCAGTTTAATTACATCACTAATTCCCAGTTCCCTCTGGACCTCTTCCACCGGTTTGCCGGGGACATAAGGGGTAATAGCCAAAATTTCGCGGCGGATTAATTCTTCATAATCCACTTGCTTCGTTTCCTTCCCCGGTTTCTTTCCATACTCCATTTTCCCAAATCACCTCCACGGCCTCTCCATTGCCAAGCGCCCGGCGGTCCCCCTCCAGGCAACAAGTGAAAAAAGCCCGGAAAAACGCCCCGTGCGCCACAACTACTACCCGGCGGCCGTTGAATAACTCCGCCAAGGTCTCCAGGGAAGCCTTTGCTCTTTGCGCCAATTCATGCCGCGGTTCCATCCCCGGCAGATCCTCTTTTTTTTCATACCACTCCGGAAAATTCTTTTCGATTTCTGCGGCGGTCAAACCTTCCAGAGGGCCCATTTTCCTTTCCCGCAGGCCGGGAAAGAGCAGTACCGGCAGGTCCAGGTTTCGGCCGATGATTTCCGCGGTTTCCCTGGCGCGCAAGAGATCACTGGCCACAACAACCTCCCATTGCCTGTTTTTCAGCCGGTGCGCCGCTTCAGCCGCCTGTTGTCGACCCTCCCCGGTTAAAGGAAGATCCTTCTCTCCCTGCATTCTTCGTTCCAAATTCCAGGTGGTACAACCATGCCGGACCAGGCAAAAGTCAGTCTTTTTCTCTGACCCGGTCAGGCCGGAGGGCTTTCGCTCTTCGCAGGTAGACATGATTAACCTCCTCCTGGGAACCGGTGGTATAGACATGCAACAGCACACGGATACAGAATTCCGGAGCACCGGGCACAACCGCTTCCACCGCCCCCAAAGCCGGTAAGCCGTTTAAGCCCAGTCGACGGGCGGCTTCTGCCGGAAAAGCTTGGGTTAAGTCCGGAGTGACGGTAAAGAAAGCACTAACCAGCTCCGCAGGTTCAATTTTATTTTGTCTTAAGATTTCGGTCAAAAGCTCGCCGGTTGCTGCTAAAATAGCTTCCCGGTCGTCTGCTTCCACTGTGGTCGCTCCACGTACGGCCCTAATCTTCATCATTTACTCCCTTCCTTAGGCAACAGCCCGGTGTCCCAATCCTACTGCTACTTCGTCCAGGTGCAGGAGGCCGATTCCGCAAAAAACAGCTACGCTGACATGGTCCCCCCGCCGGGCCAGTCCGATTTTACCGCCGATATTCAAACCCATGGCCTTGGGCAAAATTTGCAGAAAAGCCTCGTGCGTAGCCCCGGCTACCGCCCCTTCCTCGGAATGGCAGTCCTTAATTAAGAACTCTCTTTTCCCGGCCACCACCGCCCGCTCGATAATGGTCTTCACCGCATGAACGGCCTCGCCGCCGTAATCCACTGCCGCCGCCCGGATCTCTTCCCCCTTTAATTCCTCCTTGAGCGCCCTTTCTTCTTCCCGGGATGATGTCATGGCCATCCGCAAGGCCGCCCGGGCCACCTGCTTGCTGGTGCTTTCCACCTTTAATTCACCCCCCCTGTAAAAAATAAAAGCACTCCCCCGGAGCGCTCCTGCCGGCAGCTCGTAAATTTTACCGCCCTACCGTCCTACCGGGTAACCGACCATCTTTTTATACAAAATATCATATTTTATTCTTTTTGACAAGACCCCACGGCTTTTTGCAGGATAAATTTGCTTCGGGCACAAATCTGTTCTTTATCGGCCGTGAAATTCTGACTTGCGGCCCGCCCCTTCGCGCCGGGATCCCCATATACTAATACATGGCTATTTAAGGAGGGGTGATGCCATGTTGAATAATGTTTCTGCTCATCAGATCTCCTGTCCCGGCGGCACTGTTTACACAATCCGCGCTGGAGATACCTTCTTCAGTCTCGCCGCCCGGTTTAATACTACTGTGCAGGCGATAATAAACGCCAACCCGGGTGTTGACCCTAACAATCTCCAAATCGGTCAGCAAATCTGCATCCCGGTGGCTCCCACGCCCGGAGAGTGCCCGGGAGGTTTCCTCTATACAATCAGGGCCGGTGATACCTTCTTCAGTATTGCCCGGCGTTTCGGGATCTCCGTTAATGCACTGATTGCCGCAAATCCCAATGTGGATCCGGACAGACTGCAGATCGGGCAACAGATCTGTGTTCCCGCTCCGACTCCGGGGCCGGGCTTTTGTCCGGGAGGTTTCCTCTATACAATCAGAG
>Ga0209075_1004736_pt1 | contig 10766 bp, 11 predicted proteins | sample Stecom2011_FD_187523 | JGI IMG/M metagenome (GOLD analysis project Ga0209075, IMG submission 187523) | Agricultural soil microbial communities from Utah to study Nitrogen management - Steer compost 2011 (SPAdes) (version 2) | ecosystem: Environmental > Terrestrial > Soil > Agricultural land...
TACCATTCGCCTTTTCCTGTGTTTGTGATGCCTCTAAAGCTCTTTTTACCAAAGGTTTTGCGCCATTTCCTATGAAAGGAGTAACTTGCTCTATTGTTAAAGGTGATAAGTTATAGTGCTCCAACATATTATTGATCGCTAATGTCAAATTGGGAATACTGTTAATGAGTGTTCCATCAAAATCGAAAATGATGAGTTCTTTGTCTGTAAAATTCACTGTTTTTTTAGCGTAAAGATATAGATTTATATGCCTTAGGGAAGTTTATCCGTAATGAAATAGTTTAGTATTCATCCCAATATAATGGTAATTCGCTGTAATGGAACGCGTATTTCGATAGACTCAATAGAGCGATGACACGGAAGCTTTGGGCTTACGCAGCAGAATTGCAAGCAACGCAGATCAACGCGGATTTTTCACTTCCAAGTGAAAACGGATTTTTACGAATTTCTTGAAATAAATACCTCCAAGAAGCTGCGAGATTTAGCGAAGCTTCTCGTGGCCTAGGATTTACATACATAAACACTCTACAAGAATCGTGAACTTCAAAGAAGCATTTTTATTTCTAAAAATAGTTGTATTTTTAACAGAGTAACAGAAAGGAATCAGTCAACCACGAGATGAACCACGGAGTAGCACCGAAGGTAATCTCGCGGTAGCGGGGGGAAGTATAATCAATTTTGGAGACAAGACAATAAACCAATTGAACTATGGAGTAATTTTGTAATTTCTCAAAAAATTAGATATATCCATAATAATCCTGTAGAGCAAGGACTTGTTTTTAGACCAGAAGATTATCCATACAGCAGCGCAGTAGACTATAGTGGTGAGAAAGGTGTTTTAAATGGAGTTGTGGTTGTTGGATTGTAAAATATTTGTATTTTTAAACAAGATAATAGTTAGGATTCAGACTACCACGAGATGAACCACGGAGTAGCACCGAAGGTAATCTCGCGGTAGCAGGGGGAGATACAATTTATACAACTACAAACAATGGACAAGATACGATTAAAGTAGATTCGTATAATAAAACAGGGAATTCAAGAATTCAGACTGGTAATAAACGTGATAAATGATAATTACAATGCGGACACTTAAGGTTTTATTTTTTATCACAGTTTTAATTGCTTATTCTTGCTCTGAAGAGAAATCTAACCTTTCTGAACAAGATGGTATTTTACATTATGACGAGTGTTTAAAGTCATTTAATACAATGTTTTCTAATGTTGATTTTAAAGATTCTTATACTTATCAATTTGATAGCATAAGGGTCATTAAGCCTAATTTTATAAAAGAATTTTACTCTGAAAATGAACTAGATAAGTATGCGTTTTTTGACTTATCAAATTCTGTAGGAAGCATTAGAATTGCTATAAACTTAAATGGGAGTAATAACCATCATGAAGTCTATTTTATTGAACCTTTTAACGATTATGAAATTATTGATGAATCAGAATACTTAATTGCAAACCTTTCATTTTTAAACGAATGTGGTTATGAACTTTATGATGTAGACCTGAAAGAAGAAAGCTATGGGTGGTTTACCAACATGTTTGATGAACGATACGTTGGGAAATTTGAATTAAGTAATACTCTTGAGTGCGATACTTTTCATAAAGGAATGAATTCGATAGAATTAACAAAAAATATGGTGATAATTGAAAAGTCTGATACGTTAAAGTATTTGAAACAAGGCAGAGATATAATTAATTATTCAGATTCTATTGTTTTGTTTAATCTAGTAGCGTATAGTAATCAAAATCTTCTTGTTAGATATGATGATTGCTCCTTACTTTACTCTAAGAAATAGGATAGTCCAAGATTTCCATGATAAAAACCCAAGCTGCCGCGAGATTTAGCGCAGCTTCTCGTGGCCTAGGATTTACATACATAAACACTCTACAAGAATCGTAAACTTCAAAGAAGCATTTTTATTTCTAAAAATAGTTGTATTTTTAACAGAGTAACAGAAAGGAATCAGTCAACCACGAGATGAACCACGGAGTAGCACCGAAGGTAATCTCGCGGTAGCAGGGGAAAACGGAGGAGGTTAAAAATGAAGATTAAACCAATTACATATATAATCTGTAGTTTTTTTCTATTCTTTATAAGTTGCTCTGATAAGAAAGAAATTCATGTGAATTGCTCAAAGTTAGAAATGTATAATTATATAAAAGACTTCATGAAGCAAGAGGCAGAAAAAGGAGATGTTGTTACATGTCTTGTTGAGAATGATAGTATATGGATAAGAAATAAAAAAGGAAGGTTAACTGAACCTGACAATATCCATTCTGCCATTAAAGAGTTATATCTCAAAAATAAAATAGATGATATTGCTTATTCTCAAGATTTTGACTTCACCTTGTTTAGGTATGATCGACAACCAGGGGAAAAATGGTGGTATGAGCATAGCTTTTTACTTCTTAAAGAAGACCTTCAAAAGTATCCAAGTACTTATGAGGTACTAGATAGTAATTCATGTTTTTACTTGATTTCTCCTATTGAAGAAATACAAATGAGAAAACGTTTAAACGTAGATGTCGATTATAATACGGGAGAGCTAGTAGGTACAAGTAAAGAGGGCTTAACAGAATCAGAGAAAAAAGCAGAAACCAAAAAACAATAAATTATGAGCAAAGGTTTCTTCATACTATTACTATTAACGTTATTTAGTTTTAAAAGTTCAAGTGCGGATGGAGAATATGTAAAAGAAATTAATAAAAAAGAAGTCTTAACTGGCTGTTTGCTTTTATACGGAGGAGAGTTTTATTTTTATCCTAATATAAAGATAAAAGATTTTAAAAACATTTTTTCAAAGAAAAAATTCTTTGCTGGATTTGTCTTATCTGACATATGTAGTGATTTTATACAAAAAGATAATTATGATGTTTTCTTTTCAACTATGAATACAGATAATAAAAATCCAAAACTTGATAAGTGGAATAGAATTCATTATTCTGAAGTGGAACTTTATTTTGAGCTATGTAATATTAAATTAAAAGACAAAGTCTATCCAGCTTACAACCAAGATATCATAATAGATGGAGAAGTCATCACTTTAAATGTTTTAGGAACAATATTTAATTCATCAATTCACACTTCAATAATACTAGAAGAAAATGGAAATCCGATTTTCAAGGAAGATACGGAACGTTTTAACCCTAGGGTTTTGAGATTTGATTGTAGTAATAGTGAATGATAAGTTTTGTACTTCCCTAAATAGCGTTGCGCATTTCCCCCGCTTGTGCGAGATTCCCCTTTATTGATGAAAAACTGTCTTATTTATTAAACTTCCAGCTTCGTAGCAGTTGCACTGCTGCGTTTTACCTTTTATTTCCCCAAAGGGCTGCCGCGAGATTTAGCGCAGCTTCTCGTGGCCTTGGGTATAATGTCAAATCATGTCCATTTAGTTTTTCGAAGTACTAATGGAATACCACCAGGTCAGTTACTCGGAAGTTTTAAACGACATACAAGCATGGCTGTCGTAAAAGCAATTAAAGAAAATGACAGGGAAAGTAGAAAAGAAAATTTACTCAAAACTTTTCAGAGAAATGGCAGCAAAAATTCCAATGTGAAGTTTAATCAATTTTGGAGACAAGACAATAAACCAATTGAACTATGGAGTAATTTTGTAATTTCTCAAAAAATAAGATATATCCATAATAATCCTGTAGAGCAAGGACTTGTTTTTAGACCAGAAGATTACCCATACAGCAGCGCTGTTGATTATAGTGGTGAGAAAGGTGTTTTAAATGGAGTAGTGGTTGTTGGATTGTAAAATATTTGTATTTTTAAACAAGGTAATAGTTAGGATTCAGACTACCACGAGATGAACCACGGAGTAGCACTGAAGGTAATCTCGCGGTAGCGGGGGAAGCAACTATTGGTGAAATGAAAGGTAAAAAAGTAAAATGATGAACAAAATAAGCCTATTTATTTTATTGTCTGTTTTTTTAGTTTCCTGCTCTAATTCTGAAAATACCTACAAATCTAATCTACATAAAGTAAAGTTAGACAAAGGAGCAGTTAAATTTAGTATAATGATGCCTAAAGACTTTCAAATGAATGATAAATACAATCATTCTGAATTTTGTTTTATTGGAGATTGTTATGCTGGACTTGAAGATGAGGGGTATCTTAACCTAAGTTATTCGTCTTTTGAACAACATAAAAAAGATAGTTCAAGATATATGGTTTTTTGCTTGGATTATGAAAGTTGCAAGCTTTTGGAGTATAAAACTTTAATTATTGATAAAGTAGAGTATTTACTAACTTTCTATTCATTTACTCTAAACAATAAAAAATATTACGGTTGTATTTCCCATAGAGTTTTAAATCAAAATTCATTGGTGGAATTTAGATACACAAGTATTAATGGAAAAAATTTTGTGAATCGGGCTATCGAAATACTTGAATCAATTTCAGTTATTTCTCATAATGATACATTGCCTTTTAAAGGAAAGTCAATGTAGAAATCCCCAAGCTACCCCAAGATTTAGCGCAGCTTCTCGTGGCCTTGGGTATAATGTCAAATCATGTCCATTTAGTTTTTAGAAGTACTGAAGGAATACCACCAGGTCAGTCACTCGGAAGTTTTAAACGACATACAAGCATGGCTGTCGTAAAAGCAATAAAAGAAAATGACTGGGAAAGTAGAAAAGAAAATTTACTCAAAACTTTTCAGAGAAATGGCAGCAAAAATTCCAATGTGAAGTATAATTAATTTTGGCGACAAGACAATAAACCAATTGAACTATGGAGTAATTTTGTAATTTCTCAAAAAATAAGATATATCCATAATAATCCTGTAGAGCAAGGACTTGTTTTTAGACCAGAAGATTATCCATACAGCAGCGCAGTAGACTATAGTGGTGAGAAAGGTGTTTTAAATGGAGTTGTGGTTGTTGGATTGTAAAATATTTGTATTTTTAAACAAGGTAATAGTTAGGATTCAGACTACCACGAGATGAAATCTCGCGGTAGCGGGGGGATATTAACTACATGATGGATACGACAGCTTTTGATAGGCAAGTTGCTGGATATACCTACGCTAGAAACAACATTGAAAAAATTACAGCAGGACTGGATAAAAATACCGATGGTATTTATTTTGTATCACATAGTATGGGAGCTGCTTTTGCTTTTGGAATGGAAATTTATCTTATTTCACAAGGTTGGCACGTTCGATCTTCTGTTTTCTTGAATGCTTACCAAGCAATGAGCATGAATGTGTCACATAAATATGATAATTATGTAATCCATGTAGATTATCAAAATACAAATGATCCTGTATTAAATTATGCCGATTACAATGCTCCGATTACTGGTAATATTGATTTAAGAATTAGATATGAAGCACCTACATCATGGGAATCTGCTCATAGATATCCTATTGATATAGGTAATAGATTTTGGGACGACCTTAAAAGAGGTAAAAACGGTAATTACCAATATTTTAAATCTTTTTTAAAAACAAAAACATGGTAAATAAATTAATAAATATTGGAAATATATTTTTTCTCGGAATAGCTATTATTATGGCAGTAATACTACCATATCAGCTAATTTATCTTTCTAAAACTTTAGCTGTTTGCATGTTAGTTATATCATTGCTTATTTTAACCATCCTAACTGTAAAGAATAGTATTAAAGTTCAAATTCGGTTATCCTCTTTGTCTGTTATTCTGCTTTTAATTTTAATCCTGGATATTTGTTTGTTTTACAGGCTAAATAAATTTTTGGCTATATGTATATTAGTTTTAGTTATACTAGCGCTTATTATGGCTATCATAACTCTAAAGACAACGAATAGCATTAAAGTTCAAATTCGGCTATCCCTTTTGTCTATTATTCTATTTTTAATTTTAGTCTTCGATAATGGTTGGTTTTATAGGGTAAACGCTAATATTGTTTACCAAGATGAAGATGTTTTTATTGTCGATAAAAACGAACCAACTGCAATAATGGCATGTGGTACTGTTTTTACACTTTTCGTTAGAAAGTATTGGGGTTTTCAAGGTTATGAAATAATACCCAATAAATATTGTTTCACCGAACTTCCGGAAATTGAATTAAACAATGAGAAAAAAATTTATACTTTCCAACTTAAACCGAATGGTTATGTTTATGGAACAATAGAATTTCATCTTGAATCCAAAGAAATCATTTCTAATATCAAAGGCGTAAGAAATTTAGATTAGTATGAAAGTGGAATTGCAAACAAAAAGTGGACAAAACTGTGTAAGTAAAATGGTAAGAACCAGAACAGCAGGTTCGCCCATTTATAAAAGAACCATTTATATTGACGGTGTATTTGAGTATCATATGCTTGAAAACGGTACAACGTATGAGAAAAACTATGTTCACGTGATGGATAATACTTCTCGTATTGCCACGATAAAAACAGGAAATGATTTTGGAGACACAACACCTGCAATTAAATACAACTTGGAAGACCATTTAGGTTCATCTTCTATTTTATTAAAAGATAATGGTACGATAATTAACAAAGAGGAGTTCTATCCATTTGGGGAAACCTCTTTTGGGAGTTATGCGAAGAAAAGGTATCGTTATTCAGGAAAAGAGAAAGACCAAGAGAGTGGATTATATTATTATGGGGCGAGGTATTATACGGCGTGGACTTGTAGGTTTATAAGTATTGATCCGTTGGCTGCAGATTATCCATATTTGACACCTTATAATTATGCAGGGAACAAGCCTATTAATGATAAGGATATTGACGGTCTTCAAAGCACTAAAGATCAGAAGGTAAACAATAGTGGAGGAACAAATATTATAGGACCTCCAGTAAATTCAGGGGAGAAGAACAAAAAAGGTGAAGAGGCTGCTAAGAATACCACTCAAAACATGAACTTGCATCAAGTTTATCCCGATGGCATGATACCTCAGCCAGGTGATCTACCTACAGACCTCTCGCATTTAATAGGATCTGACATTTATTACGAAGCAAGAGCCTTTGATTTTGAGCTAAGAAATCCAGAAGCCCCAGTACCCGAATATTATCGTGATTATGGTCACAAATATCTTCATGAATTTAAATACGAAACTAAAGAAAACTTGTCTCCAGAAGGTCAAATTTGGCTTGAAGATGCTTTGATAAATCTACAATTAGCAATTGAAGATGGATTGAAAAACAATCCCAATATTGAATCTAATTCAAAGGAGTTCTCAGACTTTGCTTTCGAAACACACGTGGACGCTTATGTAGACGCAGGGATATTAAGTTTAAGCATCATCGATAAAGTTAAAATCACATTAACTGTTGAACCAAAAGACTTATTAAGTGATAGAGGACTAGCTCAAGCATCACAAGTAGCTACTGAACAGCTGTCTATGTACATTAATCATCCTAAGTTTGCTGCAAAACAAGCCGGCGAAGTTATTTTAGGGATATCTAACGGAACAATTGACAAAGAAGTGGACAAATATTTAGAAGAAAATATGGGTTACGCAGTTGATCGATCAATTTGGAAAATAATGTTACCATTTTAATGAAATACTTAGAAAATGAAATACATAAATTTAATTATATGCATAATGCTTTTTTATAATTGTAACCAATCAAATAATTCTAACTGGGAAATTATTGAAACAGAATTTCTGAAACATTATCAACTTAGTTTCGATGATATTATAATTCTAAATTCTAAAGAAGCTTTATTATTTGGAAGTGAAGACACAAGAGAAAACCGTCAGCGTATGAAAGAGAAACAGAACCTCTATCATACTGGTTTTGCAGTGATTTATAAAACTAAAGATGGTGGTAAATCTTGGCAAAAAAAAGCCTTTAATAAAGGTGGATTTTGGCATACTTGTCGTTCGGGCAATACGCTTTTCGCCACAAAAACGGTTAATAATGGACGTCTCGCTGAAATGACATCTGTACTTTACTGTTCAATAGACAAAGGTGAAACTTGGAAGAAAATTAATGAGTTTATAGGTCAAGCAGCGTTTATAGCATTAGACGAAAATATTAATGGTTACATAGGTGGTTTAAAATCTAATAAACATCAAAGAAATGTAGGGGTTTACAGGATTGATAAAGGTGAGATAAAAGAACAAACTAACCAAATCATATATCCCGCAAAATGGTGTGCCGAAAGTAACGAAATTCTTTATTTTAATCAAAGGTCATTATGTGTATTTGAAACTAATTCAGCTCAGTTAAATGAATATAGACTCCCTGTTGGATTTGATGGTTATTTTGCAGAGAGGTATGAGGATGAGTTTTGGGTAATAGGTAGAGAAGATGAGCAATGCTGTATTTATAAGGTTTCCGAAATAGGAAGATTTGAGAAAGTTTATTGCTTTTCTTCGAATGAGGTAAGGATTTTCCCTAAAGAGTTAAAAGTTTTTGGTAGTGAAATTGTAGCTGTAATAGGAGCTCGTAAAAGTGCTAGTGTAGATATCACTACTTTTTTTAGTTCTGACAGTGGGAAATCGTGGCAAGAAGAAAATTTACTCATATCACGCTATTTGAATCCAGTAGATTTTATCCTTACAAATAATAATAATAATAATAATAATAATAGGATTTTTGGAATGGGATATTCTGGTGCAGGAAGAATTCAAGTAAGAAGATAGTAATGTCACAACAAATATAGACACTCCACTTCCTTTCGGATGAGGTTTGGTAATCCTTCACGAATATCTATGCTGTGCTTCTCTGCCTTTGCACACTCCACAACACTCCGCAACAAAACTGTTCCAATATTGGTCAGCCGCGAAAAGTCACCTCAATTTCAAGGATTTTAAATTTTCTCAGTCCAAAATTTTTTGATTTGAGAAATTGATTTGATATTTGGCCAAACTCAGTGAATTTGTCGAGTGAATAACTCTTTTATCGTTATAGTTTTGAAAACAAGACCCCAAGCTGCCGCGAGATTTAGCGCAGCTTCTCGTGGCCTTGGATGTAATGTCAAATCATGTCCATTTAGTTTTTAGAAGTACTGAAGGAATACCACCAGGTCAATTACTTGGAAGTTTTAAACGACATACCAGTATAGCAGTAGTAAAAGCAATAAAAGAAAACGACCGGGAAAGTCGAAAAGAAAATTTACTCAAAACCTTTCAGAGAAATGGCAGCAAAAATTCCAATGTGAAGTATAATCAATTTTGGAGACAAGACAATAAACCAATTGAACTATGGAGTAATTTTGTAATTTCTCAAAAAATTAGATATATCCATAATAATCTTGTAGAGCAAGGACTTGTTTTTAGACCAGAAGATTACCCATACAGCAGCGCTGTTGATTATAGTGGTGAGAAAGGTGTTTTAAATGGAGTTGTGGTTGTTGGATTGTAAAATATTTGTATTTTTAAACAAGGTAATAGTTAGGATTCAGACTACCACGAGATGAACCACGGAGTAGCACCGAAGGTAATCTCGCGGTAGCGGGGGAAATTCCATGGTTTAAAAATATATCTAATGAAATGATTAATTTTAACTATGGCATATCATATCAATAATAATTATACAAAACTATGAAGTCATTTCTTTTTTTAGCATTATTATTATTTCTTTTGCCATCTTGTGGTTTGCATCAGAAAATAAATTGTGATTGTTCTTGCCGATGTTTAAATCGAGGGGGGAATGAAAGCTTAGGTTCTTTATCAGTAAAATTTGGAAGAGAAATAAAAAATAATCAAGATAGTTCATTCTTCTATTCAAAGTATCAAATGATAAGATTTTCTCAAAATGGTATATATGATGGTATCTCCACTTACAAGTTATCGCAAGACGAAATTATTGACAAAAACAACTTAACCTATTGGGCATTTCGAAGTAACTCTTGTTATAGGGTAAATGATTCTTTGATTATTACTGAGTCTCACGCTCCTTTAAATTGGAATTTAAGTTACTATTTGTATAAAAATGATAAACTAATCTATTTGTATTCTGGAAGAAGATTTTTTAACAGATGTAAGCTATATAATTATGAAGAAGTAATGAAGAGAGCTAAAAAGAACGGTTGGAATATTAATAAAGCACAAACCTATCATAAAGTAGACTCAAGTAATTTAGTTCAAATTAATGAACTATTAAATTATAGTTACGCCTTTGTCTTTGATTTAAAACATACTATAACTTATGAAGAATTTAAAGAAAAATTAATAAGAGATTTTAGTCCAACTTCTGAAAAAATAGGTGCAATTGCATTTTTTGATAATAATAATGATAAAAGTTTTGCTTTTAAAATTACGGACAAAAATAATAAAGGTGAGTTTTTATATCGCTCTAATTATAAAGATTATTTGGTTGAAGGAACATTTGAAGAGATTGTAGAGTTCGTGTATACGTTGAGTAAAAATGTATTTAAAAAATCAGATGTAAAATATTACGAGGTAATACAATAATGAATTAAAATCACTAACTATAAAACACTACTATGAGAACACTTAAATTAGACACATTATCTTTTATCCCCAAGCTGGCGCGAGATTTAGCGAAGCTTCTCGTGGCCTAGGATTTACATACATAAACACTCTACAAGAATCGTAAACTTCAAAGAAGCATTTTTATTTCTAAAAATAGTTGTATTTTTAACAGAGTAACAGAAAGGAATCAGTCAACCACGAGATGAACCACGGAGTAGCACCGAAGGTAATCTCGCGGTAGCAGGGTGACTATAGAAAAGAATCAGAGAATTCCATGGGAGGAACGGTTTTATTTAGTGGAGGACAAATATCAAAATTATTAGATGGTGAAAAAGTAGGTAAAGAAAATGTTGAACGTGCAAAGAATTCT
>Ga0209075_1004737_pt1 | contig 10764 bp, 7 predicted proteins | sample Stecom2011_FD_187523 | JGI IMG/M metagenome (GOLD analysis project Ga0209075, IMG submission 187523) | Agricultural soil microbial communities from Utah to study Nitrogen management - Steer compost 2011 (SPAdes) (version 2) | ecosystem: Environmental > Terrestrial > Soil > Agricultural land...
GGTATCAGTATGGAAAGAGGAGGTCTAAAGAGCACAATATCATCCTAAAGCCCTCCTGTGGTGATTTGTGCACATGCAATTATTTCTGTGTGAGTAATTAATAACCAGGATTTTGGGTTAAGTTGGGATTGGTATTCAATGCTATTCTGGGAAGAGGAAACAAGATCTTATCATCCCCGTTAGGGCTATGGTTTAACCAGGATTTTGTTGTAAAAACACCAAACCTAATCAAATCCTGCCTCCTTCTACCTTCCTGTGCAAACTCCCAAGATAATTCGTCCAAAAATCTGCCAAATTTAATATCATCCCCTCCTTCAACTGTATTTTCCTGACGATTATCCAACCCATAGGAATAATTGCTGCCTCCTAAAAGATCCGCTCCAGAAACACTAGCCTTTTCAGGATTTTGGGGGAAATTCCTTTCTCTCACCTCGGTCACCAAAGCAGCCGCTTCCTCTATGTTTCCAAGGCGCAACAAACTTTCCGCTTTCATCAAAAGTACATCAGCATATCTCAGCAATGGCCAATCATTGCTTAATTGAACATTCGCGTTTTGCTTAATCTCGAATTTGCCCAACCTGTAGCCATGTATTTCCTCAGAATAATCAATACCCGGAACTTCGTTGACAAACGAAAGCGGCTGGCCCGCCAAAGTTCCTAATGAGGCAATGATCGGTTCCCCTGATGCAGTCAATTGCGGTCCTTGTATCCAGCCATTTATCAACCTTAAGTCATCCGGGTCATAGGTGTCGATAAATTGGGGAATGGCGCAAATTCCTCCCCAAGGGGTAGAAATCAGATTATAAGTTGCTTGGCTGCCGGGCTGTAATGTTTGCATGTGAAGATCAAAGGCATTCCACTCTGTCACATAGTTTTCATCAAATGGTATTGCAAAGATGATTTCCTTTGAATTTTCATTATTAGTTACAAACACATTCCTTTGACTAGCCTCTAAGGCATATAGTCCCGAGTTGATCACCATATCCGCTGCTTGAATAGCTTTTTCCCACTCCGCTTCCGACTTATAAACTTCAGCATTCAGATACAGCTTTGCCAAGAGTGCATAGCCAGCCCATTTATTAAATTTTCCGTAAGTAGATTGATCATTAGACTCGGAGAGATGATCTACATTCTCCACCAATTCTCCAACGATAAAGTCATATACTTCCCTTCTTGAACTTTGTTCCGGCAAAAAGCCAACGGGCACATCAAATTGGGTGATAATGGGGACATTTCCGTATAAATCAAGTAATACGTAATAGTAGGAGGCCCGAAGGACTTTTAGTTCAGAAATGGTGGATTCCAGCGCGTCTGGGTCAATCGGGATGATGTTGGACTCAATTTGATAAATTATCCTATTGCAATTGGTGATCCCGGCGTAGGCCCTATTCCATACTTGCACCACAATCCCCTCATCTGACGTCCACTTGTGCTCGTGGATTCTTCTATACACTCCCCCATCGACCCAACCGTTTGGCCTTGCGGGAATCACCAGTTGATCGGCAGACAGCTCTTGAGCCCGGTGAAACCCGTCCCAATTCAAAATTACATCACGCCAATTTATGTACGCAGAGCCAACGAGTGAAGCCAGATCCTGATCCGTGGCATCAAATTGCTCGGCAATGATTCGGTCGTAACTTCGATCCACCAGTTCTGTACAACCTATTGACAAAAACAGCGCTATTACAGCTAATAATGATCTGTGTATTTTCATGACTATTTTTTTAAAAACTGATATTAAATCCTAATGTATACGTCCTTGCACTCGGATATTTATCCCGTCCATCAATTCCAGGATTTAACCCCAGCCGATTTACTTCTGGGTCAATGCCTGAATAGTTCGTTATTACAAAGGTATTAAGCGTTGAAGCATAAATTCTTGCTGCCGATATCCGGCTGTCTTTGGAAACTTTGATATTGTAGCCCAAGGTTACATTATCGATCTTCCAAAAGTCCCCATCCTCCACATAATAGCTGTTGAATTCCAGAGGAGAGTCTAAGACCGCTTTACCAAATACCAAATCATTCGCTGACCGCATCTGGTTGTACTGGGGCAACGTGGGATTCTCAAAGTACATCCTTTGGAAATTGATGATCTGGTAATCAAACGCTCCCCTCATAGTTACGCCTAGATCGAATCTTTTGTATCGGAAATTATTGTTCCACCCCGCATAGTATCCCGGCAACCCGTTCCCAAGAACCTTCTTATCCTCGAAAGCGTGGGCGAAATTTTCGTAATTTACCGGCTCGCCTTCCCTTCCCTCATAAATCCACTTCCCTTGTTCATCAATATCAATCACCTTAAATCCATAGAAGTCCCCAATGTTCTGCCCTATCTCAACAATATGAGTAAAGGTTTGGATGGGTTCTCCCGTACTGCCTGTAGTGAAGAATTCCTGAGTGGCCTGATATTGCTCGTTGGACAGACTGACCAGACGGTTTGAATTCGTTGAGAAATTCACACTCGAAGTCCATTCAAAATCCGAGGTTTGTACCGGAATAAAGTTTAACATGACTTCCCAGCCTTTATTTTCCATTATCCCAACATTAGCTCTCGTGCTATTGTACAAATTAGGGGGTGCCGGAACATCGTAGTCGTAGAGAAGGCCGTTGATTCTACGGATATAATAGTCGACGGAACCACTGATCTTGTTTTGGAGTATGGAGAAATCTAGTCCAAAATTGGATTCGTGTTTTTCTTCCCATCTGAGGTTAGGGTTGGAGTTCTGGATGGGACTCAAGGTGCGGATCCAACTGCCGTTAGAATAGATATATCGGTCGTATCCCAACATGGCAACGCCCAAAAACAGATCCGAAGGCTGCGTTCCTGTTACCCCATACCCTACTCTTAGTTTTAGATCATCAACCAAGGATGAATTTTGCAAAAATTGTTCATTGGATATTCTCCACCCTCCAGAAACAGCTGGAAAGGTACCCCAAGGCTTCTGCGTTCCATATAATTGGCTAGCGGCCTCATGCCTTACACTGGCTAGAAGTAAATACTTATCAGCATAATTATACGAAAGTCTGCCAAAGAAACTGATCAGATTAGAGACGCCTTGATAACTACTAATCGGCGCTAGCCCTTCTCTCAGCGCATTTCCCGTCCCTATATTATGATAGGAAAACCGATCTGTCGGAAAGTCCCAATTTTGCATCCAATTTTCCCTGAATAAAAATTCTTGGTATCCATATCCACCCAAGACCGACAAGTTGTGGTTGTTAAATGAGTTGGAATATTCACCTGTAATTTCTAACAAGCTCTCGGTCGTATGGGTCGTGCCGTTAGACGCATACCCGTTTCTTCCGTCCCTCAAAGTGGAAATATGCTTTTTGGTTTCAGCGTAACCCCTCACCTGGTCGTATCTGGTGTGCGCGGCCAAAGCCGAAAATTTTAGGTTGTCGGTTGGAAAGTAGTCGATCTTCGTATTCAACCGGGTATTTTGAGAAGTATTCTCCCCATCACTTTCATACAACCTGGCCAAGGGATTTTCATAATTAAATAAAGAAGTCTGTTCATGCCAGTCACCATCTTCGGTTTTTACCGGCGCAGTAGGATTTCTGATAATTGCTTGTCGATAGGTGTACCCGTTGAAACTTCCGCCATCAGCGGTAGTAATATAGCTGTTATTGGAATGTATTATACCAAGATTAACATTCAGTTTGTCTTCTATCAAGCTGTGGTTAATATCCGCTCTGGCCGTTAAGGTCTCGTTATTTGATTTTTTAAATATGCCCTCAAAATTGCGGTAGTTCACATTTGCCAGGTAATTTGTTTGCCTGTTACCTCCTCTAAAAGTCAAATTATGAACATGGATTACCGGGGTTTGAGTCACTTCCTTCATCCAGTCCGTGTCATGCCCCAAATCCCAGGAGGGCAGTCTCGTACCCGCTTCAACTTGTTGTCGATAGTCATCTGCATTCATCATATCAAGTTGCCGTAAAATGGATTGGGTACTTGCATAGCCGTTATAGTCGACCGAACTCGAATAGTCGCCACTGGCCCTCTTAGTGGTGATTAAGATCACCCCATTTGTCCCTCTGGTACCATAAATCGCAGCAGCGGAACCATCCTTCAAAACATCAATTGACTCGATGTCTTCAGGTGCCACAGTATTGAGGCTGCCCGGGATTCCATCAATCAGCACCAAAGGGTTGGCATTTGCTCCGAATAAGGTAGTATTTCCTCTGAGTAAAATCTGCGAGTTGCTGGTAGGATCACCGCTGGGTGTAGAAACAGTTAAACCGGCTACCTTTCCCTGCAACAATTGAGCTGCGTCCCTTACCCCTCCTTTAACAAAGTCCTCGGATTGAACCGTCGCTACAGAACTGGTGATATCTGCTTTTCTCTGGGTGCCATATCCAATCACAACCACCTCATCTAGGGAGGCCATATCTTCCCTAAGGGTAACGTCAATGACGCTCTGACTCCCCACCACAATATGTTGTGTCTCAAATCCAATAAATGAAAAAACCAGAGTGGCACCTTCGGGCGCAACTATGGAATACTTACCCTCCAGGTCTGTAGCCGTACCGGTAGATGTGCCTTGAATAGAAACAGTTACCCCTGGTATAGCTTCACCATTGGGATCGGAAACCGTGCCGCTAATGGTAACCTCTACCATCACTGAGTTTTGTTTGTCCGTTCTTTTATGCTCCCTGACGCTAATCCTGTTATCCACCTGCTTAAAGGAAAGTTGATGGCTTGAGGCCAGCGATAAAAGGACATGCTCAAGTGATTGGTGTTCTACCTGTAGATTCACAGGATGTGATGCGTCCGCCAAACCTTGATCATAAATAAAGAAAAAATCAGTCTGCTTCTTTATAGCATTGAAAGACTCTGCCAAGGTCGCCTCCCGCAGATCCAAACTCAGATAAACTTTTTTGATGTCTAACGAACTCTGTCCTTTCGTCGGAGCGGCGTGCATTAGATTCAAAAACAACAGCTGTAAGAAAAAGCCGTATAGGTAATATTTCCCTACCATACCCAGCGCATGTAATGTTTTTTTCATAAATTGGAAAGTTTTATTGTTAATAATGGCACTAAGACAACAGCAGAAGGGAGCAGCCTGAGAAACTATCCTTCCCGCCGGATAAGCCAATGAACATCAGTTCATTGGCTTTTTAGTCACTTTTTCATAGTTTAATTTTGGGTTTTAAATTGTATAATAACTTCTTTATTTTTTATAGAATAATCAAAGCCATACGCATAGCCCAAGCTCTCGAGAAGACCTCTGAGGTGGGTGTTATTAAACTCACCAGATATTTTAATGTCCTTCTGAGGCAGGTTTTTAACCAGGAGTTCAACCGCATACCATCGTTCCAAAGCGACGACCACCTCTTGAAAAGATGTTCTTTCAAACAAAAGAATCCCCTTTTTCCAGTGAAAAGAGTTGGCGGGATCAAACTTGCGTTTGTTCAATTTATGATCCAAACCTACGGTCACCTCCTCACCCGGAACAAGGTAAACCGATTGCTCCTCCAGTGCTTCCTTATACACTCTGACCTTCCCCGTGGCTAATTGAACCCGTACCTTTTCCTCTTCATAAGAATTAATGTTAAAGGAAGTACCCAAAGCAGTGGTGACCAAATCGCCGCTGTGTACCTTGAATGGCAATGCGTCATCTGACGCTACTTCAAAAAAGGCCTCTCCTTCTAAGTAAACATCCCTGTGCCCCTGCCCAAAATCACTTCCAAAACGCAGTTCGCTATCGGCATTTAAGGTCACACTGCTGCCGTCCGCCAATTGGAAAATAGACTTTTGCCCCTTTGGATTAGTTTTGAAAATCCATTCCTCCTGCTTGTCTTCAGCCGTTACCAATTCTTTCTTTTCTTCCGGTAAAAATATCTGTAACCACCCTGCGAGAAATGCGGCAAATAAGAAGATTCCAATGATGGTCTTGACCCGTCTTTCGATCAAGGGCTTGTAGGGGCTATAAGGGGAATAAGAAGCTTTTTCTTCTGGTATATGTTCGGCATCTAATCTACTCTTAATTGAAGAGAAAATTTTCTCCCTTCTTTGTAGATCCCAATTTTTTCCAACTGAATTCAGATCTAGCAAAATACTTCTCGCCTGCGCCACCAAGTCCACATGGGAAGGATGTTCCGCCAGCCACTTTAGCCAATAGGCATGGTGCACAGGGTCGTCATGCAGCACCCATTGCTTAAAGGTTGCATCCTCTAAAAAATCTTCTACTTTTTGGTAGGTCTTCATACACTGGACATCTATACCAATACAGAGGAAGATAATAGATGAATCTCATCATCGCGTACGAAATATTTTTTAAAAAAAGCGTATCCTCAAAAAGTTAAGGAAAACGAGCGGCCTTAGACAGCTAAAAACAACGAATAGAAGATCACGCTTTTCGCCGGAAATTTGGAAGAAGAAAGTAAATGTTTCATGGATTTAAGGCCTTTAAGGATAAGGTTGTACAGGGAGGGGACCTGAATACCCATCAATCCGGATATCTCTTCGTAGGATAACGACTGGATATATCTGAGATAAATAGCTTCCTTTTGTCTAGCGGATAAATTTTCCAGTGCCGAATTGATTTTCCTGCTGGATTCTAAGGTGATTTGGTTTTCGATTAGAATTTCCTGGAAGGATTCTTGCCAAGCGGTGTTGGTATGGTACTCTTCCAAAACATCATATTTTTGGTTCGCCTTTAGTCTCCTGACCAATTCTCTACGGAAAGAGGAAAACAGATAAAATTTAACGGAGGAATGGATGGATAAACTAGCCCGATTTTCCCAAAGATGTACAAATACATCTTGAATAACATCTTCTATTAAGTCAGTATCTAAGGTTAAGCTATGCCCATACTTAAAAATATCGGATGAATACTCATTAAAAATAAATGCAAAAGCGCTCTGGTTCCCATGGGATGCCAATGCCCACAATTCACTTTGGCTAAGTTGTTCGTACTTCACGTTAGTTTGGGTATCTTGGGTTATAGGATTCCAAAGTGTGAATAATAATTCTGATCTCCAAATATTTTAGAATAATTTCCAAAGCGCCTCCGGTTTGTTACGGAACAATTGGGACGTTTCAAGGCTGACAACCTACCCGGTAAGCTTTGCGGCTACTGTACACTTTATTGGAATTAACAAGCCTCATATATTTAAGGTACATCTGGCCAGGGTTACAACGTTATCATGTCAATATACAGCTCCCCCTTTCTACTTGGGCATATTACCTAATGTTAAGCTGGCCGAAAGGCTTCATGCCACCCGCAGAGATTGAGGGTTTGCACAGAAGCTATAATCTCCGTCGACTCAGGAGGCCAATCCTCCATTCACAGCATCGACTATCGCTTCTGGTAACACCGCTACTGATTGGTTGCAAGCCTAATCCTCACCACGTCTCCATCAGCAGTGGCATAAATTTCCCTTCCGTCCTCGGAAAGCGAAACATTGGAGACTAATTGATAAATTCTGATTCTTCCAAGCGACTCTCCCGCAGCATCAAAGATCCAGATTCCTCCTGGGCCGGTAGCGAAGACATTTCCACGATCGTCCACTTTCAATCCATCGGGCATTCCCGGCGCAGACTTGGAGGCTTCCGAAGCATCAAAAAATATCCGCCCATTTTGCAATAGTCCCTCATTATCTACATCATAGGCATACCAATGTACTTTACCCGGATCGGAATTGGCAATAATGATGGTCTTCTCATCGGGAAGAAAAGCAATCCCATTGGGTCGCGTCAGCGAATCCAAAAGCAAGGTTACCTCCCCATCAGCAGACAAACGGTAAACCCCTTGAAAAGGAATCTCCTTTAGGGGGTCACTCACGTTCTTTTCTAATCCATAAGGAGGATCGGTAAAATAAAGATCGCCATTGCTCCTGTACACGGCATCATTAGGGCTGTTCAATTTTTTGCCTCTGTAGTTGTCCGCCAAGGTCACATATTCAGGCTTTGGGGCATCCAGTGGCGCATCCATCCTCGCCATTCTCCGATCTCCATGCTGACAGAGTACAAGATGGCCGTCAGGATCAAGCAGCAGCCCATTGGACCCCACTTCTCCTCCCCTAGAGATATCTTGGGTATATCCAGAGGGCGTCAGGTACAGTTCAGTGCCTCCTTCCTCCGTCCATTTATAGATGCGGTTCGGTGGGATATCGGAGAAAAGCAACATTTGATGCTCCTCAACCCATAAAGGTCCTTCTGTCCAATCCATCCCCTCTGCCAACACATTCAACTGAATATCTGAATCAATTATCTCATCCAGGCGTGGGTCCCAGCGTTCTACCTCGTATTTCAGTTTTTTCTCTTGTGCATATGAAGGAAAAAGGACTACGCCCAGCAGGCTAGAACTTAGTGAAAAATACAAAAAGGTTTTTTTCATGTTGTAAGGATTTATGTGCTAAAAGGAGCGCTTTTTCTGTTTTTATAGGCATGAATGCTACTGGCAATAAAGAGTAAAACCGCTGCTATTATGGCTGCAATTGCGATGGTGCCTTCCGAATCCCAATGTCTATAAGCGATGGCTGCTATGCCCCAAGTACCCACCAGCGCAGCTTCCCGCATATTTCTGGAAAAGGTGAGCCAAAGATAAATCAAGACAGCCACACTAATTATGATGATCGTCCAGGCGGTTTCATTAAACAATCCCTCCAATATTCCCACGTATTTAATCAACACGGCAGAATTGACTACGCTGGCCAACACAATCCATCCCAGGTAAAGACAAACCGGCCACCAAACCAAGACAATAACCCGTTTAGGCGCATCCCACATTTCAAGGCCAAGTCTCAGCACCAACTGAATCAAGCAAAACAGCAACAAAAAGATCACCAGTACCGACAGCCCTATTTGCTCGCTTGTCCAGACGATAATCCAAAGCCCATTGAAGACATTGGCCAAGGAAAACCATATTCCTGACTTTGACAAAGATTCATCCTTCCAGCCTTTGAAATATTCCAGCCATTGGTTGACCACAAAACCCAGCAACAACAAGTAGATCAGGCCCCAGATCGAAAAGGCATAGCCCGCGGGGGTAATCATCGTGGAGTATTGGTCACTGACCTCCCCTACCGATTGCCCCGACCCGGAGCCCGATGAATAGATATAGTTGACATAGAGCGTCCCCAAGAAAGTGAGGGTATTGGCAAGGAGAAGGGCAAGTCGGTTCATAGCATCGTGATGGGTTATATTTAAGACGTCCACTGTCGACGGCCGACAGTCCACATATGAACCTGTCGGCGTACGACGGGTTCTCAGACCACAGAACATGCCAAAGTAGCTGATGGAGTACAGCCGATGGTTAATAGCCCATAGTTTCTAGCCTCAATACTACATTGTCTTCAGGGTAATAACCTGTCTTAACGGATGCTGCTCAGGTCTTCGGTCTCCCGTCCTCAGCATTAACGCTTAATCGTCCTTACTTCTCCACCGAAAATGCATAAATGCAAATCTGGCTGTACTTCTCCCCCGGATTAAGCACTATTGATGGAAAATTGGGTTGGTTGGGAGAATCCGGAAAATGCTGGGTTTCCAGACATAAAGCGCCTCGCTTGATATAGTTCTGACCGTTTTTGCCTGCAATATTGTCCATAAAATTGCCTCCATAGAACTGTATGCCGGGCTCTGTGGTAAACACGTCCATTCTCCTTCCATTTTCAGGCACCACGACAGTAGCCGCATGTTGCGCGCCCGAATTCCCCTCCTCTTTGTTTAGCACCCAATTGTGATCATAGCCTCCTGCAAATTTTAATTGATCAAAATCATCATCCGCCCGCTCACCGATAAGATGGGGGGTAGTAAAATCCATAGGCGTCCCTGCTACAGGGGCTATTTCGCCGGTGGGGATAAGTACGTCATTCACTGGGGTATAATGGTCCGCATTAATAGATAATTGATGATTGGCCACGTCCCCGTTTCCGGCACCATTGAGATTAAAGAAGGAATGATGGGTAAGGTTGACAATGGTCGGCTGATCTGTTTCAGCTTCATAGCCAATTTTGAACTCATCATAATCGGTCAACTCATAGGTCATCTTTACCGTGAGCGCTCCGGGAAAGCCCCCGTGGCCGTCTTCTGACACATAGGAAAACACCAACTTGTTATCACTCTCTTCTTCCACCGTCCAAAGCACGTTGTGGTATCCCCCTGGCCAGCCATGTAGGTTGTTGGGGCCGTTATTGGCTTCCAATTGATAAGTTTCCCCGTTTAGCGTGAACTGCGCATTGGCAATCCGGTTGCCATGCCGCCCAATAGGTGCACCAAAGTAGCTGGTGGGATTGTCGATGTATTCATCTACGGTATCATAGCCTAATACAATATCTTCAAAGTTCCCCTCACGATCCGGGACATATAGACTGACGACCCTAGCACCGAAACTGGTGACGTCCATCTCCAAGCCGTTTGCATTTTTTAAGCGGTACAATTTGGTTTCTCCTTCAGGTAGTGTTTTGGTAAAATTCGATTCCTCCATGGTTGAATGTGTGTAATTAGTTGTGTCTGTTGTTGCGGTTGAGGCTTCGCTGTTTTCATTCTTGCTGTTGCATGAATATAAAAGAGCAAGGGCCACACCAAGGGTTAGATAGGTTTTCATCGACAATCTGGATTTAAGGTTACATCAGGTTATTATGATTGCTTTAATAAAAATCGGGAGAAAAAGAAAATGGTCGGCCGACAAAGCCTTGATTTACTCTTTTCCACAGCCGAAGATATAAAAAACGGCTGAACCAACCCTGCCTGGAAGGCAAAAACTATTTTAGTTACAGAGGCAAACCAGCACCCATTCGCTCAATAGGTTCAGC
>Ga0209075_1004738_pt1 | contig 10763 bp, 11 predicted proteins | sample Stecom2011_FD_187523 | JGI IMG/M metagenome (GOLD analysis project Ga0209075, IMG submission 187523) | Agricultural soil microbial communities from Utah to study Nitrogen management - Steer compost 2011 (SPAdes) (version 2) | ecosystem: Environmental > Terrestrial > Soil > Agricultural land...
CCAACCTCTGTTGGCCTACTTCCAAATTGGCTTGCCTTTCCTCCAACCTCTGTTGGCCTACTTCCAAATTGGCTTGCCTTTCCTCCAACCTCTGTTGGCCTACTTCCAGCCTTTTTTGTCCTTCTTTAAGACTTCTCAGTTCTTCAATAACCAGCTCTTGAAATTTTTCGCTCGTCATTTACCAAACCTCCCATCGCCTTGTTTCCTATTTTATCAGATTTCAATAGTAAATACCATACGTTATCGATCCTGATTACCCATGTCTGCTATGCCTTTATGCCAAATTAATTTTCAGAAAAAGTCTTGTTATAACAAAGTTATTTTGGTAAACTATTAGTGTAGTCGAACGCTTGTTTGTAAATTAAACTTTGCTCTCCAAATACAGGTATTCGCATAATACTTGTCGAATTATCTATTAATGCGCCAAAAAATCTTCAATAAAAGAGAGGTCAAAAAAATTTGCTTAAATGCTATTATCTAAATTTTAAATGGCGCTAACCAACATTAATCAATGCTAATTCCGAATATACTTCTATTTCATCATTCCTCGGAGCCAGGGCCAATTTGGGGAAATACCGACGATAATATCCTCTATCTCGTGTTAATAAAGCGCCGGACTTTATCTACTCACCACTTTGCAAATAAATAAAACTCGGGGAAGAATAAAAAGATTACTCCCGAGTTTTTAGATAATTTCTTTATTATCTATCCTCACCTGTTTAACCTGGTAAATCAGCAAGGGATAATAAACTAGCACCGGCTTTAGATACTGTTTTTCGTACGCCGCCGTCCTGAATTCCTGAAACGCCCTGCGCCTTTGCCACTGCGCCGATTAGCCTTTTCAAAGCTGACCCGCCGCCCTTTTAAGCGAAAGGTTTTAAAGGAAGCAAGAATCTCCGAAGCATACTCCCGGGGCACCTCGACAAAGGTGAATTTATCAAAAATATCGATAGAACCAATTAATTTCCCAGGAACATTGGTATGGGCGGTAATCACCTCAATCAGCTTCTTCGGTTGAAGACGATCCATCCTCCCTAAGTTTACAAAGAGCCTGGCCATGCCATCTTTCTGTCCTTCATGGTCTTCCATGGCCCAATCCGGATCAGACTCTTGATTATGAAGAGGACCAACAGCCATTTCAAGCAGAGCGGCGGCGATATCCAAAGAAGTCAGAAAAGCCTCAGACTCTGTTAAGGCCGCTTCTTCTGTTAACTTTTCAATATGGCTGATGTATTTTTGCTGTTTACCGTCGGCTACGGTCTTTTTTACTTCTTCAATTAAGGTATGAACTTTTTTCTCCTCTACATCCAAAACACTGGGGGGCTTTATAAACTTTATTTCTGAACGGGTATAACGCTGAATCTCTCTGATTTTATACAGTTCGCGACCGGAAACAAAAGAGTAGGATTTTCCGGTCCGCCCTGCCCGGCCTGTCCGCCCAATCCTGTGTACATAGTACTCTTCATCAGTGGGCAAGTCGTAATTAAAAACAGCCTCAATATCATCCACATCAATCCCACGAGCCGCTACATCAGTGGCTACCAAAACGTCCAACTCTCCCTGGCGAAATTTAGACATCACCTTGTCTCTTTGGTTTTGGGACATATCCCCGTGCAAGGCTTCGGCGGAATAGCCCCGGGATTGAAGTTTAGATGTTAATTCATCAACACGGCGTTTGGTATTGCAGAAGACCAACGACAATTTAAAGTTGTTGGCATCGATGATTCTGGAGAGGGCTTCGGGCTTACCGGAATCCCTGATCTCTAAATAATACTGGTCAATACCAGGCACGGTCAACTCTTTATGGGCCACCTTCACCCGAATAGGATCCTTTTGATACTTTTTCGTCAGAACAAGGATGGGACGGGGAACAGTGGCTGAGAAAAGAATGGTCTGACGTTGGGTTGGCACCTCAGCCAAGATGGTATCGATATCCTCCCGAAATCCCATATTCAACATCTCATCTGCCTCATCAAGAATGATCATCTTAAGATCATGGAAACGTAGAGTACGGCGGCGCATGTGGTCCATGACCCGCCCCGGGGTACCGATAATGATCTGCGGCCGTTTCCGTAAAGCCGCCAACTGCCGTTCAATGGGTTGTCCACCATAGATCGGCAAAATTCGTACTCCTCTTTTGTATTTAGCGACGTTCTTCATTTCTTCCGCAGTTTGAATAGCCAGTTCCCGAGTGGGAGAAAGCACTAAGGCCTGAACGGTCTCGGTCTGGGGTTGGATCCGTTCAATAACCGGGATCCCAAAAGCACAGGTTTTTCCCGTGCCGGTTTGAGCCTGACCAATCACATCCTTCTCCTGCATTAAGTAGGGAATCGTTTGGGCTTGAATCGGGGTGGGCTCCTCAAAGCCCATCTCTGTAAGAGCTTTCCTAACTTCTGTGGATAAATCGAGTTCCTCAAAGAACATAAACTTCATTTCTCCATTTCTCTTTTTAATTTAGTACGCGTGTGCGCCAATCAACTTCTCAGGTACAAATGGGAAGAATTCATGAGTGCGCTAATTATTAGCTTGAATATTAATAAAAAGTCCGCGTGCGTACGGCTGAGACTCGTACCCATAATATGCCTCATTTCAGTAAGTAAGATACAAAAACCGCCCTGCTCAACAGTTCTTGAGGGGCGGATTCATCTGACAGTGACTTGTTGGTATATGCATACGCTCAAGTGAACAGCGCGCAATCGCGCAATATATAAAATATAACTATCATAAAACCGGATTTCCCCAAGGGGCGATATATCTCTGACTAATCAGGCGACTTACGTCCGACATACGTCTAGTCAATCTCCAATAGACCTGATTATACTGGTAAGCTTATACACTATACCACGGGACAAAACTAATGTAAAGCGCCAGAAGGCTTAATCTCTCCCATTAATTATTACATTTTTGTATCTGGTAACGGGTTCAATATAAAATCACAATTCTTTTTTGAGAAAAGCCACCGTTTCCCATAAGACCTTCTCCTCCCAATGACGACGGTTGTAGGTATGGTCCGCGCCAGCCACATAGACCAGTTTAGCCTGGCCGGAGAGAGCAGACTGGTATTTTTCGGCCGTAACCGGAGGCACGGTTTGATCCTCTGTACCGTGAATGATTAAGGCCGGTCGCTGATACCCCTTGAGCGCGGCATAGGTATCCCAACTCCTCAAATCCTCATAAAAATCATGGTTTAACCACAATCCGCCAATATCAATCTCGCCACGGGAATTACGCGAAAAAACATCCTGATTGGCTTTATTCCGATAAATATCAGCCATGATATCAATCCCTGCCGCTGACCATAAAGCCAAGGCTTTGATTAGCAAGGGATTCTTCCCTGCTAAGATTGAAGCAACAGCGCCACCCATACTCAGGCCGACCAGGCCAAGTCTTCCTTGATCCGTCGCGGGTAAATCCCGTGCATAATTAAGAATCTCCTCTGCCTCGAGCACCTCATTACTGAAAGTCATCTCCACGAAATCTCCGTCGCTTTCTCCGGAACCGGAAAAATCAAATCTAATCACCGCCAGCCCTTCTTCTGCCAAAAGTCGGGAAAGTTTCAAAAAGATCCGGTGAGGCTCAAGTTTATCTCCGGTAAAACCATGAAAGAGGATGACCGTCGGATATTTTCCCTCCTGATCCGGACGGTGATACATCCCCCGTAAGGTTTTCCCTTTTACCGTCAACTCAATTGCTTTCTGCATTTTTTCTCCTCCTACTTTGACTTAAAGTAATAGGCGGCTGTCTACTACTGGCTTCATGCTTATAAGTTACCTTTAAGCCCAAGCTCAGCGGCGATGTTTCGCATGCCCGCGATGGTTTCTTTCATTAGCTCACCCAGCTCCATCTCAAGAAGCTCGACCCCTTTTTTTATTATTTCTCGGTTCACCCCGGCGGCGAAGGCCTTGTCCTTCCACTTTTTCTTGACCGATTTGACCTCCAGATCCAACAGGCTCTTACTCGGCCTGACCAGCGCTGCGGCTGTAATCAACCCGGTTAATTCATCGATGGTATAGAGGACTTTTTCCATACGGTGCACCGGCTCTACCTCAGAACAAATTCCCCAACCGTGACTCTGTACCGCGTGAATGTATTCCTCCGGCCATCCCCGCTCCGTCAAGATCTCCTTAACTTTTACGCAGTGTTCCTCCGGATACCGCTCGTAATCCAAGTCATGAATCAGACCGATGATCCCCCATTTTTCCGTGTCTTCACCAAAAAACCCGGCAAAGTGGGTCATCACCGCTTCCACGGCCAGCGCATGGCGGATTAAACTCTCATCCTGGTTATACTCTTTGAGCAGACTAAATGCATTCTCCCTGCTAATCTCTTTCGTCATATTTAATGCTCCCTTCTGGTTCATTCAGGCTCTCTATATAAATATTTGCCTGCTATTCTAGAACAACTCCAACAAATCCTGTAACTTCATTCTATAAACCCCTCTTCTTCTTTAATCAGAGTGTTAACAGTATCCAATGCCCCCAGTCTCGTCCGACCGATAACTAAAACCTTATGCCAAAGGTCAACATATTCCTCCCCAGGTTTCTACTATCATTATCTAAATACTCTTTCCCATTGGACATGTGTCGCAGAGAAAGGTAATACCTGTCGTTTCCTATTGATATACTCTCTGTAAACATATTGTTAGTCGATAAATAATCGCTGGTTAAATCAACCCTGCCTATACCAAAGGAAAAATCCAGATAGTATTCAGGGTTTTTTAATTGTTTCGTCCAGCCGATTTCTCCGAAAATGAAGGAGGTCCGCACATCATGCACATCGCTGAGGGAACCCCAGAAGATGTGTATGAATTTATTCTCCCTTTTTCTCATATAACCCAATTCTAGAACACTAAGTGGATCAAACTTTGTTTCATGAAGTGTATTTAATTTACACCCAATAATTGAACCGACCTCAAATGTAAAATACTCTTCACTCTCGGGACTTTCGGGACTTTCGGCACTCTCAGCACAAGCAGGTTCAAACAGAAAAAAAACTATAGTGATCAGAAAAAAGACTAATAAAGATCTATTCTTCAACTTCTACTCTCCTCTTTACCTAAGACCTGCTTTGGGTAACCCCGCTACTGATTAGCGGTTTCCACAAACCCTACCAATCAAATCAAAAATAATACGAGCGGTAATTCCCCAGATTAGTCCCTCTTTTGTCTGATAGACCAGTACCTTATGTTTAAATCTTCCCCAGGGTTTTTTGTACTTCGCCGGCAGCCCAAGTTCTTCCGCGGGTAAAAGTATAGTCTCCTTCCCTGTTTCAGAACTAATGTAGGAGGGATGAAGTTTAACCAAAACCCGATACTCAATAGGTTTTGTCTGCTCAAAAAAAGAAACAGGCACGGTAAAAGCCCTCTCTACCTCCTGTGGGTTTATCTTCATCTCACTAGAGCCAACCCCGGTCACACCTACGAATACATCCACGGTTATCCCCATATAAGCCAAAACCGTATCCAATCTCCCAATAAGTTTGATCTGCTCAGCCCTAATCCCTAATTCCTCTTCTGTTTCTCGAAGGGCGGTCATCTCTAGAGTATCATCTTTCTCCGGTTCATGCATGCCCCCAGGCAAACAGATCTCTCCGCCCTGCCGAATCCCTTTACACCTTTTTTCAAAAACAATATGATACTCATCATCAATTAGGGTCAGAAGAACCAACACCACTGAGTTGTAGTACTCTTTTTTCCCGCTAATACCGGGAAACGTCGGTAAATTACCTTTCAGGATTGTTAAATCATCTTTTTTCACATTTACCTGCTCCCACCATATTAGTGCCTCAATTGCATTATTCTTCAGTCCATTTGCGTCTTAGGTTCACTTCAGGACTAAAAATTTAACTACACCGTGCTGGTCCCAATCACTATGACAAAATCATCTCATGTTCTTTATTATATTACCCAAACAAAGTCCCTTTCGGTAAACTCCGGCCTTTCAAAACTGCTTCTTCTCATAATATTCCTTCCTAATAAGAATTTACCTTCAATTATGGGAGTAAAACTATACAAAATTTTAGTGACTAACCTTTACTTCGCGATCTACCAAGCAATCTACAAAAAAGAAGCGGTTTTTATACCGCTTCTCACTTTATATTGCTAAATGGATAACCACAAATATATTATTATATTATAGACCCGATTAAGCCCTTGCATTCACAAATAACCCGGACAGCTGCCAAACAAGGTCAACAAACTCCTTTGGCTTTTCGAACGGAATCTCCTGGATTACTTTTTTGTTTGCTGTATGTATCAACTTAATCATGCCGTGCTTTCCTTCTTTTATTTCATAAATTAATTTTACCGGGTAAACTTGGAGGAGACTATTGACCCGCTCAATCATCTCTATCGCCTGGTCTTCCCCGATCTTTAACCCCTTTTGTACCCGTCTGCTTTGAGTGCTATTTTCTTTTTCCACCTCTTGTTCAACTAGTCTTATCTGCCTTGTAATAAGTTCTACCTTTTGTAGAGGATATTGTTTTTCGTAAAACTGATTATACAGATTATATTCTGTCCCCAACGTTACCATCTTACTTCCTCCCTGTTGCTTGTCATGATTTAATCCAGTAAGCATAGATGACTAATCTTCTCTTCAGCTCATCAACGTTTAGGCTTCATAAGTCCCCCCAGTTTCTCTACGATTATATCATCCTTAGTGACCTATAAGTCTTAAGGCAACCTAAGGAAATCATTAATTTGTCTTTAGACTAGTTTCGACAAAACCAAGGCGCAAGACGGTTGTTTTATGGCATTATTATCTAAAATACGTACTCCATGGTGCAACTATTTCAATGTAGGAATGCTTCACAGACAAAGCCCTTCTTCAGGCTAATATTTTTCATATAAATAGTCGCCGGATTAATTGCTTCCTTATTTTCTTTGGTTTATAATATTAAATATCGAAGCGCCTGTCCTAAATCATATTCTCAGGAATTAATTAGAAATTTTATATGTACAAGGGATATATTATGAAACTCAATAAAGCATGGATTACGTTTACATTTACGTTTACGCTCTTAATCCTTTTTACGATTCCACTACCTACATACGCCTCTGTTACACCACAGCCCACTGCAATTGACGGTGTTCTAAACCTAACAGACTGGAATTGGCGACAAAACGGCGTGCTTCCCTTAAAGGGGGAATGGGAGTTTTATTGGCATGCCCTTTACACTCCGGAGGACTTTAGGACAGAAAAGCCCATGACCGGAAAGGAACTGATCTTCCTCCCCAGAGCCTGGAACAAATATATGCTCGGCCAGAAAAAAAATAGGGGGCAAGGGGTTCGCCACCTATCGCCTTCTAATCTATGATCACGGAGGAGAAATCCTTGGGATTAGGATCCCCCGGATTTTTACGTCTTATCGACTCTGGGCAGACGGTCAATTGCTGGCCTCTGCTGGCCAAGTAGCCACTGAGTCAAGAGAGATGATCCCCCAATACCTGCCCCAGTTAAAATACTTTCAACCCAAGAACAACCCCATGGAGTTAATCATAGAGGTTGCCAATTTTCGTCACCGCAGTGGCGGAATTCTGGAGATTCCCCAGATCGGTCTCGCCTCTCAGATCAATGAAATCCAAGTTCGAAACCTCGCGCTTGAACTTTTTTTATTCGGCAGCTTATTTGTAATCGGCTGTTATCACCTGGCGCTCTTTATTTTCAGAACAAAAGACCGGTCCACTCTCTACTTTGGTATATACTCATTATTAATCAGCGCCCGAACTTTATTGGTGGGTGAAATTTTTTAATACATATATTTCCAGACTTCAGTTAGGAGATTGCACATAAAATACAGACCTCAGCCTATTATCTAGGGACACCGCTGGTAGTTTTATTCCTGAATGCAACCTTCCCATGGGACACTTCTAGAAAAATAAACCTCTTTATTCAAAGCTGTGGGTTTGGCGCCGGTCTCTTGGTTTTGTTCACCCCCGCCCGCGTATTCACGTACATCAACCCTTTCTATCAAGTATTCTCCCTCTTCGTCATTATGTATATCATTTATATAACTGTTTTAGCCTGCTGTAAAAAGAGAGAAGGATGCTACCTGGTTGGTCTGGGTCTCCTTACCTTGATTGTTTTTGCCATCAACGACATTATCTTTCTCAGTGTCATCCTGGCAGATTCCAATAATCATTTTTTACGCAAGATTGTGACCAGAGGAGACCTTTCTTCCTGGGGATTGTTAATCTTCGTCTTTACCCAATCCATCGTACTGGCCAGGAAATTCTCGAGAAGCTTTTCGCAGGTGGAATCGTTAACAGAACGACTGCAAGAAATAAATATCAACCTGGAGGGAGAAGTCAGAGCAAGAACACGGGCTTTAGAGACATCGAAGGAAGAGTTAAAAGAGGCCTATCATACCGTTTCCAGATCACAAAAATCCCTTCAGGACTTACTGCAAAATATATCTCATGATCTCCGTACGCCATTAACCGCGGTCAAGGGTTATATCGATCTAATCATCGACGGAATAGTCAAGGAACCACTCCAGAAAGAAAAATACCTGAGCAGAGCAAAAGATCAGGTCAACCACATAAATCAGATGGTACAGGAATTATTTGAATTATCACAACTACAATCCAGACAAATAAAACTCAATTTTACCCCAATAACAATTAAGAATTTTATTGGAGTAAATTCCGAAAAATACTCACTCGATCTATTAAATAAGCAGGATAGAATTAATTTCAAGGTGAACTACCCCTCTGGGTGGCTCGACCATACCCAGGAACTAAGTAATTTCCTCGTCTCGGTCGACCCAGAAAAAATTGATCGCGTGCTGACCAACCTTTTGAGCAATGCCCTTAAATACACTAACGACGGCGATGGGATCGAACTAAGCTTCCTCCTGTTCAAAGATAGAAAGCAGCTTTTGGTGAAAGTATCCGATACGGGAATTGGTATATCTCCTCAAGACCTCCCATATGTCTTCGACCGCTTTTATATGGTTTCAACGGCTCAAAAAACTACTAAGAGCAGCAGCGGCTTAGGCCTAACTATTGTGAAAGAAATCATCGAGTGTCATAACGGCCAAATCTGGGTTGAAAGCGAACTCGGTCAAGGCAGCCAATTCTGCTTCACTTTGCCCTTTTACAATACTAATGAATTTGACCCGGCTCCAACTAAATCTTGAAGGGATGAATGAAAATGGCGGGGGAAACCATATTAATTGTTGATGATAGCGCGGAAATCCGAGAAATTATTACAATGTACTTGGAAAATGAGGGATATAATGTAATTACAGCTATGGACGGAAGTCAAGCTCTGGACATTGCTTTCTCACTTAACCCCGATCTAATAATCCTCGACATGATGCTTCCCGACCTGGACGGAATAGAGGTTTGTCAGGAATTACGTAAGAACCTCTCCACCCCGATCATCTTCCTGAGTTGTAAATCTACGCCCAATGATAAGTCCTTCGGTCTAATTGCCGGGGGTGACGATTATATGAGCAAACCCTTTGAAGCTATTGAATTGTTGGCACGGATAAAAGCCCAGCTGCGAAGAACCAGGATGATTCAAAAAAAACACCAAATTCCCACCACAAAAAAGCTTCTCTCATATGCCAGTTTAACCGTTGATCTGGGTAGTCATTCCATAACACTAAATGAAGAAGAAGTGGTTTTATCTCCCAAAGAGTTTCAACTCCTGGCTTTACTGGCCCAAAACCCAAATAAGGTATTTGGTAATGAAGATTTGTACCAGGCGCTTTGGAGAACGCCAAGTCTAGGAGATTACAGAACAATCACAGTTCATATCAGTAATATCCGCAAAAAAATCGAACCGGATCCGAAAAAACCAATGTACATCAAGACCATAAAGGGTGTGGGATATAAATTTATCAGCCAAGACTAAAAGGGAGCGTCGCAAGTCTACTTTTTATAAGTAGCTAGAAGCGGAATGTTTAACCATGCAGGATGATGCCACTCGTGACCAGTTCTTTGAAGAGGTCTATCCCTATCTTAAAGACAATTACACGTACTCAATCAAAGAATTCTCTCCTTTGCGAGCAACTCTTGCCCCTATAGGCTGGATGGGCATTCTTTTATTAGCAGGCGTCTTTCTGACCTGGTTTGCTCATATCGTCCAAACACAACCCGTGACTAGAACAATGGTTGTAAAGGCTTATGTGGCCTTAATCTATAAAATTTTAAAATTTATAGGCCCAATCCCGGTTGTGGCGCTTACTGTTATTGCTTTGCCTGTTTGTATTAATTATCTTGTTAAGCGATATAAAAACCCACCGGTTATGATGACTATTAAGAAAAAAGAAGACTAAATAGAATATATGGATCATACCGAAAAAGCAAACAAACCGGACCCTACCACGCGGCCACTGCATCCTTTCTGAAGTCGTCCACTGCTTTGGTTAATTGAAAATTATTCTCCTCCAATACCTTCAGGAACTCGGCAAGCAGTGCGGAAAAATCCCCATCCCGTTCAGTGCGGAGATGTTTTTCAAAAGCCTGCCTGGCCTCGAAGTTCATCTGTTTCGTATCATAACTGAATAAGGGCGTATTATTACACCCAAAAAGGGCAAAGGTCACATAACGTTTCAATAACCTGCGTACCGGTTCCACTTGAGTTGAAGTCCTGTATCTCTCAATAAAATCTTCCTGGCTTTCCCCGCGACTTAAAATTTCATCCCAGCCTATCATTAACGCCGCATCCTTCACCGGAGTCTGCTCCGATTCAATCGCCATCAGCTCAAAATAGGCAAGAAGGTCCTCAGTGAGGGCTGATTGATATCTACGATAG
>Ga0209075_1004739_pt1 | contig 10762 bp, 10 predicted proteins | sample Stecom2011_FD_187523 | JGI IMG/M metagenome (GOLD analysis project Ga0209075, IMG submission 187523) | Agricultural soil microbial communities from Utah to study Nitrogen management - Steer compost 2011 (SPAdes) (version 2) | ecosystem: Environmental > Terrestrial > Soil > Agricultural land...
ACCACCATTCAGCAATTGCAACAACTCTTTGACAACATAGAAAACTTAAAAGTGGAAATTATAAATAATAAACGAAACTATCAGGAAACGATGTATGATAAAATGATTGATAAGATTGACGATCTTACGAATGATCTTAGAAATGAAATCCTGATTTTAAAAACACAATAATATGAAAAGCGTATTAGTAACAGGCGCCGCAGGATTTATTGGTTTTTTTACGATGCAGCGATTGTTGAAAGAAGGCTATACCGTGGTAGGTTTGGACAACGTCAACGATTATTACGATGTAAATTTAAAACATGCCCGGCTCAAAGAATTGGGCTTTGACAGATCTGCTGCGGAGCAATGGAACAAAGAAGTACAATCTAATACCAATGATAAATCTGTTTTTATTCGTTTAAATTTAGAAGACCGGGAAAATCTTCCTAAATTGTTTGAGAAACATCAGTTTGATGCCGTCATTCACTTAGCTGCACAAGCAGGGGTGCGTTACAGTCTGGAAAATCCTATGGCTTATGTGGACAGTAATCTGGTAGGTTTTGTAAATATTTTAGAATGTTGCCGGCATCATAAAATAAAGCATTTGGTCTATGCTTCCAGTTCTTCGGTGTATGGAGAAAACGATAAAATTCCTTTTTCAGAAGAAGACCGGGTAGATTATCCTGTAAGTTTGTATGCAGCAACAAAGAAAGCTAATGAATTGATGGCACATACCTACAGTCATTTGTATCATTTGCCTACTTCGGGCTTACGCTTTTTTACGGTTTACGGACCTTATGGACGACCGGATATGGCCCCTATTTTATTTGCGTCGGCAATTACGGAAAATAGGGCAATAAAGGTTTTTAATAACGGAGAGATGAGCCGTGATTTTACCTATATTGATGATATTGTAAATGGAATAGTGATTACGTTAAACAATCCTCCGAAAGTAGATTTTGAACAACCTTATTATCAGTTGTTTAATATTGGTAACGGTTCGCCGGTTTCTTTAATGGAGTTTATTGAAACCTTGGAAAAAGAATTAGGACAGGTTGCCGAAAAAAAGATGATGCCCATGCAACCCGGGGATGTACCAAGAACCTGGGCGGATACGGCACATTTAAATGCGTTAGGCTATCAGAGTACAACCCAGATTCTAGATGGGGTGAAAAACTTTGTGGAGTGGTATAAAAGTTACAACGGTATAAAGTAGTTTATGAGTGATAGTTTAACACAAAAAACCTTTAAAGGTTTCTTTTGGCAGTTTGGAGGAACAATATTCAAAACATTCCTACAATTGGGGGTATTGTTTGTTCTTGCCAGGCTGATTTCCAAGGCTGATTTTGGTATTGTTCAATCAGCTTTAATTGTTGTGGGGTTCTCTAAATTGGTGAGCCAAATGGGCGTGGGGCCTGCATTAGTTCAAAAGCATAATCTAACGTCATTACATATTAGAGCAGGAGCTACCCTTTCTATGATTTTGAGTTTTTTGTTTTTCATTATTGTTTTTCTATGTTCAGGTCTGTTGGCGGATTTTTTTAAAATGCCCGAATTAGAGAATGTGCTGAAAGTCGTAGCAATACTTTTCGTGATCGAGGGAATAACCACGGTCTCTCAGTCATTATTGCTTAGAGATATGAAGCAAAAGGTTTTGGTGAAAATTGACTTTATTTCCTATTTGACGGGTTATGGTGTAGTCGCAATTGTATTGTCTTACTATGGATTTGGATTATGGGCTCTTATTATCGGACAATTAGTGCAATCCCTGCTTAAATGTATCCTTTCTTTTATAAAAAGCAAACATTCCATAAAACCCTATTGGGGTAAAGCAGAGGTAAAAGATCTGCTGTATTTTGGAGGAGGGTTTACTATTGCAAGACTTTTTAATTATTTAGCGACTCAAGGCGATAATATTGTTGCCGGACGTTATTTGGGTGCCGATGCTTTGGGTGTGTACAGCAGAGCCTATGCAATAATGGTTAAGCCTGTCAGTTTGATTGGTGATTCTTTGGATAAAGTTTTGTTTCCTGCTATGGCTGCACGTCAAAACCAACCTGACAGATTAATTGAAGCATTTATCAATGGTTCTAAAATGATAACTTTTTTGTGTCTCCCAATATCCATTATGATTATTTTTAGCTCAAAAGAGATCGTTAATGTTCTGCTGGGGGATAAATGGGATGAAGTAGTTGTACCCCTTCAAATTTTAACAGCGGGCTTAATCTTTAGAATGGGGTATAAAATGGGGGATTGTTTGAGTAGAGCGACGGGTAATGTGTATAGTAGAGCGAAGCGGCAACTCGTATATGCTATTTGCGTAATATTGGGTTGCTATGTAGGGGCAAGCTGGGGAATAGTCGGAGTATCGTATGGAACGTTTTTTGCAGTTATGGTGAATTATATTTTAATGATACACTTGAGTCTTATTATTTTAAAGATTAATTGGATTTATTTTATAAAACGAACTTTGATGGAGTTGCCTATAATGATTTTTTTAGCCACTCTTTTTGTTGGAATAATTACACTTGTACGTTTAATTGTAACATCAGATATTTTAATTTTATTAATTTCCTATGGAACTTATGGAGGGATTATAATGCTTCTTTTCTATTATTTTTCTGAGAGGCTTAGTTTTATTGACCTACTGCCTTTCAAAGGAGTACTTAAACGATTTACTAAAAAATAATTTATGGTTTTACATATTGTTCGAAATTTGCTAAATGATTTAAATTCCAGTGGTATAAATTATTGCCACTGGAAAAGCAATGAGCATCTATATGCTTCATTTGAGGCAGATACAGATCTTGATATTTTATTTGATTATAAACAAAATGGTCAAATAAAACAAATTTTAAAAGCACATAATTTCCACTTATTTAATGCCGTATGGTATAAAAAATATAGCGGTATAGAAGATTATATTGGTTTTGATAAAAACGAAGGGAAAACTGTGCATGTTCATTTGCATTTTAATTTAGACCTAGGAGAGGTAGGGATTAAAAGCTATAATCTTCCTTGGGAAAAAGATGTTCTATCAAGTCGAGTATACAATGAAGAGTTTGAAATTTACACGTCTTCACCAACTATGGAATATCTACTTTTAGTTGTAAGGACAGCTCTAAAAAAAGATACTATTAACTATAGATCGAATAAAAGGATAGTAGAAAATTTTAATAGGGAAGCACAATGGTTATATCCTTTAGTGACATTTGAAAGTTTGAGCCAATTAACAGACAGTTTGTTAAATAGTAAAATAAGCTTTTTAATACAGGAGATAAGAAAAAAAGAAGAGTATGACAAAATAGCATTTATTAAACTCCAAAAACTTTTAAAAATCTTCTTTAAAGAAGATAGAGTAATGTCTAGTCGCAAGGTAGTTTATCTAAAATATTTATATTTTTCCAATGTAGTAAAAAAAAGATTAAATAAAATACCAGGTATTAATTTCGAATTACCTAGAAGAAGTTTACCAAATGAAGGAGTGGTTATTAGTTTAATGGGACCTGATGGTGCCGGTAAGTCAACACAAACAAAATTAATAACTAAAGAATTTAAGAAAAAAGTTGATGTCAAATTTATTTATATGGGTTCGGGTAAGGGGGAGAAGAGCTTTCAACGAAAAATTATTGATACTATTTTTGATGTAATTTTAAGAATAAGACCTAAAAATAATAAAGCAGTAAAAACAAATAATAAAATAGATGAGAATGATACGCCTAAATCGTTGTCAAATAAAAGTAAAATAACTCAATTTATTTTATCAATTAAGGCTGTTTCATTAGCATTCGAAAGAAAAAATAAATTGAAAAAAATTAAAAAAGAAAGAAAGAAAGGAACTATTGTAATATGTGACCGATATCCTCAGACAGAATTCCCTGGATTCAATGATGGTTTGAGATTAGTAGATAATTTAGATTCCAAAAGTTCAATACTTAGAAGCTTTGCAAGATATGAAAAGCACTGTTATGATCTCGCTAATGAAATATACCCTGATTTGGTTGTCAAATTTAGTGGAAATGTAGATGTATTACATTATAGAAGACCAGAAATGGATAGAAAGGAATTAGAAGCAAAACAAGATGGAATCTTGAAATTGAAATTTACGGATAAAACAAAAATCATAAATGTCAATATAGAAAACGACCTTAAGGAAATAAAAGCAATGATTATAAACGAAACTTCACTTCTGATTTCTGAGAAAAATAAATTTTAATTTAGATGAAGTACAAAAAGTTATTCAAGGGAATTACGTTACCTTTAGGTTTTTCATTGGTAGGTATCCCTAAGCTAAAACGCTTGTTTTTAATAAAAAAAATAAAGCAACCTATATATATAGAGTTCATAGGGGTTTCAGGAGTAGGTAAATCTACTTTATACAAATACGTTAATAAAGGTCTTTATAAAAACTGGCTTGATATCCGTCATTTTGAAGAGTTCAATTCTGATAAAGTTCAAGACTTAATTGGTAATCTACCTTTATATTACAATGAATTAGGAAAGTATAGAATTAATATGGTTCTTAAAGGAGAAGAGTCTCATGTTGAAAAATTAAATGCTTTTCGTACTGGCTACAATATTTTAAAACGTGACGCTCTTCTACATCTTTTAAATAAAAAAGATATAGTTATGTCAGATGAAGGAATATTACAGTTTTATTTAGATGGTATTATAAATTTATATAAAGAGAATAAAGATGACTTTTTAACTTTACTTAAAAATAGAGCTGTTATATACTGTTATGCACCTTCAGAAGTAGTTGTGAACAGAATTATGGATAGAAAAAACAAACGGGGGCATTTGTGGTATAAACATAAAGAGATGAGTTATCAAGAGTTGATTGAATTTACTCAGGGAAGCCAGAAAAAAATTGAAGATATGGTCTCAATATTAGAAGAATTTATTCCAGTTTTAAAAGTCGATACTACCGACCATTTTAAGGTAAGTAAACAGAAAATATTATCTTTTATTAGTGAAAACTCATAAATCAAACCTTATGTTGATATCAGTAGTTATACCCGTTAAGAATAGAGAAAACACGATAAAACGAGCAGTCAAAAGTGTTTTTTCTCAAAAAGGAGAATTTGAAATCGAGATTATTATTGTTGATGATGGATCAACAGATGATACAGTTCTACAGATTCAGAATTTAATGCTGGAAAATAAACAAATCCATCTGATACAAAATAAAAGATCATTAGGAGGTGCTATTGCTCGTAATATAGGAGCTAAAAAAGCTATTGGTGAATTTATTGCTTTTCTAGATAGTGATGATGAATGGCTGCCGGAACATTTGTTTACCGGGTTACAATTCTTACAATCCGAAAAGGCACAAGGTTGTTTTTCAGCATTTAACATATATTATAAAGATAAAGTTAAATATAGGGAACTACCTAAATTAAAAGAAAATGAGGATGTAACCGAATATAAGTTCAGTCGTGGTGGAGATATGAGAACTTCCACTTTTATATTTAAAAAAGAACCATTTTTGGATGTCCTTTTTGATGAGAAAATGGCTAAGCATCAAGATTGGGATTTAGCAATTTGTTTTGGGGATAAATATAAATTAGTAGCTAATATAGAGAGGACAGTTAATATTTATACAGATGTACTAAATAGAATGAGTAATGCCAACAATTACAAAGCATCAGATTATTTCCTAAATAAGCATATACATAGATTTAGCCCCCAATCACTATTTAAGTTTAAATTGAGTTTATGTTTTAATACGTTTAAATTTGAAGGTGGTACAGATGATTTTTTTGAAAAACTTCAAGAATTAAAACAATTAGCTAAAAGAGAAGATGTAAAAATCAAAGAAAAAAAAAGATATTACGCTCTTTCCAACTCTTTCAATAGGACACTTCTAAAGGTAGCCTTAAAAATAAAAGTCTTGTAAAAATATAAATGGATAAAAGAAAAAAAATAAATAGTATAGGTTTAGCTATATTTTTATGTGCTAATGCTTTAACCATGATTTACCCTACTAATAACATCATTGTTATTATTAGCTTAATAAGTTTGTTAATTGTGTTTTTGAACAATCCGCTTCCGGTATTCTTAAATACTAAGCTAGTGGCTGTTGTTTTAGTGATTCTCTTGTTTTTATTTACATCTATTTTTGCTAATTATAATGCCGATGACTTTTATCTTTATTTTTATTCCTTTTTAGTATTCGGAGTTGTTGGTATTTTATATTCAAATGTTCCCATAGACTATCCTTATTTTTATAGGACTACAATTTTAATAGCTATTTTATCTATGCCGGGGATTATTGCTTTAGACACCCGTTCTTACACAAATATGAAAGAAGCTACAGGTTCTTGGATGAGTGCTTCTCAAAATTCATTAAGATTAATTTTAGGATTGATTTTGGCATTATCTTTTGTTAAAAATAAAATATACAAGATGTTAGTTGTGTTAATTATTATGTTTTATTTTAGTTTTTATTTTAATTATGGAACAAGAGGTGCGTTTTTGTCGTTATTAGTGTTCCTCTTTTTCATATTTTTAGAGAGGAAAAAAAGATTAAATCTAAAAACTATTTCATTTCTTTTTTTAGGAATAGGTTTTCTTTCTTTCTTCTTACAAGATATTATGATATTTATTCAGCAAACTCTTTTCAATTATGGATATAGTATAAGAGCATTAGATAAATCTATTACTGTCTTTAAAAGCGATATAGATGTCTCTAATGGTAGATATGATATATGGCTAAAGGCTTTTAATGAGATTGTTGAAAAACCTATTTTTGGTAATGGTATTGCCTCATTTACTGCCACTACCGATACATATGTGCATAATGTGTTTATAACGATATTACATGAAGGTGGAGTACTGTATTTTCTTCCTATATTATTTGTTTTTTTGAAATTTATTAAATTACTTCTATCTAAAACATATCCTAGTCAACAAAAGGAATTCCTTATTTATCTCTTCTGTGCTGGAATAATTGAACTTATGTTCTCTAACGTATATTGGCGTACAATGATGTTTTGGTATTTTGTAGGTTATGTTTTGAGTGCCGAATTAAATCAAAAATGTAACGAAACGACGAAATTGACTCCTAAATTGATAAAAGTAAACTAAATGCTATATTTTATTGTTTTCAAATTTTAAATTATGAAGGTTCTACATGTTATAAACTCCTTAACAATGGGAGGGGCATCCAAGCTTATATTAGATAGTGTGCCTATTTATCAAAAAAAAGGTATTAAAACAGATGTGCTGGTTTTAAAGAAGGTTTCTACCCCTAACAGGCAGAGACAATTTGAAAAGAAGACCTCAGATGAAGTCTTCTATTTAACTAAAAGGTCTCTTTATAATCCTTTTTTGATTTTTAAGATAATTCCATATCTTAAAAAATATGATATTATTCATGCTCACTTATTTCCAACTTGGTATTGGATTGTTTTTGCTAAAATGATTAGTTTTAGTTCTGTACCTGTTGTATATACCGAACATAGTACTATTAACAAACGAAGGTCTCATTTATTACTTAGTAGAATCGATAGATTTTTATATCCTAAGTTGGCTTTTATTGGTTGTATTTCAGAAGGGACATATGCGAAGCTAACAAATTTTTTGACATGGAACAGAAATGTAAAAGTCATATCTAATGGAATTGATTTAAAACAGTTTGATCCTAATAGGGAAATTGATGTTTTTTTTGAGTTCTTTAGCGAAACAGATATTGTCTTAATTCAAGCTTCAAGCTTTAAAAAGGAAAAAGATCATAAAACTATTGTTAATGCAATGATGAAGCTGCCAAGTAATGTTAAACTATTGCTCGTAGGAGAAGGGAAATTGCGTGAAGAAGTAGAGAATCAAGTTAAAGCATTGAATTTAACCGATAGAGTTAAATTTTTAGGAGCAAGGCATGATGTGCCTGATTTATATCAATACGCTGATATAATTCTTTTATCTTCTCATTACGAGGGTTTTGGGTTGTCAGCAGCCGAGGGTATGGCATCAAGAAAACCTGTTATAGTATCCAATGTATCAGGACTAAGTGAAGTAGTAAAAGATTATGGACTTTTATTTGAAAAAGGGAATAGTGAAGATTTAGCACAAAAGATTCTGTCCATAACTACTGATAAAGAATTGTATAATAAAATAGCTGATAGTTGTTTTCGCGGATCACAAAACTACTCCATTGAAAAAATGGTACAAGAGTATATTTCAGTGTATCAAAAAGTTTTACATAATAAAAGCATGACGAGATGATGATAGTTGAATTTTTTAAATTTCCAGATAGTGGTGCCGCACTATCCTCACTTATAGAAAAATAAGAACCATAGGGTTAGAAAAGTATAGTAGATGGTAATTAAATTTATTCAAACTTTTAAGGGTTTCTTTTTTAGCGAGGCATCTTTATTTTTAAGCATCAGAGCTTTTTTATAGTCTATAATATTTAATCAAAAAAATAAAAATTTGAGTAACTTTATAGTCAAACAATCTTAAAGCCCTATCTCAAACTCATACATTAATAAAAAAATGCATTATGTTCCGACTCAAATTAGTAGTTCTTTGTTTAATCTGCTGGATGAAAGCATATTCACAAAATTCTGGATATGTAGATGTAACGTCTGAAGTTTCTGAATATCTCAAGAAGCATAATAATAAAGATATTACAGATTTTCTTCAACAGCTTATTATAAAATATGATAAAATATTGTTACCCAACTATCCATTACAAATTAATGATAATGGTCTGGTTCTCTACTCTAATAAGTCAATTAAGTTTCAAGAATATTCAAACCTAACTTTAGCACCCTCTAATAAGCCTAAATATGCCATGCTAAAGTTAGAAAATGTACAGAATGTTGAAATTATAAACGCAAATCTGATAGGCGACCGAGAAAATCATATTGGAAATGATGGGGAATGGGGAATGGGAATAGATATAAGAGGCAGTTATGATGTTCGTATAACGAATGCGAATATATCTAAATTTTGGGGTGATGGAATTTATATATCATCGAATAAAAAAAACAACCATTCAAAAGGTATAGTAATAGAAAACTCTAAGTTTTATAAAAATAGAAGAAATGGTATAAGTATAATTAGTGGTGAAAATATCAATATTTTCAATTGCCATTTTAGTAATATGGATGGTACACGTCCAATGTCTGGTATAGATATTGAACCAAATAATGAAACAGATGTATTAAAGAGGATCTCCATTCATAATATAACTACTAAAAACTCGGTAAGTGGTATCCAGATAGGATTGCAAAATCTTGCTTCTGAAAATATACAGCAAAGGGTTTCTATTGATATTAAAGACTTTAAAAGTGACAACGATAAGTTTGGAATCTGGATCTGGCATCTTTTTAAAACAAGAAATAATTCTAAAATTAAAAAGATAGATGGTCTTATTAAAATCAGTAATATTCAAATTTATAATTTTAGGGATCAACCATTTAAAACTTTTGATACGAATGCGTATTCTTTTTTTCCAAAAATAATTTTTGAAAATGTTAAAATAAACCCTGTTCAAAAGAAATTAAGTAAAACTAAGCTACAACAAAAGCTAAACATTTTTGATGCATCTTTAGATTACTTTGAAATATCATATCCCTAACAAATAGGTAAAATTACTAAAAACATTGTAATCCATCTTTATGGAAAGGATTAGAGAAAAAAATCTTGTTTTTCAAGACCAAGGTGATGTGAGTTTTTTAAAGATAAAAGTATCTATATCTTATCAATTTAAATAAACGTGATATGAGTCTGAAAAATAAACACAATAAATATGAGAAACTGTTGAAAGACGACTTCTTAAACAATTGATTTTTATGATTATTGAATTTTTTGGATTTCCCGGAAGTGGTAAAACAACGATTTGTAACCGATTTGTCAAAAAGCTGAAAATAGATAACCGGAAAGTAGTCAGGGGTACATTTGACCATCTAACAGCTTTTGAAAGAGTTTCTTGCAAATTGTTTCACTCATTTTTGTGCTTTTTTATTAGTCCCATTTTTTATATAAAAAATATTCTGTCTTTTTTAGGTGTGAAAAATGGAGCTAAACTGTCATTCTCTGATTTTTTAAACGTAACATATCTTTATGCCCGGTATTCCCTATTTAAAAATACCGATAAAATCGTTGTTTTTGATCAGGGTGTAATTCAGGCATATTGGTCAATTCTGATATTTTCTAAAAGGGGAAAGGAGTATGATTATCACCGTCTTTTTAAAAATGTCGATAAGGTAATCGTATTGGAGATGGATTTGGAACAAAATTTAGACCGGCTTTTTTCCCGGGAAGATAAAAGTAGCAGGGTGCAGAAAGAGACTGAAGATATGGATTTCTATTATGAAGAATTTTTAAAGGTGAAGGAAGTCTTAAATGAACTAGATATACCCTATAGACTCTCTCTTGATTCAGCAAAAAAAGTCAAAAAGAATGTAAAAAAAATAAGAAATAGGATAGTAAGAGATAAAGTAGGCAATGCTGTGCTTCCGCATACGGATGATTAAGCTTTTTACCAATATGGCGAAAGAATTAAGAGTATTATGTCAAGGAGGCGGTTTTGACTTAACTAAAAAGTACACAAATAACAAATTAATATGAAAATCGCTTTAATAGAAAATTTTGGTTCAGATTTTTATGGTGCAAGACTACGTTATGCTTTGTTTCTTCAAGAAAAAGGACATGATGTAATTGCAATTATTCCAAATGATGGTTACGCTGATAAAATTCAAAAGACGGGTATAACTACCATAGCATTGGATATTGATATACGAAAAAGAAGCATTTCTACTATGTTTTCTTT
>Ga0209075_1004740_pt1 | contig 10761 bp, 8 predicted proteins | sample Stecom2011_FD_187523 | JGI IMG/M metagenome (GOLD analysis project Ga0209075, IMG submission 187523) | Agricultural soil microbial communities from Utah to study Nitrogen management - Steer compost 2011 (SPAdes) (version 2) | ecosystem: Environmental > Terrestrial > Soil > Agricultural land...
CGATTTTGAGTTTCGCCGGGATGCAGGCCGCCGCCAGGTTTGCTCGGAAAGCGACCTGCATGTGCAGCAAGGCATCGAACTTGCGGCCTTTCATCTGCCTGCGAAGCTGCGCATAGCCCTCTCGGCCAGCCTTTTTGTCAAAGATAATGAACTCAACACCCGGCAGGTCGCCAACCAGCTTCGCTTCGATCTTGCCGATCACCCAGGTGATTTTGACACCGGGTAACTGCTCCTGAAGGCTCAGTACCACGGGGATGACGTGGGTTACATCGCCGATGGCGGATAGGCGGAGGATGCAGATGGAGTTGATCAAGTTAAACCCTTCTTGGTGACTAGGTGGTTTCCGAGTGTTTGTGGAGTGAGATCAGTAAATGTTGATAGAATGCCGGTTTTGCCGAGTGTAAGTGTAGTTTACGCGATCTGGCAAAATCGTTCTAAGGTGGATTGATAGGTGGCTGACAGGTCGGCAGAAGGGGAGCAACGGTACGAGTCTTTTGTGTTTCCAGGCGAGATAGAGGGGCTGGTGGGTAGCTCGTGCTCGAAAGACTTGGTTCCAGGCTGGTTTTGTCCAGATCACTGGGGCGATCATGCCTGGCCTGTTTCTGCTGGGGGGCGTGGTGCTGCCTGGTTTATCGAACGTCCGGCCGGAGATTGGGTCTTGCGTCACTATATGCGGGGGGGCGTGATGGCTCACCTCTCACGCACTCGGTACGTATTCATGGGCTCAGGCTCTGTTCGTTCGATAGCAGAGTTTAAAATGCTCGCGGAATTGCATGGACGTGGCTTTCCTGTTCCTTCACCGATTGCTGCATGTTATCGGCGTGTGGGGGCGTTCTATGAGGCGGCAATCCTGCTGGAGCGGCTTCCGGGCGTGCAGCCTTTGGCAGAGTTTGTATTCGGCCTTGATAAGGACACCTGGCACCGGGTTGGAGCAGCCATTCGCAGATTCCATGACGCGGGTGTTTTTCATGCAGACCTAAACTGTTTCAATATTTTGGTTAGTGATGATCAGGTATACCTGATCGATTTTGATAAGGCGAGATATAAGGATGCTCGTCGCGATAATTGGAAAAAGGCTAATTTGAACCGCCTTAAACGTTCACTCGAGAAGTTGGATTCGTTGAGTGATTACCGACTGGATGGTTTGTGGCAAGCTCTCCGCAAGGGTTATTACGTTTAATTTACCTGCTATCTGGTGCCTGTCGAAGAGAGGGGCTGGTTGGCAACTTCAGGACACAGAAATGGCCCACACTAAACCTCGTGTACTTTGTTTAACCGATTCATGTGATAAGCCTGAGTCCGAATTGTATCTTGGCTTACGCAAGGTAGGGGTTGAGCTGGATGTAATGTGTAACCCTAAGGGCAAGCATTATGAGCTCTTGAGCAAGTCCGGCGCTGTAGTTGGTGATATTGCCCTGCAAGGACGTTTTGATAAAGCTGGTACCGAAGCTATCAAGGCGCAACTGGAATCGAAGCGATATGACATCATTCATGCCTTCAATCCTCGTGCCTTGGCCTGTGGATTGCGAGCATCGAAAGGAATGCCTGTTAAAGTGATTGCTTATCGTGGTGTGATTGGCAATATCAGCTACCTTAACCCTGAATCCTGGATTACGTTTCTGCATCCGAGGGTTAGCAGAATCGTCTCGGTAGCGAGTGCCATTCAGGACTATCTCGAAAGTCTGAAGTTTTTGTGGATGAGAATCCCTCAGCACAAACTGGTAACGATTTACAAAGGACACAAACTGGAGTGGTATCAGGATGCTCCGGCTGATCGTGATTCCTTTGGTGTTCCGGTTGAGGCCTTTCTGGTTTGCTGCACAGGGAGAGATGTGCCTCGTAAAGGCTTTGACGTGTTGCTTGAGGCTATGGACATGCTGCCTCCGGAGCTAAACGTACATTTAGCGCTGGTGGGCAAAGTTGACCAGAATGAAAAGCTGCGGGCACAGGCGAATGCACTGCCTCATCCGGAAAGAGTGCATTTCACGGGCTTCAGAACGGATGCCCCGGCGATTGCTGCCGCGAGTGATGCGTTTATTCTGCCTTCGACTGAGCGGGAAGGTTTACCAAGAGCCGTCATTGAGGCTATGGCATATGGAGTTCCTGCAATCGTTACCGATGTCGGCGGAATGCCAGAGCTGGTAGAGAATAAGGTAAGTGGATTGGTAATTCCCCCGAAGGACCCCAGAGCTATAGCGACAGCAATTGAGGCCCTGGCACGTGATCGCGCTCATGCTAAGACAATGGGGGATTCAGCTCGTCAACGGATCGGTGAAGTATTTACTGCTGAGCGGACAGTGGAGGAAACTTATACAATGTACCGGTCTCTAATGGGCGGCCATTGATGCGCCGGTATCTTTTCTTTGTAAACCAATCGTATTCCTACGCAATTTTGCGTCCGTTGCAGCAAGCGATCTGGTCACGCGGCGATGAGGTTGCGTGGTTTGTTTTGGGCTGCAGTGCAAAGCCATTACTGGAAAATGAGCGTCGCCTTGTTACTTTCAAGGAAGTTAAGGACTACAAACCAGACGCCGTATTTGTCCCTGGCGATTGGGTGCCTCCGTCATTCCCCGGTTTGAAGGTTAAGGTTTTTCATGGATTCGCAATCAATAAGCGGGGGATGGATCCTGACAAACAGTCGCATTATCGAATACGTGGTTGGTTTGATCTCTATTGCACTATGGCAGAAGAGGATACTGCTCGTTTCGAGGCACTGGCAAAGAAACATCCTCACTTTACGGTTGCTAAAACCGGGTGGCCTAAACTCGATAGTGTGTTGAGTGAGGCGTCGACGACTGAGATACCTTGGAGTAATGTGGGACTGCCTGTACTTTTTTACGCCTCAACCTTCACCGAAGGAGTGTCTTCGGCACCGCACCTGTACGACTGTATCCGGAAGCTCAGGGATTCAGGGAGCTGGAATATTATTGTTACTCTACACCCAAAAACTTCAGTTAGCATACTTTCAAAGTATCGAGCACTCACGAATGACCGCTTGTTTTTTATTGAGCCGGAAGAGTCATTCGTTCCATATATGCGTTGCACAGATGTCATGCTTTGTGACACTTCATCCATTATGTTCGAGTTTATGGCGCTAGATATTCCCGTAGTGGCATTCCGAACCAATATGCCCGGCAAGCACCTTGTCAATATCTCGGATGTTAGCGATATTCCAGAAGCGTTGAAGCGAGCGCTCGGTAGGCCACCTGAATTGATGTCTATGATGCGCAGTTACTTTAATCAGCTTCACGCATTTTCTGATGGCCGGTCCAGCTACCGTGTATTAGATGCGACGGAGGATCGACTCATGACGGGGGCACCTGTGGGTTTATCGCGTAAGCCGATAAATGTGTGGAGAAAAGTGAAGCTTGCAATGAAAGTCCGGAAACTTATGAGTTATCAGAGAGTCCTGGACCTGTGATGACGCAAATAATCATTTTCTTTAACTGTAAAGTCTGCCTGGCCTGACATGAGTAACCGAATCCGCCACCTCGTACTTTCGTCCGTCGTTTTATTTCCCGCCATTTACGCGCTTACTCTTATGTGGTGGGTTCCGGAGGGCGATAAGTATGTTCCCGGAATGGTGGTGCTGGTACTCATAGTTGTCGTAGTCAGGCGTTTTTCATTTAATGAGTCTCCATCTCGGTTGCCTGAAGGGCGAGCGCGGCTCCTGATACCGCTTTGGTTGTTCGTAACATACTGTGCAATGATTTATCTTTGGAAAGGTGATAGTTGGACAGAATTGCGAGCAATGCTTGCTATGGCAATATACTTTTCTATTTGTCGCGAGATGGAATTGAGCGCCACTTTTTGTAAATTGGCTGTAGCGATTTCTGCTTTTGGGTTTCTTTTTCTAACTTGGGCGCTTTTTATGTCGGGTACTAATAGGGTTGGAGGGTTTATCAATCCAATTCCATATGCAACAGCTCTAGGCGCAGTGCTTCTTGTCGTATTTTCGTTGGCTCTCTGGGGGGGGCGCGGAAAGGAGCGGCTGATGTTCTCCATACTCGGCGTCGGCCTGCTTAGCGCTTTGTTTATGACTCAGACACGAGGTGTTATTGTTCCAGCCCTTTTTCTATGTGGTGGGCTTCTTTTTATATATTCGATGCAGCGTCTAAAGGCGCCAGCTACATTGATTCTTTTTGGCATGTTTGTTTCTTTAATAGCAGTTCTCGGTAGTGAGATTTTTCGTGATAGGGTTAACCAAACACAAGTAGAACTTGATGCTATTGCAATAGGCGATAAAAGTGGCTCAATTGGTCTGAGGATTCAGATGTGGGACGCCGCCCTGAGAATCTGGAAGGATAGCCCAATCATAGGAGTTGGAGACGGGCACAAATCAATACTGACAGAACTGCATAGTGAGGGGCACGTGACCGACGAGTTATTGAGTTTTTCTCCTTCGCATTACCATAATCAGTACTTGGACTTTCTTGTTAAAAAGGGTGTTCTGGGGTTGGCGTTATTTTTAACGATAATGGTTTTGCTTCTTCAACTCTTACTTCGGTCAAGGATTAAATTTGTTGGTCTTGGAGGTGGAGCTGCATTGCTCTTGTATATGCTTTCTGGTCTAAGTGATGTGCCTTTTAGGCATCCGGCTTCGATATATTTATTCTTTTCCATTGTGCTGGTTTTTACATCAATTTCTGTAAAGCATCATAAGAATATCCGTCGGGAAGAGGGGTTATGAAAGTCTATGTGATTTCTTTGCCATCGGCAAAAGATAGACAACAGCGCATAAGTGCTCAGTTGTCAAAGGCCGGTATAGAATTTGAGGTTTTTATGGGGGTTGATGGCCGAATAGGGAAGCATCCCCTTTTTAATCACTACAATGAGAAACGCCGTATAAAAATAAAGGGGGAGCCCATGCTTCCTGGCCAACTGGGCTGTTTCGCTAGCCACTTTTTATTGTGGCAGCGTTGCGCAAATGAAAGGGAGCCCTTCATCGTACTGGAAGATGATGCCAAGATTGACTCTGAAGCGCTTCAACAGTTTATTGTATTGGCTAACTCCATGAGTGAGCGGTTTGAGTGTGTGAGATTGTTCCAGAATAAGTCAAGGGTACGTAAAGCTGTGCCTGTTGAAAAATTGGGGCAGTTTCAAATTTGCAAGTACTTTAAGGGGCATATGAGCACAACAGGATACTATTTAACTCCTAAAGGTGCTCAAAAGTTCATCGATAGTGCAGGAGAGTGGGTTCTGCCTGTTGATATCTATATGGATCAATTTTGGAATAATAAAGTTGAGTGCTATGGTATTGAGCCTCCATGCTTAACCAATGATGAAAGCTTGGACTCTTTAATTGAATATATACCTAAAAAAAGCAAAAAAAGAAAAACCATAGGTGTTAGAGTCAGACGAGAAGGCTATTTGTTGGCAAATAATTTCAGGCGGTTAGTTTGGAATGTGAAGTTTTTACTCTTGGTTGATAAGCTGTTTGAACGTATTCGCTTTTAATTGGGAAGTATGGCGTGTTCCTAAACCAAGAGATTTAGAGATGCGCTGTTTCGGAGCGCTGACTCTATAGTTGGCCTCGTCGGTGGTCAGATATCAACTCCTCGACTGCATCATCGAGCAACCTCTCAATATTCAGGACTGCTTGTTCTGAACTGAGTTGCCATCGATCATTCTTTACAACTTTCTCAATAGCCATAACGAGTGCGCCAATTTCAGATGGTGATGCCGGTTTAGGTAATGCTTTAAGTTCGCCCCACTTAGAACGTTTCACTCCTGATTTCCCGAGAAAGCGTTTAAATTGATTTTCGAGTCGCTTTCCAAAAGGTAACGGGTGCTGAACTAGATGAGGAAGGCTCTGAAAGTCTAAGGATATGGACATTGAATCTGCCCAGTCTAACCATTTGTCTTCTTGAAATGATGAAGAGAACTTAACTGGGGTCCAAGGTATCCTTAGTGCGTCAGCAATGATTGCTCCGTGCATGGCTTCGGTAACGACCAATTTGCAAGACATCAACTGCTCGAAGAATGAGTTCACGCTTTGGCGCGGTGAAACAAGTTTTACACCAGCGGCCTGGCATATTGTAGCCCAGTCAACGAAATCTTCACTCCTATGATGTGGAACGAAGGCGATGGGTCTAGATAATTGTGGCGTGAGGCCCGCTGACGAAACAAATTTCCTTAAAAGGTAAGCGCCATCACCCACAACCTTTGATGGATCTGCCCCAATCCACATAGCAGTGCGAGGCCCCCGTACGCCATAAATTCTCCAATGAGGCTGTGCTTTCGGAGCTTGCGGCCCCCAAGCTCCGGAGCTCAGAATTGTAATGGTCTTAGCCATAGCAAGCTGTTGGTTTATGCGCTTGTCGGTGAGGAGTGTCCCAATACCGAGAAAAGCGTGGTGGCTATCCTCATCAAGCAGTTCGGGAATGAGTTTCGGCCAGAGCCAGTAGTTGAGGTCATCACCCACATTCGGGTTGCCGTTCTCACAACACTCTAACTTCATCTTGTCTTACCGTCGTAGATGTTTCTACCAAGGGTCCAAAGCCCTGCATATTTATTGAAGGAGCCTTGGGCGTACGTAATTGCAACCAGATAACCCACTGAACCATCGAGAAATCCGAAACGAATGAAGTAGACCTGTATGAAGGTTAGAATACCTCGGAATGTTGGGTAGAGTAGCGAACGCGTGCGCTTGTTCTTTCTTTGCTTCTGTTGGGCACCGAGCCAAGCGTATTTTGCACTTTTCTCAAGTGCATGACCAAAATCGCGATGGGTGAAGTGGGTCAACCGGCCTCTTAGGGTTTTTATTGTTCGACCCTTGGGGATTAAAATTTTCTCATGCACCAATGCATCTGAAAAGCGAACCCCATCACGGCGAAATAGTCTCAATGGAGCCCTTCCGCTCCGCCCAAAATCCAGGCGTGTGCCGTATAGGGTTACAGCCCATGGCAGTTTGTAGGCGTCAGCATCCGGCTGGCTGAGGGTATCGTTTATTTCTCGGGCCAATTCCGGGGTAACTCGCTCATCGGCGTCTATAGACAGAACCCAGTCGCCACTGGCTCTGTCTAGTGCTCGTTGCTTTTGAACACCAAATCCGGGCCAGTCAGTTACCTCTACAACATCGGCAAGGCTTTTCGCGATTTCGACGGTTCTATCTGTGCTTCCACTATCGAGAACAATGACCTCATCCGCGACTAATCGGGCAGACTTGATGCAGTCTTCGATATGCTGTTCTTCGTTTTTGGTAATGATAGTGGCAGAAACTTTGACATTTCGGGGTCTTTGCCAGGAGCGGCTGATTTGCTGGTATAGGGCAGAACCAATTGCGCTGATCAAGACAAGATAGACTGTCAGGTACATAGAGCGGTTTAACGTAGCTTCAGTCAATCCAAAGACGAGGTAAGCGACAGGGACCATCGTTCCAGCGACTGCCAAGTGCGCAGCGGGCCGATTTTTGTGATTCACTTGTTGCCAGAATGCAGCTAGTGGAATCAGTAATAGAAACAGCCAGCTCAATCCGCCGATAAGGCCCTTGGTTGCAAGTATGTGTAGTGCATCGTTATGCGCGTGGCCGGCACAGCACTCTGCGAGTTGTGGTGGAACCTGGCCAACGGTAGCGGCTTCCCGCAACGAATCGCTATAACCTGACAGGCCCGATCCGAACCAGAGGTTTTCAGTGAACAGCTGCCAGGCGTGCTGCCACATGATAAATCTAAACTGGATACTTTGATCAAGCAGTCCACTCTCTAGAATGTTTGTTATTCTTGAACTGTTGATCAGCGCTGTTGCTGTAATGGCGATGATCGATGCAATTAGAATCGCTCTGGATTTTTTGCTCATCAATGGCATAAGGAGCAACGCAAGCAGCGGGAAAGCAATCAGATTACTGCGTGTTTGCGACAGTAATGCAGAGACTAGCCCTAGAATACTTGCAACAAGGAATGCAAAGGCCAGAGCTCTCTGATTTTGTTTCCATGTCAGAGAAGCGCCAACGAGGGAGATCATTCCGAACAGAAGGGAGAGATTTCCGAACGTAATTGAGTTCACGTTCCAGCCAGCGCGGTGTTCGTTTAGCGTTGACCAGGTGGCTGGGCCGTCCGCAACCCCCAGCGAAACGTTGACGAAAGCTGCGCTGGCTGCAAGCGCGCATGCACCTAGAACCAATGCGGGTCTGGCGCCTGAATAGGCGAACGCAACTGCTAAGGGCCAGAACAGGAGCAGCCTGGCATGATTGTCGAGTTGCTTGAGCCCGTCGTAGCTGAAGCCTGATGCTGCCCAGCTTGAGACGCTTACCAAAGCGAAAAACCAGAATCCAAAGTGGATTAAGCGCAGCTCTTTCGGGCGTTCCCATTCTGCCTTCTGTAGCTGCTTGGTTCTAATCCCCCATATTCCCAAGGCGAAGATTAATAGTGTGGCTGCGGAGAGTACGGAAGAGCTAATCAGAGCACCCGCAAGGCCAGCGATGAAGAGGCCGCTAATCATGTGCGCTTGTTTGGTCTTTTCGGTACTGCGGGTCATTAACAAATGGGTCATTTTCAGCAAGTTCGGCCAGGTTTGTAGGGGTGTGGGTTGCCGGGTGGTCTGTGGCGCAGCCGCTTATATTCCCACTGGTACTGTTCAGGTGAAAGACGAACAGAGTTTTCGACGGATTTGTTCAAAGCAGTTGCGCCCAGAGTTGGGTCGGCATCGCCGATACCTGGCTCTGCCTTGATTATTCGGATGCGGAACCCCTGGCTGTTGGGCAGGCGTTCGGCATAGGTGACCAATGTTTGTGCGCCGGTTTTTTGTACAAGCTTGTTTACGAGCGTCATCGTTCGCACTTCGATACCAAAGAATGGAGCATACGCGTTGGTTTTACCCCGCGGGGATTGATCAGGGAGTATGCCGGCGACACCACCCTCTTTTAAGATCCCCATAAGTCGAGATAATCCTTTGCGGTCGCCACGAACGAGCTCCGAGCCAAGCCGGCCGCGTACGCGAATCATATAGTCTTCGAACTCTTTGATCTTCGGGGGACTGTACAGGGCCGCCATCTTGTATTTTGATGAAAAGAATAGGCCGGCAAGCTCCCAATTCCCAAGGTGCGGTGCTAACAGTATAAGCCCCTTTCCCGATGAAAGTGCCTCGTCAACGAGTTCCAGTCCTTCAGTCTCTTTGATAATCCCGAGGCACTTTTCCACAGGCCACTCCCACATTAGGGGAATCTCCAGTGCGGTCATTCCTGTATGCGCCATGGAGCTTCGGGAAAGTTCACGCTGTTGCTCTGCTGTCAGCTCCGGAAGGCACATTTTGAGATTGATATCAGTTACTTTTCTGGACTCCGTTTTAAGGTTCCAGCCAAGTAAGCCAATCCATTTGCCAAGATGCTGAGCAACTGCAAGTGGGAGGAGGCCTGCAAGGCGGAGGGCGCCCGCAATAAGAAAATATTTGAGCTTGCTCATGACCGGCCGTAAACATCCTCGTAACGCACAATGTCATCCTCACCCAAATATGAGCCGGACTGAACCTCGATCAGTTCCAGATCAATCACGCCGGGATTCTCCAGGGAGTGGATCTGGCCGACCGGAATGTAGGTAGACTGGTTTTCTGTCACCAGATAGGTCTTGTCGCCGTTAGTTACCTTGGCGGTGCCGCTCACCACAATCCAGTGCTCAGCCCGGTGGTGATGCATTTGAACGGAAAGCTTGGCGCCGGGTTTTACGGTAATGCGCTTGACCTGGTAACGCTCGCCGCTGTCGATGGAGTCGTATACACCCCAGGGGCGGTAGACTTCCCGGTGGTTCATGTGTTCGTGCCGGCCATCGTTCTTGATGGCTTCCACGATTTTCTTCACGTCCTGAACCTGGTCTTTGTGGGCAACTAGTAGGGCATCCTTGGTTTCAATGATCACCAGATCTTTCACGCCCACGGTCGCCACCAGGCGGTTGTCTGCCCGCACCAGAGTGCTTTCAGTGTTGTGGGCGATCACGTCGCCGGAGAAGCAGTTGCCATTGGCGTCTTTTTCGCTGACTTCCCACAGGGCAGACCAGGAGCCAATGTCACTCCAGCCTGCATCCAGAGAGACCACGGCGGCGTTGTCGGTTTTTTCCATCACGGCGTAATCGATGGAATCTTCCGGACACTCGGCGAATACGCTTTCATTCACGCGGGTAAAGTGCAGATCCTCGCTGGCGTCGTCCAGTGCTGCCTGGCAGATGGCGAGAATGTCCGGGCGGTGTTTCTGCAGTTCCTGAAGGTAGGTGCGGGCGCCGAACAGGAACATGCCACTGTTCCAGAGGTAATCACCGGATGCGAGGTATTCTTCCGCAGTAGTCTGGTCGGGCTTCTCTACAAACCGGCTGACGCTGAAACTGTCATCGGCCAGTTTGGGCCCTTGCTGGATATAGCCGTAACCGGTTTCTGCATGGCCGGGAACAATACCGAAAGTGACCAGTTTGCCCTGTTGTGCCAGAGGAATGGCTTTTTGGATGCCATTCTGGAACGCGGTTGTGTCTTTGATCAGGTGGTCGGCAGCCAAAACCAGCATCAGTGGGTCCTGGCCTTCGTCGATGTTCTTCACCAGCTGCAGGGCGGCCAGGGCAATGGCCGGGGCGGTGTTACGGCCACAGGGTTCCAGAATGATGTGAGCATCTTTGTAGCCGGACTGGCGCATCTGTTCCGCCGCCAGAAAACGATGGTCTTCGTTGCAGATCAGCAGTGGATCGGCCGATTCCATGCCGTCCAGCCGGGCGACCGTGAGTTGCAGCATGGACAGCCGGTCATCCGTCAGTTTCAGGAACTGTTTCGGGTTCAGTTGCCTGGACA
>Ga0209075_1004741_pt1 | contig 10759 bp, 18 predicted proteins | sample Stecom2011_FD_187523 | JGI IMG/M metagenome (GOLD analysis project Ga0209075, IMG submission 187523) | Agricultural soil microbial communities from Utah to study Nitrogen management - Steer compost 2011 (SPAdes) (version 2) | ecosystem: Environmental > Terrestrial > Soil > Agricultural land...
AATGGCTATTGCAGCCACGATGAGAATGAACGCTGAGGGTATTAAAGTGCAAATATCCGGACGTTTGAACGGTGCCGAAATGGCGCGTTCAGAATCTTACAAAGAAGGTCGTATTCCATTATCAACCTTTAGGGCCGACATTGACTACGCTTTAGTTGAGGCACACACTTCCTATGGAAGAATGGGTGTTAAAGTATGGATTATGAAAGGTGAAGTATATGGTAAGAGAGAACTTTCCCCACTAGTTGGTCTGGCAACAGGCAAAAAAGGTGGTGGAAAAGGAGCTCCTGCAGGACGCGGTGGCAACAAAGCACGCCGTAGAAAGTAATTTTTTAAATAGAAGAAAATGTTACAACCTAGAAGAACAAAGTACCGTAAACAAATGAAGGGCCGCATGAAAGGCAATGCTGGACGTGGCAATCAACTGTCATACGGCACCTTCGGTATAAAATCATTAGAATCGGAATTTCTTACAGCTAGACAAATTGAAGCTGCGCGTATCGCTGCTACCCGTTTTATGAAAAGGGAAGGGTCTATCTGGATTATGATTTTTCCGGATAAGCCAATCACCAAAAAACCTCTAGAGGTTAGGATGGGTAAAGGAAAAGGCGCAGTAGAATATTATGCTGCTGTGGTGAAACCTGGGCGTATGCTTTTTGAAGTATCCGGCGTTTCGGAAGAAACAGCCAAGGAGGCCTTGCGTCTGGCGGCTCAAAAGCTTCCAGTTAAAACTAAATTTGTAATGTCTCGGGATTTCCAAGCATAATTTTTTGACAAATGAAACAATCAGAAATTAAAAAAGCATCAACGGCTGAACTACAGGAAGCATTTGCCGAAACAAAAAAGGCATATACCGACCTTAAAATGGCTCACACCATTTCACCTTTGGAAAATCCAATTCAACTTAGAACCCAAAGAAGGGCGATAGCAAGAATAGCGACGGAACTAACTAATAGAGAAGTGCAATAACTGTACAGCTGAAAGAGATGGAAGAAATTAAAAGAAATCTAAGAAAAGAACGTATAGGCGTGGTAACCAGCAACAAAATGGACAAATCCATTGTAGTTGCAGAGGTTAAAAAAGTAAAACACCCTATGTACGGTAAGTACGTAACGAAAACTAAAAAGTACGTTGCGCACGATGAAACCAACAACTGCAACGAGGGAGATACCGTAAGAATTATGGAAACTCGTCCCTTGAGCAAGACCAAATGTTGGAGATTAGTAGAAATAATTGAAAGAGCGAAGTAATTATGTTACAACAAGAATCAAGACTTAAAGTCGCAGATAATACCGGTGCTAAGGAAGTCCTTTGCATCCGCGTTCTGGGCGGTACAAAAAGAAAATATGCTTCTATTGGCGACAAGATTGTAGTTTCTGTAAAAGAAGCTACTCCCAACGGAAACATTAAAAAAGGTGCCGTTTCAACTGCTGTTGTGGTGCGAACCATAAAAGAAGTTAGAAGACCCGACGGATCGTATATTCGTTTTGACGACAATGCTTGTGTCCTTTTGAACCCACAGGGCGAGATGAGAGGCACTAGAGTATTTGGTCCGGTAGCACGTGAGCTTCGCGACAAGCAATTTATGAAAATAGTATCATTGGCACCCGAGGTGCTTTAATATGAGAACCGAAATGGCAAAGCTTAAAATTAAATCAGGCGATACAGTAGTAGTTACCACCGGAGAGCACAAAGGCTCGGAAGGAAAGGTAATGAAAGTTTTCCTTGACAAAAACAAAGCAATCGTAGAGGGAGTAAATCTGGTCTCTAAACATGAGAAACCAAGTGCTAACAACCCACAAGGGGGTATCACTAAAAGAGAAGCTCCTATTCATGTTTCCAACCTTGCCTTGGTAGATCCTAAATCAGGAAAACCAACCCGCGTAGGTTACAGAATGGAAGATGGAAAAAAAGTGCGATTTTCAAAACAATCGAATCAAGTAATATAGTTATGGGATATTCACCAAGACTTAAGGAAGAGTACAATAGCAGAGTGGTTAAGGCACTCACTGACGAATTTGGTTACAAAAACGTCATGCAGGTACCAAAATTGACCACTATTGTTGTTTCACGAGGAGTGGGTGCAGCAGTGGCAGACAAAAAACTTATCGACTATTCAGTAGATGAGTTTACCAAGATAACCGGGCAAAGAGCAATATCGACCCTGTCTAAAAAAGACGTTGCAAACTTTAAATTGCGAAAGGGAATGCCAATTGGCGTTAAAGTAACCTTACGCGGAGAACGTATGTACGAGTTTTTAGATCGATTGGTTACCTCGGCCTTACCTAGGGTTCGTGATTTCAATGGAATTAAGGCCACTGGTTTCGATGGACGAGGAAATTACTCTTTAGGAATCACCGAGCAAATTATCTTTCCTGAGATCGATATCGATAAGGTAAAGAAAATTGAAGGAATGAACATTACCTTCATTACTTCGGCTGAAACCGATAAAGAGGCTAAATCATTATTACAAGAATTGGGGTTACCCTTTAAAAAGAATTAAGAGATGGCTAAAGAATCAATGAAAGCCCGCGAGCGTAAAAGAGAAAGAACTGTAGCAAAATATGCAGCTAAGCGTAAAGCTTTACTCGAAGCTGAAGATTGGGTAGGATTACAGAAACTTCCTAGAAACGCTTCCCCAGTACGTTTGCACAACCGTTGCAAATTAACAGGGAGACCGCGAGGATATATGAGGACTTTTGGACTTTCACGTGTAACTTTCCGTGAGATGGCTAATCAAGGCCTAATTCCAGGAGTGCGTAAGGCATCTTGGTAAAAAAGGGCTGGAACGCGAAGTGTAGTTTACAATGTAGACGCATTGTTAATCGTGTACCGACCAAAACAAAAATATAAACTGGCTGTAGGTTTGGATCCGAATATTTCGGAATATCCAAAAACCACATCCGCAAACATTCATAAATGAATACAGATCCAATATCAGATTATCTAACGAGGATTAGAAATGCTGCAAAAGCTGGCCATCGCGTAGTAGAGATACCAGCGTCAAATCTTAAAAAGGAAATCACTAAGATCCTTTTTGACCAGGGCTATATTTTAAGCTACAAATTTGATGATGAAAGTACCCCTCAGGGAATCATCAAGATTGCCTTGAAATACAACAAGATTACAAAAGAGCCCGTAATCAAACAAATTCAAAGAATAAGTAAACCCGGTTTACGTAAATATGCAGGTTCAACAGAGCTTCCACGTGTTTTGAATGGCTTGGGTATTGCTATTGTTTCAACTTCTTCTGGAGTGATGACAGGAAAGCAAGCCAAGGAACAAAATGTTGGAGGTGAAGTACTGTGTTACGTTTACTAAAAAATAGACAAAGAAGATGTCAAGAATAGGTAAAAACCCGGTAGCCATTCCAGAAGGAGTTACGATAGATATTAAAGACAACGTAATTACCGTTAAAGGAAAATTAGGCGAGTTGACCCAAGAATATTCTGAGGTTAGCGTAAAAGTAGAAGACAATCATATTTTGGTTGAGCGTCCTTCAGACTCTAAAGACCACACTGCGAAGCACGGTCTGTACCGAGCTTTGATAAACAATATGGTAGAAGGCGTAAGCAAAGGATGGACCAAGGATCTAGAATTGGTAGGTGTGGGTTTCCGCGCTAGCAACCAAGGACAGAAATTGGATTTGGCCCTAGGCTATTCCCATAATATCGTTTTGGAGATTGCTCCAGAGGTAAAAGTGGAAACCATTTCCGATAAAGGAAAAAACCCAATCGTAAAACTTACTTCTCACGACAGACAATTGGTTGGTCAGGTAGCGGCCAAAATCCGCAGCTTCCGTAAGCCAGAACCGTACAAAGGAAAAGGTATCAAGTTTGTTGGGGAACAATTAAGAAGAAAAGCAGGTAAGTCTGCATAAAATTCTAATATTTAAGAAAAATGGCATTATCAAAATACGAAAGAAGAAAGCGCTTGCGCATGCGGATCAGAAAAACGGTAGAGGGCACAGAAAGTCGTCCACGTTTGGCTGTCTTCAGAAGTAATAAGGAAATTTACGCTCAAATTATTGATGACGTAAACGGAAAAACTATTACTGCTGCATCTTCAAGAGATAAAGACATAGACGCTTCAAAACTAAACAAGGTTGAAGCTGCAAAACTGGTAGGAAAAGCAATCGCTGACAAAGCGGTTAAGGCCGGTGTTGAAACCATCGCCTTTGACAGAGGCGGTTACCTGTATCACGGAAGAGTAAAATCATTAGCTGAAGGTGCACGCGAAGGTGGCCTTAAATTCTAAGTAGCATTATGTATCGAGATTATAAAAACATAGATTTAGTAAAACCAGGAGGTCTTGAATTGAAAGACCGTTTGGTAGGAGTACAACGTGTAACTAAAGTTACCAAAGGTGGTAGAACTTTTGGTTTTTCAGCTATTGTAGTTGTTGGAGACGAAAAAGGAGTGGTAGGTCAGGGCCTTGGAAAATCCAAGGATGTGGCCAGCGCCATTGCTAAGGCCATCGATGACGCCAAGAAAAACTTGGTTCGTATTCCTTTGAATAGAGTAACACTTCCTCACGAGCAAAAAGGAAAATATGGTGGTGCCCGTGTAAACCTAATTCCAGCCGCGCCCGGTACGGGTGTAATTGCTGGAGGCCCAGTACGTGCCGTACTTGAGTCATTGGGCGTTCACGATGTACTATCAAAATCACAAGGGTCTTCAAACCCACATAACGTTGTTAAAGCTACTTTTGATGCACTTTTGCAATTGCGAAGCGCACAAAGCATTGCTGACCAACGTGGAATTTCACTTGAAAAAGTATTCAAAGGATAAATATCAGCGAGATGGCAAAAATAAGAGTAACTAAGGTTAAGAGCATTATAAAGCGTCCACAAAACCAAAAGAGAACCATGGAAGCCCTAGGTCTTCACAAAATGGGACAAACAGTGGAACACGAGGATACGCCAAGCATTCTTGGCATGATCAATAAAGTTAATCATTTGGTTTCAGTTGAAACCGTATAAGGAACACACGAAAAATGGATTTAAGTAACTTACAACCCGCCGCAGGATCGGCGCAAAACAAAGGCAAGCGAGTAGGTCGCGGACAAGGTTCCGGTAAAGGTGGTACTGCTGCCCGAGGACATAAGGGAGCAAAATCACGTTCGGGATATTCCAAGAAACTTGGATTTGAAGGTGGACAGATGCCCTTACAACGTCGTGTGCCAAAATTTGGTTTTACCAACATCAACCGAAAAGAATTCAAGGGAATCAATATTGACACTCTTCAACAATTAGTTGATGACAATAAGATTAAGGATACCGTTGACTTTGAAACCTTAGTTGGTTTGCGTCTTGCTGGAAAGAATGAGATGGTTAAGATTTTAGGAAGAGGAGAGATAAAGGCTAAACTGAAAGTATCTGCGCACAAGTTTACTGCCTCGGCAAAAGAAGCTATTGAGGCTGCCGGAGGCGAAGTAGTAACATTGTAACACAAGATAGGAATGAAATTTATCGAAACCTTAAAAAATGTTTGGAAGATAGAGGAGCTGCGCAATCGGATCCTACTTACCTTAGGAATGCTCTTGGTGTACCGTTTTGGAGCTCAAATAGTACTTCCAGGAATTGATGCCGATATGTTGGCATCATTCGCAGGCAAGTTTGATTCTGGTGGAATTGGCGGTTTACTCAATGCATTTACGGGCGGGGCTTTTGCCAATGCTTCCGTTTTTGCCTTGGGGATTATGCCTTATATCTCGGCATCTATTGTGGTGCAATTGATGCAAATTGCGGTACCTTACCTCCAGAAGTTACAGAAGGAAGGCGAGAGTGGCCGTAAAAAGATCAATCAAATAACAAGGTGGCTTACCATAGGTATCTGTTTGGTTCAAGCGCCAAGTTATCTTGCCGGACTCCCAGCTATGGGTGTTCCAGCAGAGGCTTTTATAATGGGCCAGAGCGTTATGTTCTATGTGTCGTCAGTCATAATACTGGTTACCGGAACTATTTTCGCAATGTGGCTGGGAGAGAAAATTACTGACAAAGGTGTTGGGAACGGGATATCTATCCTTATTATGGTTGGAATCATCGCACGACTTCCACAGTCATTCGCACAGGAATTTGTTTCCAGAGTTGTAGAATCGACTGGTGGATTGATTATGATTCTTATTGAATTGGTGCTTTGGTTTGTAATTATTTTACTGTCTATTATGTTAGTAATGGCGGTAAGAAAAATACCTGTGCAGTATGCAAGACGTACGGCTAGTGGTGGTTTTGAAAAGAATATCTTTGGAGCACGTCAATTTATTCCTTTAAAGCTGAATGCTTCCGGAGTAATGCCTATCATTTTTGCACAAGCAATTATGTTTGTGCCTTCTGCGGTAGCAGGACTTTCGGATAGCGAATTTGCTCAAGGAATTCAAGCGACTTTCAGTGATATTTTTGGATTATGGTATAATGTGGTATTTGCGGTGCTGATCATCATTTTTACCTACTTCTATACAGCAATCACTGTACCTACCAATAAAATGGCGGATGACCTTAAACGAAGTGGCGGGTTTATTCCAGGGATAAAACCAGGAACACAAACTGCAGAATATTTAGATAAAATCATGTCGCAGATAACCTTACCAGGTTCTGTCTTCTTGGCTTTGATCGCAATTTTCCCAGCATTCGTGGTAAAGTTGATGAATATTCAGCAAGGCTGGGCACTCTTCTACGGAGGAACGTCGCTTTTAATTATGGTTGGTGTGGCAATTGACACCATGCAACAAATCAACTCCTATTTATTGAACCGCCATTATGATGGTTTAATGAAGAGTGGTAAAAATAGAAAAGCAGTAGCTTAAATTGAGAGTAGTAGATAAAGAGTAGTAAATACTACCGATTTTATACTACGAACTAAAAGACTTAAAAAGAATGGCAAAACAAAGTGCAATAGAACAGGATGGAAGTATAGTGGAAGCATTGTCAAACGCGATGTTCCGTGTTGAATTGGAAAATGGACACGTAGTAACAGCCCACATCAGCGGAAAGATGCGTATGCACTATATTAAGTTATTGCCAGGTGACAAAGTGAAACTGGAAATGAGTCCGTACGATTTAACTAAGGCAAGAATAACCTATAGATACTAATCTCGATAGCTATCGGGAGGAACCTCAAGGTTCTTTGAATACTAATATTTAATCGAGATGAGATGTATAAATTCCATCTCACCTTTTAAAAACAAAAATAGAACACAGATGAAAGTAAGAGCATCCGTAAAGAAAAGAAGTGCCGACTGCAAGATTGTTCGCAGAAACGGTAGATTATATGTAATTAACAAAAAGAACCCAAGGTTCAAACAAAGACAAGGATAAGTTATGGCAAGAATCGCAGGTGTAGATATCCCAAAGCACAAAAGGGGTGTAATCGCGTTAACGTATATCTTCGGAATCGGCTTAAGTCGAGCCCAAGATATTCTGAAAAAAGCCGGAGTTGACGAAGACAAAAAAGTAAGCGAGTGGAACGATGATGAAATCGGGGCTATTCGTGAAGCTACAGGGTCTTTCAAAATCGAAGGTGAATTACGTAGTGAAGTTCAATTAAGCATTAAACGCTTAATGGATATTGGTTGTTACAGAGGAATTCGTCACAGGTCTGGTCTTCCATTAAGAGGACAACGGACTAAGAATAACTCTAGAACGAGAAAAGGAAAACGTAAAACAGTCGCTAACAAGAAAAAAGTGACTAAATAAAACCTAAGGTTATGGCAAAGACAAGTCAAAAAACTACAAAATCAGTTAAAAAACGCAAGGTTAGTGTTGAATCAACTGGAGAAGCGCATATTACTGCTTCCTTCAACAACATTATCGTTTCGTTGACAAATAAAAACGGCGACGTTATCTCCTGGTCATCGGCGGGGAAGATGGGTTTCCGTGGCTCTAAGAAAAACACTCCTTATGCTGCCCAATTGGCATCAGAAGATTGCGCTAAAGTTGCTCATGATGCAGGTTTGCGCAAGGTAAAAGTGTATGTAAAAGGTCCAGGGAATGGAAGAGAATCGGCAATTCGATCTCTACATAACGCAGGAATCGAAGTAACCGAGATCATCGACGTTACTCCTTTGCCGCACAACGGATGTCGTCCACCAAAACGTCGTCGCGTATAATTTATAAAAAATGTAGGCGTGCGATTTCTCGTGCGCCTACCAATAATATAAACCAAAGGATAAATTAAGACCTTAATTTGGTTTCATTCACAAACAAATACCTAAAAAATGGCAAGATATACTGGTCCAAAAACTAAAATCGCCCGTAAATTCGGGGAAGCAATCTTCGGGGATGACAAATCTTTCGAGAAAAGAAACTATCCTCCTGGACAGCACGGAAACGCGCGTCGCCGTGGTAAAAAATCTGAATACGCAATACAGCTGGCTGAAAAGCAAAAAGCAAAGTATACCTATGGTATCTTAGAGCGTCAGTTCAGAAACATGTTTAAAAAATCAACTGGTGCCCCGGGAATTACCGGAGAGGTATTGCTTCAATTGTGCGAGTCACGTTTGGACAATGTGGTCTACCGAATGGGGATTTCACCAACGCGTGCAGGAGCTAGACAATTGGTTTCGCACCAACATATCACCGTTAATGGTGAAAAAGTTAACATCCCTTCTTATCAATTAAGACCTGGAGATGTGGTGGCTGTTAGGGAGAAATCAAAATCTCTTGGAACAATCAACGATTCGTTAGAAAGCACTAGCCGTGTTTACGAATGGATTACTTGGAACGGCGAGAAAAAGGAAGGAACCTTTGTTTCTATTCCAGAGCGTATCCAAATCCCTGAAAACATCAACGAACAGTTGATTGTTGAATTATATTCTAAGTAATAAAAACAAAGAAAGTCAATTATGGCAGTATTTATTTTTCAGAAGCCTGATAAAGTTATAATGTTAAATTCTACCGATTTCGAAGGGAAATTTGAATTTCGCCCTTTGGAACCAGGCTACGGACTTACCATTGGTAATGCTTTAAGACGGGTATTACTTTCCTCTTTGGAAGGTTTTGCCATTACTTCGGTTCGAATTGAAGGAGTGGATCACGAATTCTCGACTATTGCGGGAGTTGTTGAGGACGTTACCGAAATTATTTTAAATCTTAAACAAGTTCGCTTCAAGAGACAAATCGACGATATAGATAACGAAACCGTTACTATCTCAGTTTCCGGTGGCGAGCAGTTAAAGGCGGGTGATTTCCAAAAATTTATTTCAGGTTTTCAAGTTTTGAATCCTGAATTGGTTATTTGCAATATGGATCCGAAAGTGAGTCTTAATTTTGAGATCACTATTGAAAAAGGGCGTGGATATGTTCCTGCCGAAGAAAACAAAAAAGCAAACGCAGCATTAGGTACTATCTTTACTGACTCTATTTTCACACCCATTAAGAATGTGAAGTACAGTATTGAGAACTTCCGTGTAGAGCAAAAGACCGATTATGAAAAATTGGTTTTTGAAATACTTACAGACGGTTCTATCAATCCTAAAGATGCTTTGACCGAGGCTGCAAAGACATTGATCCACCACTTTATGCTATTCAGTGATGAGCGCATTACTTTGGAGGCCGATGAAATTGCACAAACTGAAACCTATGATGAAGAGTCTCTTCACATGCGTCAGCTTCTTAAAACAAAATTAGTCGATATGGATCTTTCGGTTCGCGCGCTAAACTGTTTGAAAGCTGCAGAGGTTGATACCTTGGGCGATTTAGTTGCTTACAATAAAAGTGACTTGATGAAATTCCGAAACTTTGGTAAAAAATCCCTTACGGAACTTGAAGAAGTTGTGGGAGGAAAAGGCCTTGACTTCGGAATGGATCTTTCAAAATACAAATTGGATAAAGACTAATTAAGTCTTTAGACCTGCCTGCCGGCAGGCATGTTTTAGACGTGAGATGTACAACAACATCTCATGTCCAAAATTTAAAATATTACAACTATCAATAACGTCATATTTTGCTCCTCAGAATGAGTTGTAGCAAGATGATGATTAAACCCTAAAAAATGTCATGAGACACGGAAAGAAACACAATCACTTAGGAAGAAAAACCGCCCATAGACACGCAATGTTGGCCAATATGGCGAACTCGCTTATAGAGCACAAAAGAATCAACACTACTGTTGCGAAAGCGAAAGCTTTAAAGCAGTTTGTTGAGCCATTGGTAACCAAGTCTAAGGATGATACTACGCACAACCGTCGTTTGGTTTTTGCAAAATTGCGTCAAAAGGAAGCTGTTGCAGAACTTTTCAGAACCGTTGCGCCAAAGGTTGGTGATCGACCAGGAGGATATACCCGAATTATTAAATTGGGTAACCGTCTAGGTGATAACGCTGATATGGCAATGATAGAGCTTGTTGATTTCAACGAACTTTACAACGCTGGAAAAGCTACCAAGAAGAAAACTACTCGTAGAAGTCGTCGTGGAAGTGGATCAGGAACTGAAGCTGCCACCGCAGCACCTGCTGCAAAAGCCGCACCAGCCAAAGCTGATAAAGAAGCTAAGAAAGAAGAGGAATAAATGAATTCCGTTTCAATAAATAACAAAGGGATAAGCGGTTTCGTTTATCCCTTTTTTTTATGCTATTTTTGCAAAAGAATTTTGAGAAAACTAAATTGTCACCCTGAGCTTGTCGAAGGGTTGAAATCCTTCAAACAATGAAATATCAAACAAGAAAAAAAGCCTTTATATTATTGGCAGATGGAACCATTTTTCACGGCAAAGCAGTCGGAAATAAAGAAGGCACAGCTTTCGGCGAAGTTTGTTTTAACACGG
>Ga0209075_1004742_pt1 | contig 10757 bp, 12 predicted proteins | sample Stecom2011_FD_187523 | JGI IMG/M metagenome (GOLD analysis project Ga0209075, IMG submission 187523) | Agricultural soil microbial communities from Utah to study Nitrogen management - Steer compost 2011 (SPAdes) (version 2) | ecosystem: Environmental > Terrestrial > Soil > Agricultural land...
TTATATGAAGTTACGAATTTACACAAAGGAATGAAAATGAAACTTGTCTGAAATTAAAACCGTCATTATATGTATTTTTGCAGAAAATTACCATCACACCAACTCTTCATAAACCCGTTTCATTCCATTGGTAGCGGTATCTGGAATAACCGTGATGTCTTTATTGAAATAATGTGTATCGGCGGGGTTTTGATCGATATAATAAATCTTTTCGGCTTTATCAGCATAATCAATTAATCCGGCTGCGGGATATACCTGCAGCGATGTTCCGATGATCAGCAAAATATCCGCCTGCACTACTTTTGTTATGGCACATTCCATTTCAGGAACGGCTTCTCCAAACCAGACGATATGCGGACGAAGCTGATGTCCTTCTTTATTTTTGGTATTTAGAAACAAATCATCTTTCCAGGGATAAACCAACAAAGGATTTTCTGTACTACAGACCTTAAATAATTCTCCGTGCAGATGAATGACCTCGGAACTTCCGGCTCGTTCGTGCAAATCATCGACGTTTTGAGTAATAACCGTCACTTTATAAAACTGCTCCAGATCTACCAAAAGTTGATGCGCTGCGTTGGGCATTACCTCGTGTAATTGTCTTCGTCTCTGATTATAAAAATCCAGCACCAAAGAAGGATTTTTCAAAAAACCGTCATAGCTTGCCACTTCCATCACATCGTGACCTTCCCATAATCCATCGGCATCTCTGAAGGTTTTGATCCCGCTTTCGGCACTGATGCCGGCTCCCGATAGTACAACTAAATTTTTCATTATATCTAAGTGTTTTTAAAGATACCTGTTCCATATATGCAACTTTCGATGGAACAATTTTAATTTGGAATAGTATCTTTGTAGCGAATTTAATAAAAACCTATGGAAAAAGAGGCTTTATATAAAGACAAAGATTATCTGACTTACCTTGAAGAATTTATCACAGAAAACCGAAAATCGCGATTTGAAGAGGTATTGAAAAACCGAACCAATCATTTCTGTATTGCCATAGAAGATGTTTATCAATTACATAATACAAGTGCTGTAATGCGTAGTTGTGAGGTGTTTGGCATCCAGAACCTGCACGTCATTGAGAAACGTTTTGGTAAACATATTGACAAAGAGATTGCTATGGGAGCCGAAAAATGGGTGGACATTCATCGCTATCACGATCATCAAGCTTGTATAACCGGTTTAAAAGCCAAAGGCTATCAAATTGTAGCAACCACTCCGCATATCGACGCTCATTATTTAGAAGATTTTGACATAGAAAAACCTTCCGCCTTGTTTTTTGGTACAGAAAAAGACGGTTTGTCAGAAGAAGTGATGAAACAAGCCGATACTTTTCTCAAAATACCAATGGTGGGTTTTACGGAAAGTCTTAATATTTCTGTTTCGGCGGCGATTATTATACAAGATCTGACCAACAGACTGAGGAGGTCTTCTCTGAACTGGAAACTAAATGATGAAGAGTTACTTGCAAAAAAAATTGACTGGACACGCAAATCAATAAAGGATATTGAATTTATAACGGAACAATTTCTGTTAAAGCGATGAGCCAAATGTGTTTTCTTGATTTCAGAGCAGCTATAAACCAATTGATTTTGAGAGACTTGATTAAAAATAAATGAGCTTGCCGAAGCAAGCTCACTTATTAACCAAAAAAACACTTATGAAAAACTCTATTACTTTATTATGCTGCTTTATAGCGTGCAGTGAATGAGTTGAGTCAAATGTACGTATTTTTTTTATTCCTGCAAATTTTTTGTAAAAAAAATTAGTTTAATCTTTTTAGAGTAAAAATATCCCACAGTTATGAAAAAAAAAGGTTTAAAAACAGCCGAAGCAACTTTAAACCTTAATTTCTAATATTCTTTTGTAATAACCGAAAAAACTATCTCAATTCTGCACCTACTTCTTTTTGTAATTGCGCTTGAATTTTCGACATAATCTTCTCGATCTGAGTATCGGTCAGGGTTTTTTCTTTGTCCTGCAATTTCATACTAATCGCATAAGACTTGGTACCTTCCGGCAATTTATTACCTTGATAAACATCGAAAAGAGAAACATCTAAAATCAGATTTTTATCTACCAGCTTTACGGTTTTGTAAATATCAGCAAACGATACATCGTTTTTAACCAATAAAGCCAAATCCCGTTTTACCGCCGGATTTTTTGGAATCTCAACAAATTTTATTTTAGCAGAAACCACGTTCAAAATCGCACTCCAATTAAAATCAGCAAAAAACACTTCTTGTTTTATGTCAAAATGTTTTAAGATTGATTTTCGAACCGTACCGAAAGTGACTATTTTCCTGTCTCCTAAAAAATAAGTAATTCCTTCAGCAAACAAATCACTTTCCGTTGGTTGTGTATTTAATTTTTTGATTCCCAAACGTTCAAATATCGAATCAATGTAGCCTTTGAATAAAAAGAAATCAACAGGTTTGGATTCAATATTCCAGTTTGCAGAAGTGGCATTTCCCGTAGCAAATAAAGCCAAATGCTTGTGTTCTTCAAAATCTGAAAATACTTTTTCATAACTCTTTCCGAATTCAAAAAACTTTAAATCGGTATTTTTTCTGTTGATGTTGTACGAAAGTGACTCCAGTCCGCCAAATAACAAGGTCTGACGCATCACAGACAAATCAAAACTCAACGGGTTTACAATCTGCACCTGATGATTTTTATTAAAATCTTCGGAGAGTTCTGCATACTGAGGCGTTGTCAGAGAGTTTGCCATAATTTCATAAAACCCCTGACTTACCAACTGATCCGCTACAATATTTTGCACTTTGTGATCTTCGGTTTTAGAGCTGTTGGAAACTGTGGCATTGATTTTTGAACCGGTTTTGATGTTGTTAAAACCATAAACACGCAACACTTCTTCAATCACATCAATTTCTCTTTGAACATCCACACGGTAAGGAGGAATAGACAAACCTAAACCTTTATCAGTAATGTTTGTCACTTTCATATCCAAAGTCACCAAAATCTTTTTAATAACTTCATTGGAAATTTCTTCCCCTAAAACCTTATAAACATTATTATAATTCAGGAAAACGGAAGATTCTTCCATTTTTCTGTGGTAAACATCTGTAATATCCGAAGTGATTTCTCCGCCGGCGATTTCCGTGATTAATATTGCAGCGTGTTTTAATGCATAACTTGTAATATTAGGGTCGATGCCACGTTCGAAACGAAACGATGCATCCGTTGATATTCCGTGTCTTTTGGCTGTTTTTCGGATCGTTACCGGATCAAAGTATGCACTTTCCAAAAAGATAGCCGTCGTATTTTCAGTCACACCGGAATGTTGACCACCCAATACTCCTGCTAAACATAGCGGCTGATGTTCGTCGCAAATCAAAAGATCCTCTTTATGCAAGGTTCTTTCAATGCCGTCAAGGGTTACAAACTTAGTTCCGGCAGGTAAATTCTTTACAAAAATTTTATTGCCTTTGATTCTCGATGCATCAAAAGCGTGCAGAGGTTGTCCCAATTCGTGCAAAACATAATTGGTACAATCCACAATATTGTTTTTTGGTGTGATTCCAATTGCTTTTAATTTGTTTTGCAACCAAGCCGGTGAAGGTTTTACTTCAATACCCGAAATAGTTACGCCACAATAGCGAGGTGTTTGTTTACTGTCTTCAACAACAATATCATATTTAAGTGTACGCTTTTCTACTTTAAATTTACTGACACTTGGAGTAATAAGTTCGGAATAATAATTTTCCAAATAGTTTTGAATCAGACCGGCTCTTAAATCACGTGCCACACCCCAATGACTCATAGCATCAGCCCGATTGGGCGTTAAACCGATTTCAAAAACGGTGTCGGTATATATCTCAAAAACTTCAGATACGGGTGTTCCTGCTTCCCATTTTTCGTCTAATACCATAATTCCGTCGTGGCTTTCTCCTATGCCCAGTTCATCTTCGGCACAGATCATTCCAAAACTTTCTTCTCCGCGAATTTTTCCTTTTTTAATCACAAATTCGCTTCCTTCTTTATCATACAAAACGGTTCCGATGGTTGCAACCGGTACTTTTTGACCTGCCGCTACATTAGGTGCACCACATACAATCTGCACAGGAGTTTCTCCATTTCCTAAATCTACTTTCGTGATTTGAAGCTTGTCGGCATTGGGATGTGGTTCACAAGACTGTACATAACCAACAACAACACCTTTCAAACCTCCTTTTAAACTTTCAAAAGCGTTGATTCCCTCAACTTCTAAACCTAAATCCGTTAAAATTTGAGCTGTTTCTTCAGGAGTAGTGTCTAACTTGATAAATTGTTTTAACCAGTTGTATGATATTTGCATGGACTTTGATTTTTAGAAGCACAAATATACGTATTGCGATACGTTTGATAAAATTATTTGATTTTTAATTTTTAGGATAAAAATTTCTGCCTTATTTCCGGTGAAGGTAACGGACATTCGTCTTTCTTTCCAAACCATTTGTAACGGTTTTTAGCAAAACTGCGATACATCACATCCCGTATTTTTTTAGGAAATATTCTTCCGATTTGCAACAACGGATAAATACCACCCAACTGTTTTGATATGTTTAAAACAGCATCACTTTCAGTATAATACGCAAATCCGGGACGATAAAGCACAATGGAATCTGTTGTCTTTGTGACACCAAGGTATTGAAGGATTTCCTGACCAAATGAGGATTGCAGCGATGCAAAAACAAAAATATTCTTGGTATCTGCTTTTATAATCTTCTGAACGGTTTGGTCGCAAAAATTACAAACTCCGTCAAAAAGTATCAACTGTTTATTGGCAGGTATTTTATCGGCACTATTCATTTATATCTTTTGATTTTGTCTTTTTAAATTGATTTTCTGCGTTGACTAGTTCATTCCTCTCTCTTTCAATCTCTTAAATTTAAACAGCAACAAACACGCATAAAAATAATACTACAAAGATACACAATTATCAGCCAAGAACGGATCAGCCTAATAGAGAATGTAACCAATAAAAAAGCGGACAAAGTGCCCGCTTAAATTATCTCAATAAATTGAATTTACTAAAATTAGCCCGGTTGCTGCGTTTTATTAATAATATCAATAACCTCAGATCTTTTCTTATTGATTCGGGTTTCAATTCGATTCAATAACTCATGTTCCTTTCCACTTTCAAAGTTTAAATCGGCGTCCGTCAATTGTGAAAATTTTTCTTTTAACTTTTTTGACGATTCATCCCAATTCGTAATTTTGAATCCTTCACTCTTTTGATCTTTGTTCATAATAAAAATATTATACATAACTTAATTGTTATATCATCAAACTTACAACTAAATCAATGCAAGCATCACAACATTGAGTTAAATTACTGAAATTCTTTTATTTAATTAAAAATCATTTAAACACTTTTTTAAACTAAAACTTAAAAATCGCTTTAAATCCTGTTCTCCCTAATCTATGAATAAAAACGATTTTCAAATCTTTAAATGATTAAATTTTTCTATTTGTTTGAAGAAAGATTAACTTTGCAATGTTAAAATACACACCTTATGTATAAATCGATTATTCGTCCCGTTTTTTTTAAATTCGATCCGGAGAAAGTACATCATTTTACCTTTTCGATGATTAAAATGATGCAGGCAATTCCCGGTGCAAAAGCAATCATAAAATCTGTTTATCAGGTAAATGATCAACGTTTGGAACGGGAGGTTTTTGGACTAAAATTTAAAAATCCCGTAGGATTGGCTGCCGGTTTAGACAAAGATGCTAAGATTTATAACGAATTAGACGCTTTTGGTTTCGGGTTTATCGAAATTGGAACCATAACACCTAAACCACAGGACGGTAATCCTAAAAAACGTTTATTCCGTTTAAAAGAAGATTCGGGAATCATCAACCGAATGGGATTTAACAACGGCGGTATTGAACTTGCTGTGGAACGTTTGAAGAAAAACAAAGGTGTTTTAATTGGCGGAAACATTGGGAAAAACAAAATAACGCCCAACGAAGAAGCAGTCAACGATTATATTTTGTGTTTTGATGCTTTGTACGATTACGTAGATTATTTTGTCGTAAATGTAAGCTCGCCCAACACGCCCAATTTGCGTGCTTTGCAAGACAAAGAACCACTGACACAATTGTTATCCACTTTGCAATCTAAAAATCTTCAAAAACCTAAAGCAAAACCGATTTTATTAAAAATTGCTCCTGATTTAACCGATGAACAATTATTAGACATTATCGATATTGTGAATGATACCAGAATTGCAGGAGTCATCGCAACCAATACGACCATTTCACGTGAAGGTTTACTATCTGAAAATCAAAAAGAAACCGGAGGGCTCTCGGGAAAACCATTAACAAAACGTTCTACCGAAGTGATTCGTTTTCTTGCAGAAAAAAGCAACAAATCATTCCCTATTATCGGTGTAGGTGGTATCCATTCGGCAAAAGATGCTTTGGATAAATTGGATGCAGGTGCTGATTTGATTCAGATTTATACCGGATTTATTTATGAAGGTCCTGCGTTGATTAAAGAAATCAATCAGGCGATTTTGCAGCGTGGTTAATGACTTTTGAAACCCTTATATCTTTTTTCTTTGCAAGTCTGGCACTTACCATAGCCCCCGGACCGGATGTTATGTATGTACTTTCCACAAGCATTGCCAAAGGAAAACAATATGGAATTGCAGCCGCAACAGGTCTGAGCAGCGGGCTTCTTTTTCATACTACATTGTTGGCATTTGGAATTTCGGCCATCATCATAAAAAGTCCGGCGCTTTTTAAAGGAATCAAAATTTTTGGTGCTTTGTACCTGCTTTGGCTGGCTTATAACGTGTACCGGTCTGATGCCGCTTTTAAATTAACATCAAACAAACCTCAGGTTGATCAACCCTGGAAAAATATTTTTCATGGTTTGATGATGAACATACTGAACCCGAAAGTAATGTTGTTTTTTCTTGCATTGTTTCCTACGTTTATTCACAGCAACGCTGGAAACGTAAAAATACAGGTCTATACCTTGGGGTTTATTTCTTTTATTCAGGCATTTACAGTCTTCTGTCTGTATGCAATTTTAGCCTCATCGCTGACAAAGTTTTTTCGCGAAAACAATACTTTCAATTTAATTTTGAAATGGCTGCAAATTATGGTATTTATTTCTTTAGCAGTTTTTATGTTATTATAATTTTTTTAGAATAAAAACAGATTTATTTTCTTACATATATTTAAAATAAGAAAACATTAGGGTTAATTTAGATATAGACCCAAGTCTTTCATCATTAAATTCAGTTATAAATTGTGTTGTTTATGCTAAAAATTCAGCTTTTTTACCACACTTATTTAATGGTGTCATAAATTTTTATAAATTTATCTTAAAAAAATTACACTTAGATGTAGTTTTAAAATTATGAAAACAATAAATATTATAGGGTCTGGCAATGTGGCGTATCATTTAATGGAGAATATCGATACTTTGCCGGATTTCAGATTACAACAGGTAGCAGTGCGATCCAAAGAAAAGGTATTGGATTTAGTTTCCGAAGATTTAATCGTTACGGATATAAAAAATTTAAACCCTGCCGATCTCACTATTATTGCTGTTACAGACGATGCAATCAAGCTTGTTTCTGATGAGATTCCTTACCAAAATCATTTGGTAGTTCATACTTCGGGAACAACTTCGATGCAAATGTTAAACAATAAAAACCGTAAAGGTGTTTTTTATCCGCTGCAAACTTTTTCAAAAAGCCGGCCTGTCGATTTTAAAAACATTCCGCTGTGTCTGGAAACAGAACAGGAAAATGATCTGAAATGTTTGAAAGTTCTGGCACAGCAAATGTCTGATAAAGTTTATGAAATATCGTCAGAACAACGAAAAAGCTTGCACGTTTCGGCAGTTTTTGTAAGCAATTTTGTGAATCACATGTATGCCATCGGAGATAAGATTTGTGAAGAAAACAATATTCCGTTTGAAATATTACATCCGCTGATTCAGGAAACAGCCGTCAAAATCACATCGCTTTCTCCTGAAGAAGCACAAACCGGACCGGCGGTAAGGCACGATGAGAAAACCATAACAGCGCATCAGAATTTTTTAACAAACGAAACATTTAAAAACATTTACAAATTAATTACCGAATCTATTCAAAATGTCTAAAAGCTATAAAGAATACCTGAACGAAATCAACACTTTTATATTTGATGTTGACGGCGTTTTAACTGACGGAACCATTCACGTGACACAAGACGGTGAATTATTGAGAACAATGAATATAAGAGATGGCTATGCAATGAAAGCTGCTATTGACAAAGGTTATAATATATGTGTGATTTCGGGTGGTTCTAATGAAGGAGTAAGAACCCGCCTTAGAAATTTGGGCGTTTTTGATATTCATCTGGGTGTGTCTGACAAAGTAGCCATTTACGAAGAATACCTGCATGTAAACAACATCAAACCAAACCAGGTTTTGTATATGGGCGATGATTTGCCAGATTACTGGGTGATGCAAAAAGTAGGATTGCCTGCTTGTCCACAAGATGCCGCACCGGAAATTAAAAAATTAAGTAAATATGTTTCACACGTTGGTGGTGGCAGAGGTGCCGTACGCGATGTGATCGAGCAAGTAATGAAAGTTCAGGACAAGTGGCTTGAACATTTCGAAGCAAAATTTGATTAATAATTAAATTCGATAAGTTATGAAAGTTCTAAAAAAAGATCAGGCACAAATAATCTTGCAGATTATTATTTCGGTTTTGTTATTCCGTTTTGTATTGTTTGAAAATACCATACAAGATTTAGGTCTTTCACAGCTTTATTATTTTTTATTTTTGATAGCAATCGGGGTTATTATGTATGGCGGCATTTTGCTTTACAGAGTCGTATTACAAGAAGAATTTCCTACTAAAAATATTGAAAAAGATACCGAAAAAGCTTATTACAAATATTTGGCTGTAAACGTTGTCGGTATTGGTATCAGCTTTTTTGTGGCTAATTCTGTGGATAAAACCTATTATTTTGGTTTTTTCCTTGCATTGGCAGCAATTATTTATTTGTACGTAACCCAATGGCGAAAGATTTTACTTTTTGACAATATTGTTTATTCATTCATTCTTTCTTTTCCGTTCTTTACATTAGTATTGGCTGATTTAATGCCTTCATTACAAGTGTTTCAGAGCGAAGTTGACCTTGAAAAACAACAATTGCTCAACATTTCTTTACAAATTTGTACCTTATTGTTTTTTCTCTATTTCATTAAAACCATTCTACTCGATTTAAAATTTATGGAATTGGACATCAAACATAAACGCAAATCACTGGCTACCCTACACGGACGCTTGAAAGGTACTGAGCGCACAACCTATTTATCATTGCTCCCTTTGGTTTTGATTGTTGTATTTTGTCTGGCACATTCTAACCTTACCTATTTAGTGGGATATATTGCTGCCGGAGTCATTCTCCCCTACCTTTTTTATATGCTGAAATTATGGAACGCAAAAACCACAAAAGATTTTAACTATGTAAACAATATTTTAAACGTAATCATTTGGTTAACTATTTTTTCTATAGTAGTTTTATTTTTTAATTTAAAATAAAATGACTCTGAAAGAGAAACTGCGTTCCTATAACATTATTTTGGCTTCCGGTTCGCCGCGAAGAAAACAGTTTTTAACCGACTTAGGCTTGGATTTTACAGTCCACCCTGCCAATATCAACGAAACATTTCCTGTAGAATTACAAGGAAAAGATATTGCATTATACCTTGCCAAGCAAAAGGCAAATGTCTTTAACAACTTAAAAGAAAACGACTTAATTATTACCTGCGATACAGTGGTGTGGCTGGAAAACACGTCTTTGGAAAAGCCTTTCAACGAAAAAGAAGCTACAGAAATGTTGCGAAAACTATCCGGAAAAACACATCAGGTAATAAGTGCTGTTTGTATAAGAAGTGTTGCAAAACAAGAACTTTTTTACGATATTACCGAAGTTACTTTTAATAATTTATCCGAACAAGATATTCACTATTACATTACAAATTTTAAACCTTTTGACAAAGCCGGTGCTTATGGAATCCAGGAATGGATTGGTTTGATAGGTATCGAAAAAATAAACGGTTCCTATACCAATGTGGTGGGAATACCTATGGAAAAATTATACAAACAATTAAATCTATTTTAAGAAATGTTCGAAAGTTTTCATTTGTCTGATTATTATGGGAGGATCATTGGCACCATTATTTTAATTATCATATTGTATGTCATTCGTTTTGGAATGAGTAAAATTATTTTAAAATTTTCTGCTTATTCTGAAAAAGCCGAAAACAGAAGCAAGCTCATCATCAAATATATAAACTCTACACTGTCGATCTTGTTCTTAATATTTCTGATTATTTTATGGGGAGTCGATACAAAAAGTCTGTTTGGTTTTATGGGAGCTGCAGTCACTTTTATTGGTGTAGCACTTTTTGCTCAATGGTCTGTTTTGAGTAATTTTACCGCAGGTATGATTATGTTTTTTGCTTTTCCGTACAACATAGGCGATCGGATCAAAATTCACGATAAAGATTTTCCAATAGAAGCTAAAATAGACGACATCAAAGCTTTTCATACCATTTTAATCACAGACGAAGGCGAACGGATTTCATATCCGAACAACCTTTTTTTACAAAAATCGGTAGTGATTTTGTAATTTATGAAGAAATTAGAAAGTTTAAAATTTATAAAGTTGCGACGGCTAAAAGCTGATTGCTGAAAGCTTTGAAAAATTATTTACAATAATGAAA
>Ga0209075_1004743_pt1 | contig 10752 bp, 9 predicted proteins | sample Stecom2011_FD_187523 | JGI IMG/M metagenome (GOLD analysis project Ga0209075, IMG submission 187523) | Agricultural soil microbial communities from Utah to study Nitrogen management - Steer compost 2011 (SPAdes) (version 2) | ecosystem: Environmental > Terrestrial > Soil > Agricultural land...
CTTCAAATGGATTTGACTTTTTAGAAATGAATTATAATACTAATGAAGTAAAAGAAGCAAGTGGTGGATATGTAAAATTTAATTTATGGGTACGTGCTCAAAAAGAAGGAGCTAGAGTCTATTTAGATGAAGGAACTACAACGAAATCTGAAGAAAAGTCTTGGGTTTCGGATGCAGACTTTTACTATAGAGGAGAAGATATGGTTAAGGTAAACGATCCAATTCCTGTATATGCTGCAGATGCTTTAAGGATGTCATTTGTCTCATTTGTAGAAGGTCATGCTACACCAGATGCAGAAACTTCAAATGTAAATATCTTTGAATTAGACCCTGTTGACAGAGCTGGTTTAAATAAGCGATTAGATTATGCAATTAAAACTGATGGTATGCTTAATTATTGGGAGTATAAATTTGGTAGCAAACTAGTTGATTTTGATATAGGAGAAGATGAAGCAATTAATGATACACTTCCAACTACTGTATTAACTAATGCTGATTTAGGAGCTGTTGAAGGAGAACCAAATAATACTTTAGCTGTACTATCACATCAAGCTAATGAAGATGAAGAATATTTCTATGGCTATTTAACTATCTATTTATGGATTGAAGGTTGGGATCCAGATGCATTTGATGCAATTCTGCAAGGTAAAATTTCTGTTAATCTGCAATTTGCACTAGCAGAACCAGCAGAACCAGAACCAGAACCAGAAACATAAACACCAACACCATAATAACTTATTGTTTTAAACAACTAGAGGAGTATTGATGATATTCAATACTCTTTTATTATTTTTGATGACCATTTTCTACGTTTATTTCTAATATATAACAAATTATATAAAAATATATGGAAATTTTGGTTTAAATATGTTATTATTATTGTAAGTCAATGAAATATTAAAAGTGAGGATAAATAAATGGAAGGTAAATTAACTAAACAAAATGTAAAAAAAGGCTTAACCATTGGTTTAAATGTACTATTTTATGTTGTGATTGTACTGATTCTTATGTTTGCTATTGCTAATATGAGAGTTAAGACTACTAGAGACATTCCAAATTTATTTGGTACGGGTTATTTTTCTGTTCAATCAGATTCCATGGATGGTGACTTTGAAGATTCGTTTAAACAAGGTGATCTTATTATTGTGAAGATGTTAAATGATAAGCAAAAAGAAGAATTAGAAGTTGGAAAAATAATTACCTTTTATGGGTTGGTTTATAATGAAGAAACCCAAAGAAGAGATACAATTGTCAATACGCATAGAATTGTTGATATCAAAGAAATTGATGGGGAAAAAGTGTTTGTAACACAAGGTGATAAAGTAGCTAAAATGCCAGGAAGGAAATATGGCGAAGGTGGAGAAACTGATGACCGTAATTATGAAACGGTTATGGCAAGGGATGTTATCGGAGTTCACAAGAATACTTGGAGTGGCGCTGGTAAAACACTTGATTACCTTAGAACACCAACGGGCTTTGGTTTGTTTATAGTTCTTCCTGCAGTTATTATTTTGATTGTTGAAGCGTATTTCTTAATTAGAAATGTCTTAAGAATTAATAAAGAGAAAATGGAAAAAGAATATAAAGAACGTGATGAAGAATTAAGAAGAAAGATTTTAGAAGAATTGAAACAAGAACAAATGGGTAATGAAGAAACCAAATAATAATTATTGCCCATTATTTTAAAATAAAATTGTACTGGGGGCAAATGGATGGTTGAGTTCTCAAGGTATTATATAAATTTTATGCGAGAGCTATTCACTAACTTAGGAAATTTCTTTAGGAAAATCTTCGAAGCTTTAGGTGATGTTTTCTACCGAGATATAAAGGTATATATAGATAATCTTATAAAAGCTAGTGAAAAATTTAATCTAATTGATTGGGCAATATTTTTCATTGTTACAATAATTAATTTAATTTTTGTTGCGTTTGTATTTATTAGATTATATCAATACCTAAGAAAATATATTAGGTTTGTAAAACGAGAAGTGGAGAAGGACGAGCTGTTAGAAGAGATTTCCTTACTGAATCTGAAAACTAGTGAATTAATTGATGAAAAAAATAAAATTCTTGCAATGAAAGTTTCTACTATGGGTGGGGGAGTTATGCCTAGTTATCAGGATGAAGTGGATGAAGAATTTGGAGATAGTGAAGAAGTTGTTGAAACAGAATCAAGATTTATTAAGTTAATTGAAGTTGATGAAGAATACAAAGATAAAATTACTACTGTTACAATGACTGATGAAGATACAATCAACCTTGAACAACTAGTCGACCGTTTTGTTAATTTTGCTGCTTCCCAACTGGGATTATATTATTCTAAGAAAACAGTTGCCATCTTTATAGCGGGTATGGCTACATCAAGATTAATGATTCTTGAAGGTATATCTGGTACAGGTAAAACATCCTTACCATATGCGATGGGTAAATTCTTTAATAATGATGCGTCAATTATTTCAGTTCAACCTGCATGGAGAGACCGAACTGAGTTAATAGGATACTTAAATGAATTTACAAAGAAGTTTAATGAATCAGATTTCTTAAAGAGTGTATATGAAGCAACTTATCGTGAGGATTTAAGTTTTATTATTCTTGATGAGATGAACTTAGCGAGAGTAGAATACTACTTTGCAGAGTTCTTATCGATAATGGAAATGCCTAACCCTGATGAGTGGAAGATTGAGATTGTTCCAAATGATCAACCTGGAGATCCAATCAACCTTGAAGATGGTAAATTAAAAGTTCCATACAACTTGTGGTTTGTTGGAACTGCTAATAAAGACGACTCTACATTTACAATTACGGATAAGGTTTATGACCGTGCTATTCCAATTGTAATGAATACGAAAGCTGAATATATCGATGCTCCTTATACAAACTCAATTACAATGAGTTATGAATATTTAGATAGTTTGTTTAGGGATGCAGAAGCAAATAACAAAATTACACCAAAAACCTTAGACTCACTTATGAAATTAGATTTATTCATAACTGCGAAGTTTAAGATTACTTTTGGTAACCGTATTATGAAACAAATTCGTCAATTCATCCCTATTTATGTGGCATGTGGGAGGAGTGAATTAGAAGGTCTAGATTATTTATGTGCTAATAAAATATTTAGAAAGTTTGAAAGTTTAAACCTTGCTTTCTTACATGATGAAATTGATGAATTAATTATCTTAATTGATAAATTATTTGGTAAGGATAATTTTGTAGAATCAATTAGTCTACTTGAAAGTTATAAATCTGATTAATAAGGTAAGGTGAATCGCCTATGAAAAAAGATGACCTATATGTGTTTTATAACAATATATCTAATGAAATAAAAAATAACGAAGATAACGAACGTTATATGAAATATTTCTTTAATTCTTTTTTGGCGGGCGATACATCCGTTTACCATAAAAGTATTGCTGAGTTTAAAAACTTTGATAATGAATGGATTGAAAAATTAGAAGAACTCCTTCCAAGTATTGATAAAATTATTAGTCAGCCTAAGTCAACACTTAGATATGATGAAGAAATAATTATCATTGAAAAAGCTAAAAAAGTAACTTCTACATCAATTCGTCACTTAGCTGCAAATTCACATTTAATCAAAGATATAGATGATAATGGCGATATAATTCCAAATAAAATCTTAACTGCAAATCCAGAAGTTGAGTATGGAATTTATGAAAATAGATTTATAATGACTTTAATAAACCGCTTAGTTACTTTTGTAGGTAATCGCTATGAAGTAATTAAGAGTAATATTCAGTCATACGAAAAGAAGCATATAAATTTAACTAGTAACTTTGACTTTAATAACAACAATGTCAATTTGAATATTGATATGGTTGTAAAAAGTGAAGCTGACGATTCAGAATTAAAGCAAAGAAATGAGAAATTATTCGCAAGGGTAACCAAACTATTTCAAACAGTTCATGGTTTTTTAACTTCACCATTTATGCGTGAACTTGCTGGGAAGAAACCAGTTAAACCACCAATAATGAAAACAAATATTATCTTAAAAAACCCTGACTTTAGAAATGCATATAAACTATGGTTATTCTTAGATAAGTATAATGCTTTAGTTTATGATGTTGATGTACAAGAAAAAGACTTAGATTTAGATCCAAAGTTTGTTGCCAGTCTAAATGAGTTAGCATTACTATCATATGCTTATATTAGATATAACCAAGAAAGTCGTAAAGAAGAATATGCATCAAAGCAATCAGTTGAATATACTCGAAAAGCTACAAAAATAGTTAGGGTTCATCCTAAAGATGTTGTAGATAATCCTGATGCAATTGCAATGGAAGATAATACAATTAATGAATATTATCTTGACCAAAATCAAAAACTATTTAAGAAAACTTTACTTGACCTATTTGGGGATAATATTTCATATGAAGATGCACTTAAAACTGCAATGAAACAAACTTTAGATATCACAAATAGCTTATATAAGTCAGTGTTTGAACTAAACCCTCAACTTCGTAGTGAAGTAGAAAATATGTTTGCAAAAACTGACTTAGAAAAATCATTAGCTGAAGCAAAGAAAAAAGCAGAAATTGCAAAGATTATTCGTGAAACTAAAGAAGCAGACTTTAAAGAAACGATTGATCTTGAAAAACAACAACTTGAAATTATTCATGCAATTAGTAGTGAAATGCTTGAAAAAGCAAAGAGACGTAAGAAGAAGATTAAGGATGAAGTTGATAAAGTTAAAGTTGTTGTAGTTGATCAAGAAACTATTACTGATCCAGGCGAATTGAATGAAAGAAAAATCCAAGTTCTTAAAACAATTGAAAATCTTGCTCAATTGAAGAAAGATTTATATGAAGAACAAAAACAATTTAATGAAGAACTTGAAAAGATAGTTGATCAAGAATTAATTGCTGCTGAAAAAGAAAGAGCAAAACTTGAACGCGAAGAATTAAAGAGAAAGATGGAAGAAGAACGCGAACGTGCTCTTGAAAGAGAACGTCAAATGTATCGTGAAACTCGTGATAAGATTCGTGCTAAGTATAAGGAATTACAAGAACAAATTATTAGAGCTGAAGCAGAGCGTCGCGAAGCTGAAATTAAGAAACTTCAAGAACAATTTAGAATTCGTCGTGAAGAAGAGATAGAAAAACTAAAAGCAAAAGTGCAAAATATAGGATAATAATCAAATTAGTTTAAACTTTTGTATTTACTATTTATAAGTAGAAAACATTAAAAAATGAAAGCAAATACAATGCTTCATTTTTTATTATGGAGTTAAATTAACATGAAGAAGTTCAAAAAAATCGGAAATATAGTTTTATCAATTATTGCTGGTATACTATTAGTATTTTCACTAATAGTTTTAATAATTGGGATAAAAGCAAATCGAGAAGGAAAGATGCCGAATGTCTTTGGATATACTTATTCGGTTGTTTCTTCATCTTCAATGGTACCAACCTATGAGGTTGGAGATATTATAATCACCAAAAACATTAACTATGATGATGTTGAAGTTGAAGATATTATTGTTTTTTATTCACCAACGTTAGATAAATTTGTAGTACACAGAGTAATTGATATTAATGAAGATGGCTCATTTATAACCCAAGGTGATAACAATCCAAGTCCAGATAACGAGTATGTTTATGAGGAAAATTATATTGGGGTTGTAAAAGCAAAGATACCAAAGATTGGGACTTTGGTATTAGAAAATAGAAATATATTATTTATTATAGTTATCTCAATTTTTGCGTTTGTTATTATAGTAGAAATTGTAAATATTATAAAAAATATTAACGAAGACAGGAGACAAAAATTAGAAAAAGATTTGGAAGAAAAGTATGGAAAAATTAGTGAAGAAGACAACTAATATTGCTTTGACTTTTAGAGGAAATAGTTGTATAATTAAAAATACTCAATAATGGGAAAAACTTGAGAAATTCCTATGTAAAATAGGGGATTAATGAGGTGAATTTGTGAAAAAACAACGGACTATTACATATTTAATGAGCATAATCTTCTCAATTACTATTCTTGTTCAGGTAATAATTTTATTAATTCTTATATATTTTGGTAACCTACCTGAAAAGGTAAAAGACGATCCGAAGTTAATCGAAATTATAATTTTAATTATTATTACAATTAATTTAGCTTTTGGTTTATTAATGATTTATTTAATTACATCAAAAATTACAAATCCAATTAAGCTACTTTCAGAACAAGTAAGAGAAGGTGCAAGTGACCTTACAATCTTTAGACGATCAAATATTGAAGAAATAAATAATTTAATTTTATCGTTTGAAAAGTTAATACATGATGTTTTAACTTATTCAAATAAGCTAACTAATGCAATTAATACTTTCTTGCTCGGTTTATATTTTTATCGACATAATGAAGAAAAAGTATACTGTACACAACCGTTTCTAGATATGTGTGGGTCTAAACTAAAAGAAGGTTATATAAGTAAAGAAGACTTTCAAGAATTGCATAACAAAATTGTTAATTCATATTTTGATGAAAAGTTTAATGCATACCAATTACCAAATGGCCGTTGGTTGAAACTTGATAATAAAATTGAAAGTAACTTTACTTTAGGGATTGTAAGAGATATATCAGACCGTGTATTTGAATTAAGAAAGATGGAAGAAAAGCTTGATATCGATGGCCTAACACAAATTTACAATCGTTATGGTTTTAATAAAGTTGCAACAGAAATTATTGAAACAAGTCCAGATAAAGTAATTGCAATTATAATGTGGGATATTGATAAATTAAAATATATCAATGACCGTTATGGCCATGAAACTGGTGATAGATATATTATTCAATTTGCAAATATTATTAAGACTTTAGAAAACTACGGCGGTGTTGTTGCAAGACGATCTGGAGATGAATTTTTAGGTATTATCGCTGGTAATAATAAAAAGCAAGTCGGAGATGTTTTAAGTAAAATTAGGTATTTGATTAATAATACTGTACTGGAGATTAATAATGATATAACAGAAAAAATTAGAGCATCAGTAGGGATTGCTTGGTACCCTGAACATGGTACAGATTTAAAGTCTTTACTTGAACATGCTGATAAAAAACTTTACCAATTCAAATTTGAATTTGGTGGTTTGTCAAATATTATTAATACTGATATTGAATCAAGTGTTAATATTTATCATTTTAATAAAGAACTAGCGAAAATTATTGATGGAGATTATATTACTTTTGCATATCAACCGATTATAGATGTAAAAAGTGGCGAGATTTTCGGCTATGAAATGTTAATGCGAATCTTTAGTGATATCTTAAATAGTCCTAAGAAATTAATTGATATTGCTAGTGAGAATGCAAAACTAAATCATGTAGAGGAATTAACATTTACTAGAGGCCTTGAATCATATCATCAAAATAAACCTACAATTAAGGATAAAAAAATCTTCATTAATTCAATTGCAAATGTAAAGATTATCAATCGAGTTTATGAAGAAATTTCAGAATTATCAAATAGTAATTTAGAGATGTTGGTGGTAGAACTAACGAGCATTATGAAAGCAAGTAAAGAGATTGTTTTAGAAAAAATTTCTAAACTAAAATCTTTAAATGCACAAATCGCAATCGATAATTTTAAAGAAAGTTTTATTAATCGCATTAATTATGGTGGAGATGTTGATTTCATAAAAATTGATATTTCAATAATTAATGATATTGATGCATCAAGAGAAAAACAACATATTCTAGCTAAGATTATAAGATATGCAAAGGCGCATAATTATAAAACAATTGCTGTTGGTGTGAAAAAATATGAAGAACTAAAAGTAGTAATCGAAAAAGGAGTAGATTATGTCCAAGGTTATTATATTGGAGAACCAACAGTTAAACCTGCAAATCTTAATAACAATATAGTAAAACAGATCAAGAAGCTATCAAAGTAGAAACTAGACCAATGAGACTAGTCTCTCTTTTTAAAAATAAAGATATTTTTAAATCAATATTTCCTAATTAAAAAGTTTTAAATTTGATTATATTGATGCTTGTCTAATATTAGTATTTATTGACAGTATATTTAAATTGTGCTAAAATATTTTTAAGTAACAAGTAAAGGATGAGGCGTATGGAGAATAAAAAAATAATATTATCGTTCTTATCCATGGTTTTTTCAATCCTTCTCCTTGCTGCTAGCGTTTTTGCTTGGTTTACATTACAAAGCCAAACAAGAATTGATGAAATTGTTCTAAATGTAAATAATTTAAAATCGGAAATTAAGCTTGAAGTAAGTAAAAACGATGGTGAATTTATTGAACTTATAGAAAAGCAAGACTTTGATGCTTTATTTGGGAATTCTGTCCCCTCTGATAAATTTCATTTTCGCTTAACTATCACTAATAAAAGTAGTAAAGAGACTAATTTAAAAGTAGTGTTAAGTAGCATTTATAGTGATAATGTTAATGAAGGATTTGATATGCGAAATGTATTTTATATAAAAGATGGCGTAGTAACTATAAATGGTAAAGATAAAGTCTTAGAAATAAACGAAGAAGAACTAGATCAGTTATTTGATCAAGAGTTAAATTTATATAATTTTAATAATCTAATTTCAAACAATAATATAACAATTCTCGAAAACTATAATTTTGAAATAGAGGAATCAGTAATAATAGAATTTAAAATAATTTATGATCATAAAACAAGTAGAATTGAATATCAAGATGGTAAATTAAGTATTGGGTCAATTAATATACATAATAATTAAAGGTGGAAATTATGAAAAACAAAAAAATTATCTTTTTAAGTTTAGGATTATTATTAATTGTAACTACACTTGTTATTTCAATTGCTGCTTGGTTAACAGATACTGATCAAGCTGGAAATGATACTACATTTACAGTTGGTAAAGTCGAATACACATTTACTGGTGAATTTATCGATGATTCGCATCCTATAGTTCCTGGAGCAGAATTAGTAAAGACATCTTTTAGGCTTATAAATTTATCGACAGTAAGTTCTGAAATAAGAGTTACAATTAAAGTTGAATCCAAAAAATCTGGTGAGGATGAATATACAGAAGAAAATCCAGTTTATATATTTCCTATTGCTAAGCTAGATGATCTATTTGATGCAAACTGGAACTATAATGATGGATATTGGTATTATGAAAATGATAGTCTAGATCCAAATAGTGTGCTTCCTCCTAATACTCATCCAACAACACTATTAACATCATTAAAATTAGATGGTTCATATATAGGGAATAGTTACCAAAATGCTTCGATAAAAATCACATTTACTTTCCAAGCAAAACAAGCTGACTATGTTACTTGGGATGATTTAGGTTCTGTTGATTTTACTTTAGGCATATAAAATATGAAAAAAATTTATTATTTTATTAATGCAATTATTATTATTTTTGGTGTTGCTTTAATTACGATAAACTTAATTGGATTTAAAACATTTAGAGTAATTAGTGATAGTATGGCACCAGATATACGTAAGAATGATCTTGCAATAGTAAAAAAAATTGATGCAGATGATGTTTTAGAAGTAGAAGACATTATTGCATTTAATGTAAATGGTAAATTAGTATTACATGAGATTGTTGAGATTTTAGAAAACAATATTACAACAAAAGGTAAAGCAAATGAAACAAATGATGCTCCTATAACTTATGATGACGTAGTAGGAATTTATGTTTTAAGAATACCCCTAATTGGTATTTTATTTTCAAGTATTTATTTATGGGTTGTCTTATTACTAGTTATCTTAGGTTATTATATAATAATAATTTTAATAAAAGAAATAAAGAAAAGTAGTGGTGGAAAATAAATGAAAAACAAAGCAAAAGTTATAAAACTTTCAGCTATGCTCCTTTCAACAATCATAACGGTAGTTACTGTAACTTTTGCTTGGTTTGTTGGTTTGGATAAAACAGATCCAGTTATAATTGAATCTGGTAATTTAAGAGTTTCCGCTACTTTATATTATGAAAACGAGCAAAATGAGTTTGAGGAAGTAGAAGAAAGTTTAAGTTTAGATCATGTCATTCCAGGCAAAGTTTATAACTTTAAATTAGAAATTACTAATAATGGAACAATTGATGGACATTTATCTATAACTATAATAAACATTAAATATAGTGATGATATTATGAAGGAAAAATTTGAACTTTCATTTCTTAATCCAAACGATAACAACCAAGAAATTTCTAAGATAATAGATGATATTGATTTAGTTGTCTTTGAAAAGTATATTTTAAGTGCTCAAAGTAAGTTTGAATTTTATTTTACGATTAAGGGCACAGAAGATATTACTTCAGAGATGGCATATCAAAAGATTCAACTTTCTAGTTTCTTAGTAAAGCTTGACCAGATTCAGGGGTGAAAGCAATGAAGAACAAAGTACTATTTGTTACGTCGATAGTTATGTTAATTGTAACTTTAATAACTACAATCTTAGTTGCTTTCCTATTAGTAGAATTAGATAAAAATGCAAGTGTACAAGTTGGTGAAGTAAAAGTTAGTTATGAAGTTTACTTTACCAAAGACAGCATCACACAAGGGGCTTCTGAGGTTCTTATTGATCCAATATTGGGATTAAAGAAATCAGGAGTCTATTTTGTTAATATGGATAATTCTTCTGCGGTTGACTTTATTGAAAACATTAATGTGGACATTTTAGTTGAAAGTAGTGTAGATACTTATATAAGAATTAAAATACATGAACAACATACTTTAAAAGTTAAAAACTATTTAGGAGAAATTACGGAAATTTCAATAATAAATCCCCCTACTGATT
>Ga0209075_1004744_pt1 | contig 10750 bp, 6 predicted proteins | sample Stecom2011_FD_187523 | JGI IMG/M metagenome (GOLD analysis project Ga0209075, IMG submission 187523) | Agricultural soil microbial communities from Utah to study Nitrogen management - Steer compost 2011 (SPAdes) (version 2) | ecosystem: Environmental > Terrestrial > Soil > Agricultural land...
CACCCGTCCGACTCTCTACAACCTAACCGACAAATATAACATCGACACATCGGCAGAAGCTCCGGAAGTCTAAGTTAACTTCTCAGCACACGATGGCCGCGAACAGCTCAAGGAGCAGGCTTACATGATTAGAATTCAAACAAAAACGAAGACACTTCCCGGGCTGATACTGGCAAGCAGCATGCTGCTTGCGTTTCCACTGCTCTCTGGTTGCAGCAACGGCCCAGACTCGTCGGAAGCGCTCTCGCACATTACCCGCGCAGAAACCTACTCCGAACAAGGGCAATTCCGCTCCGCCCTGCTTGAAGTAAAAAACGCCATCCAAAAAGATCCCAACAATGTTGAGCACATTGTGCGCTTGGCCGACCTATACCTGCAGGTAGGAGCAGCGAAATCCGCCTCAGAGCTTCTTGAACCATGGATGCAGGAAAAGCCCGAAGCAGTAGCTCTGACTTTAGCCCGAGCTTATGTGGAACAGGGAAAACACCTCTCGTCAACTGAAACTCTCGCCCGGCAGACTCCTGAAACACCGGAAGACCAGCTCGAAGCATCGCTTATCCGCGCAGAAGCATTGCGCAGATCTGGTGAAGTAGCTGAGGCTCTTGCGCTATTCAATAATTTGCGGGCAAGCAATGCTTCTAACACTGAAGCAATAACCGGTACTCTCAAAGCGCTAATCAATCTTGGCAAACACACCCAAGCCATAGAGACCGCCGATGACTGGCTCACAAAAAATGATAAGGCACCCGAGGTTCTATATTGGAAAGGTCTGGCCCAGTATCAGCTAAACCAGCTGGAACAAGCATCAGCCACGCTCACGGATGCGGTGGGCGAGATGCCAACCTCGGATGTTTTCTTGCCCATACGCCGAAACGTGCTGTCCGCCCTCTCCCGGGTGCTCACAGAACAGGGCAAAATTACGGAAGCCCAGATTTATAACCACATCTTGGCGGAGAACAGCAACACCAGTGCGCGTGAACAAGGCGAAGCCGTTATGGCAGCCCTGAAAGAACGCAATTTTGAAGAAGCGAAAACAATCCTGCGAGACAGCCTCAAGCTAGACCCGGAGAACGAGCAAGCAGCCATGCTACTCGGAGCGATTTCCGCAGGCACTGGTGAGCTTGACGAAGGCACGCAGTTACTTACTGAAAATCTAGACCCGGAAACCACTCCAACCCAGTTCATCCGAGCCGCCACAATGGCCCAGATAGACACCGGAGACAGAGAAGCCGCCCTAAAAACGCTAGACCGTGCCATACAAGCTCGCCCGAACGACAACGAACTGTTGGCCATGCATGGCATATTGGCGCTTAGCCTTCCCGATTACGAAAGTGAAGGCATTGCCAGCCTCAGCAAAGCCATCAGCAATCAGCCCGAGCGAGTACGCTTTAGGCTGGCACTAGCGAGACACTATTTACAAAAGGACAACCCCGAACAGGCACTTGGCCAGTTGCGAATGGCGTTCACAACCAACCCTTCAGACTGGGCCACCACTGGCACGTACCTCAGCGTACTCATCCAGCAAGGAGAAAAACAGGAAGCTGGCGAAATTCGCGACTCGTTGCTCAACGGGTATGGGAACGAACCTCGCGCAGTATTACTGGCGAGCCTTGTAGATACTCAGCTAGGAAACCCAGAGGCTGCAACAAAGCGACTGGAAAAGCTGGTCAACGAAAGCCCGCAACTACAGGAACCTAAAGTTGCACTGGCGAGCCTTTATACGCAATCCGGACAAACAGATCAGGCGGTCAGCCTACTGATTGACGCCGCAACGCTAACACCAGATGTAATTCGCCCTTTGCAGCAAGCTGGCCGGGTCTACGCCCAGAACCATACCTTGGCTGAAACCATAAGCTGGTTAGAAAATGTAGCCGAAACTCGCCCTGAGTTAGAACGTAATAGCGACGTTCTCTTAGCATTGATTGCAATAAACCAGAGCAAGTTGTCAGACGCCAGAGCAACTCTCTCTAAATGGAAAGACACCGAGTTCGGCCCCGTGAAGCTCGCCTATGGCCAACTGTTACTCGCCGAAACCAAGGCTGCTATAAACGATAAGGAATGGCCCCAAGCCCGAGCAAAAGCGGCAGAAGCCATTGCTCTAGACCCGAAAAACATAGGGTTTGCACTCTTGCCAGCGGTAATCGCCCAAATGGAGGGAAAACTGGAAGACGCCTTCTCGGCAGTGGATGCTGTAGAGAAGACCCACGGAGAACTCCCAGCCACTATTCTTTCGCGTGCAAGGTTGCTGCAACAGCAGAAAGATTCAAAAGCCGCCTACGACTACCTTTCTGAAAAATGGCAAACTACTAAAATAACTCAATTGGTGCCGTCCCTAATTGGACTGGCGAAGGAAGAAGCTCCAGACACTGTGGGCGACCTGACAGAGCAATGGGTTTACGTGACCCCACAAAATCTTGCAGCTCACTTAGCAAGAGCGGACTGGCTCCTGACTAACGGCCAAGAAGCAGCCGCCGTAAATCACTACGAACAAGTACTCGCTAAGCAGCCCAATACTGTTGCAGCATTAAACAACCTCGCTTGGGCACTACGCAACCAAAACCCTGAGCGCGCCGTGAGGCTCGCCAGACAAGCGAGCGAACTAGCACCTAACAGCCCTGCGGTATTGGATACCTATGGCTGGGTTCTTCACCTGGCAGGAAACCATATGGAGGCAAAAGCAGCCATCGAAAAAGCCTTAGAACTTGCCCCAGGCAACGCTGAGATTGAACAACATCTTGAGGCAGTTAACACGTCCATGTAGAAAACCTCGACCGCCCAGTTGGGCTCCAATATATAAATTGCCTGAAGCATTAAAGCTTCAGGCAATCGCTCTCAAAGACCGTCGATTTTTTTTACACACACAACAAAAAATCAAGTTATTAGTCATGAAAATCATAGCCTTGAAAACATGGCACGATAATCGCTTTAGGTATCCGTAGGTTCGGGTAGTACCGGCCAAAAGCCAAACCACCTGTGAAGGTGGGACGGAAAGCCAAGGATCTCAAAGTTAATGAGACAGCCTGGTTGCAAAGCAAACTATATGGAATTAGAGCTAAACAACCGGAGTACACATGAACAAACTATCGAAAGGGTTTATTGGTGCAGCGCTTCTCAGCATTTCAAGCGCCGCGCTCGCCGTACCCATGTTGGGGGGCATCAGCTTCTCATCACTGCCAGGAAACGGGTTCACCTTTAACTCAACAACAAATCAGTTTGATTTCGACCCTGGTATCAATTCGAGCGTGAATAACACTTCAGGTGACTTCGCAAACTACTTTGCGAACGGAGATTCTGCTCAGTTTTACGATTTCACCTATGCGCCCTTCGCAGGCCCCCAAACTATTTGGGATGCCACCGCGACGGTTGGCCCAAACAACGGTACAGCACTGTCATTCATCCTGAATAACGCCAGTGTTGACTACGAAACTAACGACCTTGTTGTTATTAGTGGGTCTGGCACTCTAACTGACGGCGTTGAGTCAGTTTTGGGCTCTTGGAACATTACTGCCAACCAGGCAGGCGGAGCTTTCAGCTGGTCTTCATCTACAGCGGTACCTGAACCAGGCACGCTGGCACTGTTGGGCCTTGGCCTTGCAGGACTTGGTGCAGCTCGTCGTCGTCAGAAATCTTGATCTCGGCAAGTTAGAAAAAAAGCCAGCTTCGGCTGGCTTTTTTGTTTTGAACTTTAGCTTTATGTATAGGTCTTAGGCAGCACCTTGTGAACAACACCCAGTAAACTGGCTAGTAGTCTGGCGGATAAACAATGTTAAGGAAAACACTCAACAACTTACCCCTCTCCAGACCTTATCTAGTCGTCACAGTCGTTGCGCTACTAATTTTCTACCCAACCTGGATACGGCTCGCACAAGCTTGGCTTGAGTTTGAGCAAGTTCTCGCTCACGGCCTTGCGACAGCTATTATTTACCTTGGCCTGCTGATCATTCACCCGCCTGCAGCTATCGAGCGCCATACACTATCGAAGCCCTATCATCTTGCGGGTGCCGTTCTACTGGTTGCCACAACCTTGGCTTGGGCACTACTTGAATTGGTTCGCATCGATACTCTGGCTTATCTGCTGCTTCCAATCGGGTTAATTACCACCGCCTGGGCACTCCTGGGGCTACCAAGAACACTAACCTTTGCCCCCTACGCACTGCTTCTATCACTGTCGCTGCCAGTTTGGGCAGACCTAGTTCCGGCGCTTGTAGAAATCGCCAGCGTTGTTGTAGGAACTTGGGTTGGCTGGTTTGGCATGACCGCTCTCATCGAAGGCAACAGCATTACCCTGCCCTACGGTCGCCTAATTATCGCAGACGGCTGCTCTGGTATACGCTATTTCGCAATTTCCGTCTTGCTGGCCATGATGACATCTATTTTAAACGATTACCGCTGGCGCGGTTGGCTAACCACCCTAATGGTCGCCGCTTTACTTGGGCTTATCGCAAATTGGGTGCGAATCACCATCTTGGTCGTCGTCGCCTACGAAACTAACATGCAAAGCGAGATGCTCGCAGATCACGAAACCATGGGCTGGGTCGTTTTTGGCGCCTTCATTATTCCGGCCTTGTACTTTTCCCCAGTCCGAAGGCGCATTACGAAAGAAAGCCCGCTTAATGGCCGCCTTTACAAAAAAGGTATCGTTGCGGTTGCAGTAGCCGTAGCTCTTGGCCCACTGGCACTTTTGCTGATCCAAAACACCGCCAACCAAAAGCCTGAATGGACCATTACACCACCGGAATTTCGTCAAACCCAAACCGGAAAACTTCCCCTGCCTATCGCCCTTCCGGATACTCTAAATGAGCAGATCTGGCAGTCCGGGACTATGTGGATATCCTTCGCACAGAGCCAAAAAGCAAACCCTGATGAGAAGCTCGTACCCTATCTACCAAAGCAATTCGACACCTCAGTTTGGCACGTGGAAGCCCAACTGGAACCCGGCCTGAGTGTTTATCGAAATATCCTAAGCCGAGATAGAGTTCTTATGGCCCAATGGTACAGAGTGGGCTCAAAAAAGAGCTGGAGTTACCGCAACGCAAAACTACTCCAGATCCCCGCCACCCTTGCAGGCGAAACACGGTTTGCCGTTGTTACCGTTCAAACACTCTGCGGCCCTCGAGATTGCACCAATCTACTCCCCCGAATGCACACCGTAATGGCTTCGATTCAAGCCAAACATAATTGAACTCGCACCCAGTTAACATTATTTAACAAAATTTACATCTTCATTTTTTCCTAACTTCTCTCCAACTCTCTGTTTTGTTTCCGATCATCTATTCGGATTGTCCACAGAACTACCTCGCAGATGAAATGTGCCGTAGGCGTTATCTCAACTATAATAATTGTGTAATTACTGAACAATCTGGCAGGAAGCTGTAAAGAAAGGCCCAGTAAACTCACCGACTAACTGTGGAAGCGCCAGTGGACAGTACCTCTATAGAGTCTGCACTCGCCGAATGGTCCACCATTCTTGGTGAATCGGGGGTCATCGCGGCGAGCCCAAAAGATTACGGTGCTTCTACTATGGGAGTGGAGCGTCACATTCCTGCGGTGCTCCGCCCGAAAACCAAGGAACAAGTGTCGGCACTACTTCAGGTGGCGCAAAAATGGCAGGTAGCCGTTTATCCGGTAAGCACAGGCAATAACTGGGGCTATGGCAGCGCCAACCCCACTGAAGACGGGTGCGTTATTATTGATCTCAGCCAACTCGACGGAATTTCAGATTTTGACCCTGAAATGGGCGTGGTTACGGTTCAACCCGGAGTAACCCAAGGCGCTTTGAGGAAGTTTTTAGACCGCCACGATGGCGATTACTTAGTCCCGGTAACCGGCGCAGGGCCCACTTGTAGCCTTTTTGGAAACGTTCTTGAGCGGGGCTACGGCATCACCCCCATTACCGACCACTTTGCGGCAGTCACAAAAATCGAAGCCATCTTGCCAGACGGCACACTCTACCGAACACCCCTCAGCGAGCTTGGTGGAGCGGAAGTGGATGGGCTGTTCAAGTGGGGCCTTGGGCCCTATCTCGACGGGCTTTTTAGCCAAGGAAATTTTGGCGTGGTTGTGAGCATAACCCTCGCTCTGGCCCCCGCACCTGAGACCGTAACGGCCTTTTTCTTTTCCACCAAAGACGATTCCAAGCTGGAGGCCTTGGTACCGACCGTAAGATCTGTATTGCTATCCCTGAGCGGATCGGTGGTTGCCATTAACCTTCTCAACAGCCAGCGCATGCTCTCAATGATGACGCCCTTCCCTACAGACAAGGCAGTTGAAGGAGTCCTACCTAAAAACGTGGTCGAAGACTTAGCCCGCCGACATGGCGTACCTGCATGGAGCGGGGTCGGGGCAATTTATGCCTCAAAGGAAGTGGCCAGAGCGGCTCGGCGCACACTTAGGCGGCTCCTTGGCCCTGTTACCGACCGGCTTATATTCATCAACCAACGCAAAGTTGATATGGCCCAGAAGGCCACCCGCCTGCTGCCGGGCAAGTTTGCCACCAAAGTACGAGGTATGGCGGATACGCTCTCCGGCGCGCTGCAAATCATGCACGGTACCCCAAACGATGTGGCACTCGCGCTGGCGTATTGGCGTTCAGGCGACTTACCGCCACCGGGGCAACCCAAAAACCCCGCACGGGATGGCTGCGGACTCATCTGGTTTGCGCCACTGGTTCCAATACGGGGGGAAGACGTTCGCCGCTACATCGATATGATTGAGCGGATTTGCCCTCAGTACGGCGTTAATCCACTCATTACACTAACAACAATAAACGATCGCTGTTTCGACTCTACTGTCCCCCTGCTCTTTGATCGTAAAGATGCAGAAGCGACCACACGAGCGAACGATTGTTATCGCGCGCTGTACCAAGAGGGGCAAAAGGAAGGCTTTCTACCCTACCGCCTAAACATCCACGCCATGGACATCCTCAATAACGGTAGCCTTGAGTTCTCAAAACTTTCAAGCCAACTCAAAGCCGCCATCGACCCAAACTCCATCCTAGCACCCGGGCGTTACGTTCCCAGTACAAAGCGTACCGAGGTTTAATGAGGATCTAGCTATGCCAGCAGGCCAACAACATAACGAAAATGTCAGCGCCATCTTCAACTCTGTATTTCACGTAGAGTTGGCGACCTCTCCAGAAGTAGTTAACGAAGTTTTCGAAGTGCGTTATCAGGTTTATTGCGTAGACCGCCATTTTGAAGACCCTGACTGCTTCCTTGATAAGCGCGAACACGATGAGTACGACGAGCGATCTGTTCACGCCCTGATTCGTCACAAGAAAACGGGCGACAGCGTTGCCACCGTTCGTCTTGTGATGGCTGGCGACAACCCTGAGCAGGACGACTTCCCCATGGAAGGCTGCATTAAACACATGAGCCCAGCAGCGCAGCAGGCAGTCGCCAATGCGCCACGAAACGAAATTGCCGAGATATCAAGAATGGCGGTTAGCCGGGAGTTTCGGCGACGACTCAACGAAGAACAAACCGTTTCAGGCATTAGCGAAACCGCTTACTACTGCGATTCAGAAAATGGCAAGCGCGCAATGCCATACATAAGCCTAGGATTATTCGCTGCTATTCTACAAATGTCGGTGAAACACGGAATAACCCATTGGATGGCTGTTATGGAACCAGCACAACTACGACTGTTAAAGCGGTGCGGCGTGGAGTTTGATCATGTCGGCCCCATACTCGAGTACCATGGTCGCCGCAGACCAGCCTTCACGAGCGCAACCAAACTGCTTGATGGCATAAAAAGACGCCGGCCAGATGTTTGGTCTTTGATCACCGACTCAGGAAGATACCTGCCAGAACAACCTAATAACGACCATACGATCAATGAGGTGCAGGCTGCCTAAACACTGCCAAATCAAAAAAGCCCCCGTTTTAGGCGGGGGCTTTGGTTTTAGGTCGACAACCTAAACATTATGCCTTTGCAGCTTTCTTCCTGCGTGAAAAGCCGAGACCTGCGAGACCCATTCCTAGTAGGGCTAAGGTTCCGGGTTCGGGCACATACTCTACAGCTGTGATTCTGAAGCTTGTCTGGAAATTATTGACAGCACTTTCTTCGGTCACGAGCCCCACACACCCACTGGGAGCGCCCGCTGCGAAACAACTGGGGTCACCCAAGGTAGTTAGGCCAGCCAACGCCAGATATAGCGTGTACGTGTAACCATCATAGTTAAATGACGAAGCAAACTCGTAGGTGCCATCTACAGTGAGCTCTGCGCCAGTCACGTCTGCAATGGTGAAAATATCAGCACAGTCCGGGCCAATTGGTTCTACACATGTGCCACCATTCGCAGTTTCTATGAAGAAACTGTTAAACGTTGTAGAAGCTGGAGGAAGCGACGGCGCAGACGGAGCGAACGGCGTCAATGTTAGTTCAGACGTCAAATCAAAGCTATCCAATGCAGTTCCTTCAGCGGGAAGAATGTTATTAGTGTGAGTGAATACTCCACCGTTTACAGAACCTCCACCCGTGATTAGCCCATTAACCGCATTGACATCGTTAATTGTAACCGATGACTGAGGCCCCGGACCAACGCCCCACTCGAGAAGGTTAGAGCCCTCTCCGTCGACACTACCAGTACCGCCAGTGTCAGTCACATTCTCAAACACGTTAGTGACGCTAAACCCCCAATCGGTAACCAAAGCAGCGCTGGCAGATTGGGCACCTAAAGCGAAAGGCACCATAAGGGATGATAAAAGCGTTCTTTTAAGGGACTTGTTCATTGTTGTATCTCCTTGAAAGTGGACGCTGGCAGCCGTACTTCGTGATCAGCACGTCAGCGCTAGGAGAAAACGAGCATCTTCTATGCCACGAGCAGGAATTGGTTAATTTTCAGCCATGTAAAGCGACCTATAACGATAGCTCAGCAGATCTGAGGCATAAGGTGTAAGTATCTTCGACGCACAGGCAGTATAAATATCCCGCCTGCGGCGGTATGTTGTTTTTTAAGGAAGATTTAGCCTTTCTTGAAAAAACAAAATGAACTAAAAGGAACCACCTTTAGAATTAAAAAGATTATTAAGATCCATAGAACGTAAATTCGCCGAAAAGTGCGTAAATTATGCTGACGCAATCAAAGCTAGAGCCGACAACATACCTGAGATTTTTGAGACCGACATAGAGCAGCTCCAAATATTTGCTATGCTAAATCCTTGGGATATTCCAAGAGTCAAGGAAGGGCAAAAATGTTGAAGCCAAACTCATTTCTTCTGCGTATCGAAAGGCATGATTATCAGCGCCCCGCCACTCACGCCCTCAACGCGCAGGCGTTTCTCCAACTGCAGGATCCCAATCCATTCTATATCCGCCACGAACCTCAGCAGTCCGGGGAGTTCAAGCTCTTCTTCGGCGAGAGAAAAGATAGCCAAGACATAGATTTCGACACGCCAATAAACGGAACTTCTATAACCTACTCTATTACAAGAAATAAGGTGATCGTCACATCTGACTTAATCGGCGCCGAACCAGTTTACTATAGATATAGCGGCTCAACGATTCAAATATCAAACCGTTTGGAAAACTTGGTTAAAGAAAATGATTGCCCCGATTGGGTAGCCATTCATTGTTACCTATCGTTTGGTTACACATTAGGGGAAACCTCGTTCTTCAAGAATATTTTTCAAACTCTGCCAAACCAAAGAATAGAGATTGACACAGAGTCTCTAGAGCTAAAGAAACTAGTTGCCGACTCAGCACCTCATGCAACGAATACGGAGTCACTAGCAAGCAACACCAGAGCTGTCTCAAACCTACTTTATAACGTTATGCAGACCTACAGCCCCATGGTGCTGATGACTTCAGCCGGCTGGGATTCCAGAGCTCTACTCGCAACTCAAAAGTCTCCAATCACTGCTGCTTACACCCACGGAGACATTTCCAGCCGGGAGTGCACTATTGCAAAAAAACTCACAGGCACTCTACGCATGGATCACTATTTCAAAGACGTGAAAGGGATGGTGATCGATACAAAGCTGCTCGATGAGATGCTAGAGCTTCACGGCCATTGCCTTTGGCCAATTTGGCACATATCCAGCAGATTTATCTCAGAGACATTATGCTTACCCATCGCCAGCGGAGTGATTGGTGCCAGAATGGGTGGGCACAACGGCTTTCCCAGCATGGGCACTCGATTTCAGAAAATTATTAACTCCTTACACACTATAAACCCCAAAATAGTATCTAAAGAAAAAATAATAAACGACGTCAAGAAAAGCACGACAGCGCCTAAAAGCTTCTGGTTTACCAGTGACAAGGGAAGTAAGCTTTTCCGCGAGCTAGCAAATACAACAACAAAGAATATACACGACACTCTCGATAAGTACTTGAACGAGACAAATGACCTATCTTTTGCAATTGAAAAATTCAACTATGACCACATTAGTCGACAGTACATGATGAAACAGCCAATATTGGCTCAAGCCTTTCATGGTTACTACTCCCCCCTTAGCCATCCCGACCTTATAAAAACTGTATACAGTATTCCGTTCGATCAACGAATACAAAATAGATTAACCAAAGGGGTAATTTCAGAGCTTAACCCGATTTTATTGAACTTCCCGATGGCAGCCACATTGACTCAAGCTAAATATTCTATTTTTACTCAGGAGGCTTCAAGAATATTACGGATAATTTTTGAAAAATTATACTTTAAAATAACAAAAAACCGGCTAAATCTAGGATGGTTTAATTACGATCACCTTTACTCAAATGATTTTTTTGAAACCACTATAGAATCTCTTAG
>Ga0209075_1004745_pt1 | contig 10746 bp, 9 predicted proteins | sample Stecom2011_FD_187523 | JGI IMG/M metagenome (GOLD analysis project Ga0209075, IMG submission 187523) | Agricultural soil microbial communities from Utah to study Nitrogen management - Steer compost 2011 (SPAdes) (version 2) | ecosystem: Environmental > Terrestrial > Soil > Agricultural land...
CCGGTGCCCATGAGTGATGCGACCCGCCCGATGGTCGAGTCGCAGCTACCGGAAACACTGATCCGGCCTGGAATAGAGGTCAGTTTTGTCGGGGCGGGGCAGGTGCTGACGCTGGCCGACAGCTACTACGATATGGCCATTATGGAGCATGCCGTCATTCAGGCAGGGATCCGGGCTGAGCAGGAAGGGTTTGATGCGGTTTGTATCAACACCATGAGCGATTCGGGCCTGAGTGCGCTGCGTTCGCGTCTGGCCATTCCCGTGCTGTCACCGGCTCTGGCCAGCTATCAACTGGCTGGGATGCTGGGCAAGCGTTTTAGCGTGATTACCATGTGGCCCCGCTGGTTTCCGCTTTACCAAAAAACCGTTACTGAATATGGCATGCAGGACAGGCTGGCTTCCGTCCGTGCGATCAACGTCAGGCCCGACTCGCAAGCGCTTTTGCAGGGTAAGGAGGATGAAGTGTTTGATTTGCTGCTGCGCGAGAGCCGACTGGCGGTTGAGGAAGACGGAGCAGACGTCATTATCCTTGGCTCGACCACCATGCATCAGTCGCATCGTTTTTTGGCAGACAACCTGGATGTACCTGTGCTGAACCCGGGAGTCATTGCCTACAAACAGTGCGAGTTGTTGCTGGAGCTGGGTCTGACGCATAGCAAACATGCTTTTCCGTCGCCTGAAACCGTGCAAGACCAAGCGTTTGGCATCTAAAACAATAAAAGGAATCAAGCATGAATAACGAGACTTCATCTGATAAACCGTTACTGACGGACTTGACCATTTCTGAGGCCCAGGCTGCATTTGGTAACGGAACGCTGACCAGTGAGGCGTTGGTTAAGGCCTGTTTTGAGCGTATCGAACAGGGCCAGGAGCTGAATATTTTTGTCACGCTTAACCATGAGCAGGCCCTTGCTGAAGCGCGGGAAGTAGACAGAAAAAGACAACAGGGCGAAACGGTTGGGCCGCTTGGCGGAATTCCTGTGGTCATCAAGGATAATTTGCACACCAAAGACTTGATGAGCTGCTCGGCCTCACCAGCGTTTGATGGCTATGTCCCGTCACAGGACGCGCAGACAGTGCAAAAGTTACGCGATGCCGGAGCTGTCATTCTGGGGAAGACCAATATGCACGAACTGGCATTTGGTGCGACAGGGTATAACCCTGCCTATAACACCGGGCCTGGTACGGGTGTACGCAATCCTTATGACAGCGGCCGCATTGCGGGCGGCTCCTCCTCTGGTAGCGCGGCCGCGCTGGCCGCGCGGATGGCCTTGGGATCGCTGGGTACCGATACCGGTGGCTCGATGCGGATTCCGCCGGCACTCAACGGTGTAGCCGGTCTGCGTCCGACCTGGGGTCGTTACTCTGGCGAAGGTGTCATTCCTATTGCGGAAACACGCGATACCGTAGGGCCAATGGCTCTGAGTATGGCGGACCTGGCATTGCTGGATGCGGTCATCACCGATGATTTCAGTTTGCCCAGTATCCAATTAAAAGAGCTTCGTCTGGGCTTGCCAGAGGAGTTCTGGCAGAACATGGACGACGATACGGCCGACTTAATGGCGCAGACGCTGGATACGCTCAGGGCGCATGGTGTAACCCTGGTTGACGTCGGCCATTCTGGACTGATGGAGCTGAATGAACCGGTTGGCTTCCCGGTCGTTGTGGCCGAAGCCTATACCTGTATGAACCAGTATCTCGCCCGTTATCACCCACAGATGAGCATCGAAGATGTATATGCAGGCATTGCCAGCCCGGATGTGAAGATGATTTACAAAGAGTGGGTGCTGGATAAAAAAACGCCGACCAAAGATGGCCTGGTTGATGTCGCGCCTTTGTACCAGGCGGCAATGAATGGTGGGCGCGACCGCCTGCGTGAGCGCTATGAGCAACTGTACCTGGAGCACCAGCTGGATGCGTTGGCGTTTCCGACGACTCCTGTGGTGGCACCGCCGGCCAATGACGACATCTATTTGCCACAAAACTTTGAGAAGCTGATTCAGAACACCGAACCTTCTTCAAGTGCGGGTACCCCGGGGCTACAGATTCCGGTTGGTCTGGGCAGCCGGAGCGGTATGCCTGTCGGGCTGGAGCTGGACGGACCGATGCATAGCGATCGCCGTCTGCTGGCGATTGGTTTGGTTCTGGAGAGCATTTTAGGCCGGGTTGCGCGTGCCTGAGCTGTTCTCATAACAACATACAAGAGGTAACAACGATGGGTGACTATCAAGAGTTTGCAGGAAAGGTTGTCATCATCACCGGTGGCGGCAGTGGCATGGGGCGCGATGTCGCCCTGTCGCTGGCACGTCGGGGTGCGAACCTGGTGATCGGCAACCGTCGTGAAGAATCAGGGTTACAGGTGGTTGATGAAATCAGGGCGCTGGGTGCCAGGGCCGTGTTTCGGAAAACTGATGTGTCTGTTGCTGAAGAGTGCAAGGCTCTGGTTGAGCTGGCCGTACAGGAATTTGGCCGGCTTGATGCGGCATTCAATAACGCCGGACTGCAGCGAGCCTTTCATTCTGTGCATGAAATTCCTGACGAGAATATTGGCGAGGTTATTGATATCAACCTCAAGGGTGTTCTCTACATGATGAAGTTTGAGGCACAGGCCATGCTAAAAAGCGGTGGGGGCGTGATAGTCAACAATGCTTCCATTTTTGGCCTTAAGGGCATGCCGACCACAGCGGAATATATTGCCTCCAAACATGGTGTGATTGGTGCCACCAAAGCAGTGGCTCTGGATTACGCCACACAGAATATTCGTGTCAATGCGATTTGTCCTGGTCCGATCAAAACACCAAGTTTTGACCGCGTCACAGGGGGGGATGATCACATGTATGACTCAGGCGTACCGATGCGGCGCATCGGCCAGCAGGCAGAGGTGACAGAAGCGGTCTTATGGCTGCTGTCAGAAAAATCATCCTATGTGACCGGCTCGCAATTGTCCGTTGATGGCGGCATGTGTGCGGAATAGCACGGTGCGGCACTGGAGTTAACAATTAGGTAAAAATTATGGTCAAGTATCTTAGCTATATCGTAGTAACAACGCCCGAGCTGGATGCATGGATGAAGCAGGCTGCCGGGCACGTTGGCATGCAAGTGGAAGTGGTGGAAGCCGGTCAGCGGGTCCGGTTGCGTGTGGATGAAAAAATTCAGCGTTTCGTTATTACCAGCAGCAATGAGGCTGCCACCATGGGGATGGGCTTTGAGGTCGACAACAGCGACGATCTGAAAGCCTTGGCCAGCCGTCTGACTGAAGAGGGCTACCAGGTTGAGCAAGGCACCAGCGAGGAAATAGACTTTCGCGGGGTGGCTGACATGCTGCACTTTACCGATGCCGATGGTGTTCGTATTGAAGTCTGTCATGGCTTGAAAAATGCCGGAACAGAGTTTGTTGCCGGAAGACCAATCGGCGGTTTCCGCACCGGCGATATGGGGCTGGACCATGTGGCGCTGATTACCGAACACTTTGATCAGGTCAGCTACATGTACCGGGAAATATTCGGCTTCAAGCTCAGTGATCATACCCAGGCACCGTTCCGTGTGGAGTTTTTGCATTGCAATCCTAGGCACCACACCATCGGGCTGGCACATACCGGCGGGCCGGCCAAAATTTATCATCTGATGCTCGAATACAACGACTTTGATGATGTGGGGCGTGCTTATGACATGGCGCTGGAGAATCCAGACTGCATAGGCGTAACCCTGGGCCGCCATATTAACGACCATGTTACATCCTTTTACCTGAAAAACCCGGACGGGTGGATGCTTGAGCTGGGCTGGGCGAGCCGCACGGTTGGGCCTGATTGGGAGCCGGAAGAACTCGAAGGCATGAGCCTGTGGGGACATGACCGTACCTGGCTGCCAGATGCCAAGCGCGAAGAAGCCCGGCAGATTCTGAAAAAATTGGCGGACAAGGGCTATCGTGCCCCAGTCGTGCCTGCACAACAACTGGACAAGGCGAATTATCCATGAGCACCACAGCATCTGTAGAAATTGCAAACAGCATTGAATTGAATGGCTTTACCCTGAATTACCACGACCAGGGCGAAGGCGAGGTGGTTTTGTTGATTCATGGCTCAGGTCCTGGTGTGACCAGCTGGGCCAACTGGCGCGGGGTGATTCCTGTGCTTTCGCAAGATGTACGCATCATCGCTCCCGACATGCTGGGCTTCGGTTACTCAACGTGCCCGGCCGACCTGAAGCTGGATTCCGACACCTGGGTTGATTCACTGGTACAACTACTTGATGCCCTGGGTATCAACCAGGCTTCAGTGGTCGGTAATTCGTTTGGTGGTGCGATTGCCCTGGCCCTGGCCAGCAAGCATCCGGAGCGGGTTAAAAACCTGGTATTGATGGGGGCTGTCGGCCTGAGTTTTCCGATTACTGATGGCTTGAACAAGGTTTGGGGATATCAGCCATCTATTGAAGCCATGCGCGAGTTGATGGAGGTTTTTGCCTACGATCACAGCATTATCAATGATGACCTTGTGCAAATGCGCTATCAGGCCAGTATCCGCGATGATGTGCAGACACGTTTTTCCCAGTTGTTTCCTGAGCCGCGTCAGGCTGGTGTGGAAATGCTGGCGCTGCCTGAAGCGAATCTGCAGGCGCTGCCGCACCGTACCTTGTTGATTCACGGGCGTGATGACCAGGTTATCCCACTGGAGCTTTCCGAGCGGATGGTGCGTCTGATTCCAAATGCCGAGCTGCATGTATTTGGCAAATGTGGCCACTGGGTACAGATTGAGCGCGCCAGCGAATTTACCCGGTTGTTGAAAGACTTTTTACTGTAAGCGAGAGAAATAAAATGGATAAAAGCATTCTGAAAGGCCGCTGGGAAATTCTGGCCTGGGAGCAGGTTTACGATGACGGCCGCATTGTGCGCCCAATGGGCGAGCAGCTTGCCGGCTTTATTGAATACACGGATAGCCGCATGTTTGTTGTCGTCAAGCCGGCCGATCGGGCCAGGTTTACAGGCGGGCAGTGGTCGGCCAGTGAGGCAGAGCGAGCTGCGGGTTACAGCAGTTACCTGAGCTATGCCGGCCGCTATGAACTAGAAGGTAACACGGTATTGCACCATATCGAGCACAGCATCTACCCAAACTGGGAAGGTGGTGTGCAGCGTAGAAACGCGGTGCTGGAAAATGGTGTGTTGACGCTGAGCGCGCGCTTCGAAGAAGGCACCTCCGAAGCCAGAACGGCCAAACTGGCCTGGAGAAAAGTTTAGCGGTGTTCGTGGGGCTTGTGCCGGTGGGTTATTGCATGTGCCGGCAACAGGCCCAGAATCTGCGCTGATGCCAACAGCTGGCAAGTGTTGGTGAGGTTTGATTCTGATGGTTAGTCGATTGATATAAGTTACAAATTAACCCTTTTGGCCGTAACCAAGTCTGACAAAGCATCCGTCAATTCTAACAACAGGATCTGGAGTCATGTCATTTATCGTCAAGCGCGTAAGCGCATCCCCATTATCTGTTGTGCGCGCCCAACAAAATAAAATGTATTCAATCATCCGGGACAAGAGGCTTATCCATGAGCAACGAAATGCAAGAACTGGAGCGGCTCGCTGCCGCCCTGCGTCAGGCCGGCAGCAGTAAGCAGGCGATTGCTCCTCTACGGGAGCAAACAGCACTGCAAGGTGCCGAGCACGCTTACCAAATCCAGCAGATTAATGTAGCGCATGCTGTTGCCGGTGGCTGCCGGGTGGTCGGCCGCAAAATTGGTTTGACCAACCCAAAAGTGCAGGCGCAACTGGGTGTGGACCAGCCGGATTTTGGCACCCTGTTTGCCGACATGTGTTTTGGTGACAACGCCGAGCTGGCTGTTGACCATGTAATGCAGCCGAAAGTGGAGGCAGAAATTGCTGTGGTGTTACACAGCGACCTTCCGCACCCGGACACTACTTTTGCCGAGGCGGTAGCCGCCATTGGCTTGGTTATGCCCGCGCTGGAGATTGTGGGTTCACGGGTTGCAGACTGGAATATCAGGTTTTTCGATACCGTTGCAGACAACGCGTCCAGCGGATGTTTTGTGCTGGGTGGTCCGGCACGCCCGGTAGACGCCGTGGACATGTTGCATGCCAGCATGCGGATGAGCTGTAACGGCGAGCTGGTGTCTTCGGGTAGCGGTGCGGAATGCCTTGGGCATCCGGTTAATGCGTTGGTGTGGCTGGCACGCACCATGGCGCGTCTGGGTAGCCCGCTTAAAAAGGGCGATATCGTGCTGACCGGGGCGCTGGGACCGATGGTCAACGCTAAGGCCGGAGACAGGTTTGAAGCTGAAATTACCGGCATTGGTACGGTTGCCGCCAGCTTTGTCTAAACGAGTTCAACATTGGGTTTACAACATGAAAAAATATAAAGTTGCGATTGTGGGTTCTGGAAATATCGGTACAGACCTGATGATCAAGGTGCTACGCAATGGCAAGAACCTTGAAATGGGCGCAATGGTTGGCATTGATGCTGCTTCGGACGGGCTGGCGCGTGCCAGTCGTATGGGGGTGGCGACAACTCACGAAGGTGTTGCCGGCCTGATCGGGATGGACGAATTTAAAGACATTGATTTTGTGTTCGATGCAACCTCGGCATCAGCGCATATCAAGAATGATGAAATGCTGCGTGCAGCCAAGCCGGGTATCAGGGTCATCGACCTGACACCGGCAGCTATAGGGCCTTATTGCATTCCCGTAGTGAATGGTGATGCATATATTGATGAGGGCAACGTCAACATGGTTACCTGTGGTGGACAGGCGACCATCCCGGTTGTAGCGGCTATTTCCAGCGTTGCCAAGGTGCATTACGCAGAAATTGTTGCCTCGATTGCTTCCAAGTCTGCCGGACCTGGTACCCGGGCAAGTATTGACGAGTTCACGGAAACAACCAAAAACGCCATTGAACAAATTGGTGGTGCAGCCAAAGGTAAGGCCATCATCATCCTCAACCCTGCCGAGCCTCCGGTCATTATGCGTGACAGCGTGTTTGTCCTGTCCGAAATGGTTGATAAATCAAGAATTGAGGAAGTCGTTACGCAAATGGTTGATGCGGTCAATAGCTATGTACCCGGCTATCGCCTGAAGCAAAAACTGCAGTTTGAAGAGTTTACCCGGGAGCGCCCAGCGGTTATTCCGGAGCATGGCACCTTTACAGGGCTGAAAACTTCGGTGTTCCTTGAGGTGGAAGGTGCGGCCCATTACCTGCCCAATTATGCCGGCAACCTCGACATCATGACATCTGCAGGCATGGCAATTGCCGAGCGTATGGCTGAAAAAATGAGCTCACAGGGAGAATAAGACATGAATCTGAAAGATAAAAAACTGTATATCTCGGACGTGACCCTGCGTGATGGCAGCCATGCAGTTTTGCACAAATACTCGGTCGAGAACGTTCGTGACATTGCCAGGGCTTTGGATCAAGCACAGGTGGACTCGATTGAAGTGACCCATGGTGACGGATTACAGGGCTCAAGCTTTAACTACGGCTTTGGCGCACACAGCGACCTTGAGTGGATTGAAGCAGCCGCAGATGTAATTGAAAACGCAACCATTGCTGTGCTGCTGTTACCGGGTATTGGTACGGTGCACGACCTGAAAAATGCCTACAAGGCGGGAGCGCGTACCGTGCGGGTGGCAACCCACTGCACAGAAGCTGACGTGTCCAGGCAACATATTGAATTTGCCCGCGAGCTTGGCATGGACACGGTCGGTTTTTTGATGATGAGCCACATGATTTCAGCCAGTGAGCTGGCGGAGCAGGCCAAGAAAATGGAGTCCTATGGTGCCCAGTGCGTGTATATGGCGGACTCAGGTGGTGCAATGAACTCGCACGACATTCGCGATCGCATGCGGGCCTTCAAGGATAGTCTGGACAGCAAGACACAAACAGGGATTCACGCACACCATAATCTGGGACTTGGTGTATCCAACACCATCACCGCGGTAGAAGAGGGCTGCGACCGGGTAGATGCCAGCCTGGCCGGAATGGGGGCTGGTGCCGGCAACTGCCCGCTTGAAGTCTTTATTGCTGCTGCGGACCGGATGGGCTGGAACCATGGAACGGACCTCTACCGGCTGATGGATGCTGCTGATGATCTGGTGCGCCCACTCCAGGACCGTCCGGTTCGGGTTGACCGGGAAACCCTGGCCCTTGGCTATGCTGGTGTGTATTCGAGTTTCTTACGCCATGCAGAAATTGCAGCCAGGCAGTATGGGCTGAAAACGGTTGATATCCTGGTTGAACTGGGCCGCCGCAGGATGATTGGTGGTCAGGAAGACATGATTGTGGATGTGGCGCTGGACCTGCTTGCGCGCAAATCCTGAGTCTGGCTTTACTCCGTGGTGATTTTACCCCGCTCAGGCGGGGTTTTTTTTGCCTGAGCGAATGCAGCAGGAGTTTGATGCGTGCTTGCTTTTACGGTTCCTGCACGATCTGGATAGTTAGCTTGCATGTTGTTGTGAGTGTGGCAGAACTGGGGCCTGGCCAGTATTAATTAGTTCAGAAGCAAGCTAACCAAATGACCAAGACTTAAGGCTAATGCTCAAACATTTGTTTGATTGATTTTAAGCAAATAGTGCATCCGTCGGATAGATCTTGCGGCCGCTGGATAGTATCAAAGTCATGTGTCCTATAGCGTAAAGATGTGTCCGCCAGGGCTCATTATTAATTAATAAATAATAAAAACAAGATGTCTATTGATTAGCTGCTTCATGTTCTCTAGTTATCGATTGTGAATGCGTCATGTTCTTGCCGGCTGGCAAGGCGGTCGAGTTTTGCATGTGACTTAACTGCTAAATAAAAATAACAAAGGAGTTGCAATGACAACGCATAATAATGTGTTACCTGTTAAATCTGAGCGTGGTGCGCTGGGTACCGGTTTTAAATTTCTGGTTGGGGTGATGCCCTGGGCAATTATTGCCGGGCTGCTTGCCGCGGCGGTATTTATTAAGCCGAAAGCTGTTGGTTCAACAGTTATTTTTCCAGCGCTTGAAAATAGAGATCAGTTTTATGGTTTGACCAGGCTGGATGGAAGAGTGTTGGCTGCGGGAATTTACGGGAAAATTCTTGAGGTTAAGGATAATGGTGAGATTCGCGCTATTGAAACCGGGACTAAGGCAAACTTGCAGGATATTGCCGCATGGGACGAAAAACATTTAATTGCTATCGGTAACGATGCCACTGTTATCACCAGTAGTAACGGCGGTACGACCTGGACGGCTGCCGAAGTGGTGCCGCGTACGGATATTGCCGACAAGCTGAGGCGCATTCGTATTTGGGGGCAAGGATATGCGGTGATTACCGGAGAAATGGGAGCTGTACTTAAAACCAATGATTATGGTCTGACCTGGAACCGCCTGATAGAAGAAGAGGACTTGTCTATTAACGATGTGCACCGCTTCAGTAATGGCGACCTGCTGGTTGTCGGTGAGTTTGGCCGGGTGAAGCGTTTGCCGGCAGGCGCCGGTGAGGTTGAAGAGGTTTTTGTCGAAACTGAAAACAGCCTGATGGCTGTCAGCTTCCGTGATGATGACAACGGCGTCATTGTTGGGCTGGACGGGATGGTTTTGGTAACCAGTGACGGAGGACACAACTGGCAGCAACACGATGTTGGTACCCATGACCACCTGTTTGACGTGGTGTGGCTTGAAGAAAAACGTGAATGGTTTGCTACCGGCGGACTGGGGCGCTGGGTGAGGGGGACGCCGGGAAGCTGGAGTAACGGGATACTGGCACCAAGGGAAACTTCATGGCATGTCCGTATTCTTCCTGTCAATAACGAGCTTTGGCTGGCGGGCAGAAACCTCGGCAAACTCAATAATTCAACCTGGACGCTTATCCAATAATTATAAATAGACTGATAAGGAACGAAAAATGATAGAGCGTTTTTCTGCTTATTGCATTTTGAATGCAAGAAAAGTGGCTTTACTTCTATTTGCAATGACGGCCATACTTGGATGGTTTGCGCTGCATGTTGATGTTAGAACCATCTTTGATGACATGCTTCCTAGCAATCATGAATATGTGCAAACCCATGACAAATTTAAAGATTCATTTGGTGGCTCAAACCTGGTAACCATTATGTTTGAGGTGGAAGAAGGTGATATCTTCCAGATCAACGTACTGCAAAAAGTCAGGGAAGTTACGCTAGGTTTGCGGGAGGTTAATGCAGTCAACCCGTACCAGATAACTTCCCTTGCCTCGAAGAAGGTCAAGGAGGTCAAGGCCACCTCTACAGGTATTGAAAGTGTTCCGCTCATGTGGCCGGAACTTCCTACAACAAAAGAACAGATGGAAGACCTTAAAAGTGCTGTTTTGCGTAACCCGTTGGTGTATGGATCTTATGTCTCCAAAGATCTGCAGGCAACACTGATTACCGTGGATTTTTTTGATAACCAAGTGGACTACACCCAGGTTTTTCATGATATTCAGAACCTAGTCAACAAGGTTCATCCCGATAATACCGGTAATGTCCGCGTCAGCGTTGTCGGCGACCCTATGCTGTATGGCTGGGTCGGTCACTTCTTCCCGGAAACCGTTGAACTGGTGTTTCTGGGGCTGGCCGTCACCCTGGGGTTGCTGTTCCTGTTCTTGCGTACATGGCGCGGTATTATTTTGCCATTCCTGGCGGGTATCGTTAGCGCTGTTTGGTCGCTTGGTGTTTGTCAGCTGCTGGGCATCAACTTTGAACCGCTGGTCATTGTCGTAGCCATGTTGATTACTTCGCGGGCCGTGTCGCACTCGGTCCAGATCGTCA
>Ga0209075_1004746_pt1 | contig 10746 bp, 7 predicted proteins | sample Stecom2011_FD_187523 | JGI IMG/M metagenome (GOLD analysis project Ga0209075, IMG submission 187523) | Agricultural soil microbial communities from Utah to study Nitrogen management - Steer compost 2011 (SPAdes) (version 2) | ecosystem: Environmental > Terrestrial > Soil > Agricultural land...
TGGCATGAAGCGGATTGCGAGTGATACCTTATCAAGCCGAGATGAAGTTGGAACGGGCTAAAGCCGTTCCAATTAAGCACTTCACCGCTTTTTGCTATATTGCGTGTTAGCATTTCGGTGGTTATTTTCCCTGTCATTTATCTTTCAATTTGCTACTTCGCTTCTGTCTGCCGTGCGTTAGGACAGACACACTCTTTGACAAGCTTTGGTTGCAGCGTTGGCTTTACGCATTTTCTTTACTATTTGCGGCATATTTTAAAGCTGTCAATTCAGACAACAAATAATCATCATTTAAAACTTTGATAAAGTGTTTTGCTTGTGCTTTTGAAGTAATATTAAATTGATTGTTGTCCTCATCAATATCAATTTCAACATTATAATCTTCAATTATTTTTTTACATTTTGCAAAAGTCAACGTTTGAAAATATGGTTTTTCTTTAATCTTATTCAGTTTGTTTATTGAATGATAATCATCTTTCAAAAACTCTTTAACTCTATCAAAATCTTCAACAAATCCAATTTCGCCAATTGCATCAAGTGTTTCAACTGCAACTGCTTGTTTTACCTCTTGGTAGAGTAATGCTTTTTCAAAATTCTGTTTGTTTTCAAAAAGCAAAGTATCATTACAAAATATTGCATCAAAAGTTCCATCCATTGTAAGAATATCAGTTTCAAGGTTTTTAAATATTTCACCTTCAAAAACAATCGCTAATTTTCCACCAGTCCTAATAACTTTTGAAGAAGTTACCTTTTTAATAATGTAAAACGAATTACCATTGCCATATACTTTAATCCAATAAGCCCAAATATCCACATAGGAAAGATTTTCAGTACTGTACCAACTTATATTCTCAGTAGTTTCAATTAGATTATGAAAATAATTATAGAAAGGAACATTCTCAGAACTCTGCTCCCAAACAACAGTTCTGTCAGGTGTAAGTGCAGGGTCATATGCTGTAACATCATACTCCTTATCAATTAATTTCTTTTTTATTACAGGGTAAAACAGATTAATAATTGAAGCAGGTAAATTGTCTTGCAAACGAGCTTTATAGAAATCCACCTGCAAATTATTGTTTGCATCCATTTCAGGTTGGGCAAGAATATAAATTTCAACTGCTTTATTTCCAGTATTTATTTCTTGAAGTTGATTAATTATTTCATTTCTATTCATTTAGATTCTCTTTAAAATGTATATGTTTTCAACTAATGGAACAAAATCCAATTCCTTGTTTTTTAAAAGCTCTCCTTTATGTATGAGTAATTTTGTTTTTTCTTTACTATCAATAATTGTTGAAATTGAATAACCAAAAAACGTCAGAGTTGGATTAGTCAAAATCATATTGGTTTTTATATAAATATGACCAAGCACATAAAAGAGCGAAACAGTTGCTAGAATACTCTGCCAAGAATCAAATTTCAAACCTACAAAGGGCAAAATGTATGTCGCTAAATATGAAAGATGTTCAACACTATTGCTTTTAACTTCTTTGATAGTGTATTTTTCTGATGATGATTTTAATACAATGTTGAAAAACAAAAAATAGAGGGAAATAGAAATAATGATTAATGCAAGAAATGAAATTGAGGTCTTGTTTAAACTTATCAATTCTTTAAAACCTATGAAAATCTCGGTATCTTTTATGTAAATTTCATCATTCAAATTTTGAAAAAAAAGAATTAAGTATAACGGTGAATACGAAATAACAAAAAGTAATATTTGCACTATTTTTTTCATATTCTCTGATTTAACCCTCTATTAAATATTTCTTTTACCATACTAAACATCATTGCCGAAAAATCTTCTTTAAATTCTTTGTTGTCGGAAAAAAGTTTATAAAGGTCAAAATTTGTTGTTATATGTTTGAGCAATTCTTCACCAACAATCTTATCGCTTGTTATTCTGGCATTTTGTTCGTCTGAATATTTGATTGATGTAATTAACTCTTGATTTTTAGCTACATCATTTGCAACACTTTCAGCCATTTGTCTTACCTTGTCAACATCTTCAAATTGTGTTCCGTAACGGTCGTTAAACGATTGAAGAATATTTGAAAGTTTGTCAATCTCTGGACGATTTGTGGTGCCTCGCATATCTGTTGGAATTGGCTTTAAGTCTTCGGCCAGATTCATTACAATACGTGTAGTGGCTTCCAATTGTAAACGGTAACTATCCATATCGATATTATCCAAAATACCTTTTGCCAAATCAATTGGAGTTTCGCCACCTAATTTATTTTGTAAGTGATTAAGGAAAATGTAAAGTCTTTCTAAATACGGATTTTCAAATGATACAATTTGAGAAAGGAAAATGTACAAACGAACATAGGTTTTTACTTTTGCCCTAAAATCAGATTGCTGTTCCTCTGCTAAATCTCTCCTGAATATTGCGGTTGCATTGTCGAGTATTGCATGAAGCTGATCAACAGGAACATTTGCCAAAATCTTATCAGAAAAATCAGCAACTTGTTCTTTCGAATATACCTGATAATTGTCTAAAGCATCTTGCAAATCAAATAATTTATTTGGGTCGGTTGCTTCGCCTAAAATAGTGCTTTCAAAATATGGTGTAAAAGCTTTTTCTATGTCATCGGTAGAATTCGCAAAATCTAAGACAAAGGTATCTTTCTTTAGTGGATGGCTTCTGTTGAGGCGTGATAATGTTTGGACCGCATTTACACCGCCTAACTTTTTATCCACATACATTGTATGCAAAAGTGGTTGGTCAAAGCCTGTTTGAAATTTATTAGCAACCAATAAAAAACGATATTCATTTTTCTCAAATTCTTTTGGGATTGAAGCACTTGAAAAGCCATTTAAACTAGCCTCTGTTTGTCCTTCTATTTCACCCGAAAAGGCAACGACTGCTTTGTATGGGCTGTTTATTTTAAGCAAATAATCGTCGAATGCTTTCTTATATTTTACAGCGTTTTTCCTTGAACTTGTTACCAACATTGCCTTTGCTAAACCGCCCATTCGTTTTTTACGAACAACGTTTTCCATAAAATGCTCAACAATTAGAACCGTTTTCTTTTTTATTGCGTGTTCATGGCTTTCAACATAATGTTTTAGTTTCTTTTGAGCTTTTATTTTGTCGTATTCGGGGTCGTCCTCTATCTTTTTAAGTAACGAGTAAAAACTTTGGTATGTAGTGTAATTCTGCAAAACATCCATTATAAAACCTTCTTCGATGGCTTGTTTCATGGAGTATAAATGAAACGCTCTGAACTTGGTTTTACCATCTTCTTGAAACGGAACGCCAAACAATTCTAATGTTTTGTTTTTTGGAGTTGCAGTAAATGCAAAATAACTAGCATTTGGCAAAAGTTTTCTTGATTTAATTAAATCGGTTATTAAGTCTTCGCCTGTTATGGTATCGTTGTCATCGGTTTCAAATTCGTCATCCTCGTTTGGTTTTGCCAAGGATTCGTTTAGCTTTCGAGCCATTTGACCGCTTAGACTACTGTGGGCTTCATCAATGATTATGGCAAAGTTTGTTCCTGGTAAATCACCAATTTCCTCCACAATGTGAGGAAATTTCTGAATGGTGGTAATGATTATCTTTTTACCTTCTTCAAGGGCTTCTTTCAGTTGTTTGCTGCCTTCGGTAATGGCTTCAACTACTCCATTTACTTGCTGAAACTGTTTGATATTGTTTCGGATTTGAGCATCCAAAACACGGCGGTCGGTGACTACAATTACCGTATCAAAAATATTATCACGCCCTGCATTGTCGTGCAAGCCAATTAATTGATGAGCAAGCCAAGAAATAGAATTTGATTTGCCTGAACCTGCTGAATGTTGAATAAGGTATTTTTGCCCTGAACCATTTTTTTTCGCATCAGCTAATAATTTGCGAACGGCTATCAATTGGTGGTATCGTGGAAAAATTAGTTTCTTCTCTTTTTCTTCGGTGATTAATTGGCAAAAATTCTGAATAATATTTGTAAGACTATTTTTGGTTAAAATCTCTTTCCACAAATAATCGGTTTTTATGCCCTCATTTGGCGGATTACCTGCTCCATTGTTGAACCCTTTATTGAATGGCAGAAAAAATGATTTCTCATTTTTGAGTTGAGTACACATCCAAACTTCTTCTGTATCAACAGCAAAGTTTACCATTAACCTACCCAAACGAAATAATTTTTCATTCTGGTCTCTGTCTTCTTTATATTGTTTGATGGCATCCTGTACTGTTTGTTTGGTTAGTTCATTTTTCAATTCAAACGATATTACTGGTATTCCATTTATAAAAATCATCATGTCCAGCGATTTTTTATTGTTTGGCGAAAAATAAACCTGACGCATTACCGAAAATAAATTGGCTTGATACAAAGTGTTAGCATCGGCATTGTATTCAGAAACAGGCTTGTCGTAAAATAAACGCAGTTTTGTATCGGTAAATCCGTCTATTATGCCTTTGCGTAATACTTCAATAACCCCTTTTGCCTGTATTTGATCATTTAGGCGATTAATTATTTTTTGCTCGTAAAGGTCTTTATGGTAGGTTTTAAGTTTAGCTACTGCTTTGGGTTGTGTTGCTTCTAAAAATTGAAATAATAATTCACTGTCGATGCACGAAACGTTATTATATGCCTTATTATCGCGAAATACATAATTATTTTTCTCAACTAAATATTGAGCTATGTGGGCTTCCAAGCCTTTTTCTTTTGTATCTGTACTCTTATTCATATTTTAATAATATCTAAAAAATGTCTAAAAAATGTCTAAAAATGTCTAAAATATTACTGTTTAGACATTTTCCAAACCTTACCTATTGGAGATATAATCCCCTTAACTCTAAGCTTCTGTAAATTGTTTTTAATTTTATTGCTCTTTTGTTTTTGGTCTAAAACATCTGGAAGCTTACCTAACAATACTCTTTCAAAATCTTCTCTTTTCCCTTCACCAAATTTCTTTAAATAATCTATAATAATTTTTTGACAATAATTATCGTCAATGCCGCGCTGTTTAATATAATCCGCTTTTTCGCCTGTTGCCTGGGCTACTGTTGCCGAAATATGAAAATTGGGCTTTCTGCCTTCAATTAGGCCCTTATTTTTAAGTTGATTAATTTCATTGTTATTTAAGACCTTCGATTTGGAAACTTTGTCTAATGCAATAATATCAGTAAGAGTTAAATCGGGTATTGCCGCCACTTTACGGGCGTAATTCATATCTACTACTTTCCCTGTTATAGTGAGTTTTACTTTATCGGCGGTAAACTCATAATCGGGCAGCGGAAAATATTTCTTTCGCTGAATATTGAACATTCTCTTAATCCCGCTACCTATGGCATCAATCATATTCAGGTTTATCATTGCTTCAACCAAAAACGGATTGCGGTAAATAGGTTCTGGGGCGTCGGAAATAACAACTTCTTCAATACTTGACGGAATAAATTTACCAGAATTGATGAAAATTATTTTACCATCTTCGTGTTCCACCACGTTAATTTTGCCGTTTAAGGTGTAATCCTGATGAGCGATACAGTTATTTAAACCTTCCCGAACAATATAGGGGTCGTACTGGTCTACTTCTTCAGGAAACAAGGTGCCATCGGCAATATACCGATATTTTAGGTTCCTTATTTTTTTATAAACTTCTTCGGTATTCAGCAAAATTGGACAGGTAAAGTGCTGATAATCTTTTTCAACATTGTCTTTATCACGCAATATCCAAGATATTTTTGCTGATGCTGGATTGATAAAATGTTCCGATTCGGGCTTACCCAAAAGCAAAATAGCAGTCCGTGTAATTTTACCTTTGATACATAGCTTTGCTTTGTTCAAAAAAGTTGTATCGTCCCATTCATTTATTTCATTTACCAAATGACTGTTTTTCTTTTTGTACGATTCGCGAGCTTTAAGTATTGCCTCTGGCGATAGGTCGTTAATTGTGGCAGCCTCAACAATTACAGAACTCCAGTCTTCGCTATTGCTTTGCTCCCTTATACGATCATATTCATCGCCGTTTAAAGCGTTCAGTTCTTCACCATCGCGGCCATAATAATGCCCTTTCCATGCAATGGGAATTCCACGTGGTGCAGCAGGAATCTCAAACAACACAACCCTACCGTTGGGCGTATGCTCTTCGTATATTTCAATAAATGTTAGCCTGCCAGTGGTATGATTGGCAATTTCAGCTTTTAAGCTTTCTAAATCGGCTCGGTTGATGCGGAACTTCGAACCTACAATGCTTTTATCGCTATCTTTAATGCCAAAAATTAACCATGCCGAACGCTTACTTTTAAGGTTAGCTTCGTTGCAAAGTGCAGAAAAATATTTACCAATTTTTTCGAAATCGAACTGTGTTTTTGCTTCCTTAAATTCTACAATTTCGTTCTCGTAGCCTTGCAAACGCAACGATTGTAATATGGTTTGTATGTTATCCCGGCTTCTCATTATTCAGTCTCTTCTGTTTCAAATTCTGTTTCGCCATCTGCTGCAATACTTAATTCATCTTCTATCTCATCAAAGCTTTCAGTTTCTTCAACTTCGGGTATTACAAAATCCCGAACATCAATTTTACCAGTAACTGCTTCGGCTATCAAAGAGGTTTTGTATTCTTCAACCAATGCTATTTCTTTTTCGATGGTTGAAATTGTTTCATCCAAGATTACAAATTCATTCTTTATAGAGCTTATAATTTTTATTTGTTCATCTATTGACGGAATATAAACCCAATTGTCCATGTACTGATAAGTATCAATATTTTGAATGCCCGTAGTTTGCTTAATAGACTTAAAGTTCCATTTTACACTATTTATTAACTTAAAAATATAAAGTAGATATTCCGAAGTAACTAAACTAATTATAGGTGAAAACTTTGCTACGAAATTAGATGTAACAGCCTTGAAATCTTGATTAAAAAGAACAACTCTGCCCACAGGTGTTTTCTCCCCACCTCCAGATTTTTCTAACAACAAATCTCCATATTTTAATATTTGCTCTGGTTTTGCCTCAATATTCCTAATAGTTAGATTGTCTTTTTTTATTTCATACTCCTTAAAGTCTGCGACTCTTACACATATAATATCATTACTATCATTCTTTGGTTCAGCACCCCAAGCTCCTGCAATTGGTTTTGTGATAAGATATTTTAATTTGTATTTATCCCAATGCTCTGGAATATCGCCTAACCATTCAATGCCCGACGGTTTCATTTTGGGATTTGGGTCTAAGCCTTTGGTAACAGCTTGGTTGATAATGGCTGTTTTTTGCTCGTTGAGTAGTTTAATTAGTTGCTTTTTCTTGCGAATAAAACGGTCAATTTTGGTAATTTTAAAGTCGAGAAAGGCGGCAATGGCTGTTTGTTCTTCTTTTGGGGGAATTAAAACCATTTCTCTTCCAAATTCTTTATAAGCCAGTGATTGTCTAACACCTCCACCAAGGTTATAGAAATACTTGATTTTATCGAGAAAGTGAAGTTGGTAATAAAAATATTTTGAATAAACATCTGCTTTTGGAACTATACCAACATAGGCATTAGTGATAATTCCCTTTTCGTTAACATAGCCTACTCTTAACGATTTTTTGTCATTCTGCAAATCGGTAAAACGCAATACTATATAATCTTTATCAATAATCTGATAACCTTCAAATGATGCTGGAACTAAGCCTGTGGCATTGTCAATGTCTTTGCGTTTTAATTTTCCGTAACTAAGCGATAACAAGTTTCTTTCAATAAGACCAATATTTTTATTCTTATTGTCTGAAAATAGCATACGCAATTCTGTTTCCTGCCAATGACTCGGAATCTGCTTTTGCCAAAGCGTTTTTGACGATTTGTATGTTGAATATTTTACCTTGCTCATTATGCTATAATCTCATTTAATAAACCATCTGTTTCTTTTTCTAACTGCATAATGTCTTTTTCAATATCAGCAAGGTCTCTCAATGGTTCATGTTTGTAAAAATATTTTGTAAATGAAATTTCATATCCAACCTTCATTTTCTTATCATCATACCAAGCATCAGGGGCAAAAGGCAATACTTCTTTTTTGAAATAGTCTTTAATGTTGTTCTTCATTGGCACTTTTTCAAAGTCTTTCAATGTGCTATCTGATTTTGGATTTCCTTTCGCATCAAGCAGAATTTTGCCTTTTTCGTCTCTTTCGGGTTGATAAACTGTAATTTGATAAAAACCAAAGTCTGTGTTGTCAAATATTTTTGAATATTGGTTTTCCTCAAATGCAAAATAAAGTTCTTGTATTTTAATGATATGTTCAGGCAATAACTCTAAACGCTTTTCACCAAGAGGTTTTCTCATGTTTTTGTAAAACTCTCCAGTTGAAGCGTTAATCAACTGAACTTTTCCTTTACGCTTTTCTTCCTTTACATTACTCAAAACCCAGATATAGGTTGCAATTCCAGTATTGTAAAAAATGTCGTTAGGCAGCTGAATGATACATTCTAACAAATCGTTTTCTAAAATGTATTGACGGATTCCACTTTCGCCGCTTCCAGCGTCACCTGTAAAAAGAGCTGAACCGTTCTGAACAGAAGCAATGCGGCTTCCTCCGTCTTTCGGTTTTTTCATTTTCGAAAGCATGTGAAGCATAAACATTAACTGCCCGTCGTTACTTCGCGAAGTTAAGCAGGTTTCTTCTAGTTCGCCTTTAAAGTTTTTGATTTTAAGGTTGAAACGTTTGTCAATTATAGACACTTTCTTTTCTGTACCCACATTTAAGTTGTCAATGTCTTGCTTCCAGCTTGTACCGTAAGGCGGATTGGTTAGCATGAAATTGAATTTCAAATCGGGATCAAAACCATATTCACTCAGCGTTGAACCGAATTTTATTTTTTCGGGGTCTTCGCCTTTCAACAACATATCCGATTTACATACAGCGTACATTTCGCCTGTGTTTTCTTGCCCGTATAAGTGGAAAGTGGCTTTTGATTTTATTTCTCCTTCGGGATTGGTGGCAAATGCTTTTGATTGCGTAAGCATTGCTCCCGAACCAGCACAAGGGTCGTAAACTAAAAAAGTCCCTTTTCGAATTTTCTCTTTTACTGGCAAATACACCAAATGAGTCATTAACTCAATAATTTCTCTTGGTGTAAAATGTCGCCCAGCGGCTGCATTTGTTTTTTCATTGAATCGGCGTATTAAGTCCTCGAACATGTAACCCATCGCCATAGGTGACGTTTTTTCAGGACTTAATTCAACTTTCGGATTGCAGAATTTTTCAATAAGAGAAAAAGTAATTCCTGTTTCTTCAAATCTTCGTAAATGATTTCTAAACTCAAATTTATTAATGATATCTTGAACATTTTCAGAATATCCATTGAGGTAATCTAAAAAATTGGCATCAATATTTTTTGGGTCAGCCAAAAGCTTTTTCATGGTGAACTTTGAGGTATTGTAAAATGCCAAACCAGTTCCATGCTGTTCGCTTGTTAAAAGTCCATATAAGTTGTCAATTTTGCTTTTATATTTTTCGTGGGTTTTAAGTACCTTATCTTTTGTTGGTTCAAGAGCCAAGTCCAAACGACGTAAAACAGTCATTGGCAAAATAACCTTCTGATAGTCGTTTTCAAGATATTTGTTAATCAATACATCGTCTGCAACTGTCCAGATGAAGTTTATAATTGGTTGTAGATTCTGTGTATTTAAACTCATATATTTTTTAATCCGTTAAAACAAATTATCAATTAACGCAAAAGTATCAATTTCTGCGGGTGCGTCGGCAAGAAAACAGCTCTTTTGCAAGCTGAAGCATCGGCTTGTGTGTCGGGGCTTGCTAATGTGCTGTTTTGTGCGTTGGCTGTTCATTATATCGTTTTTCTTTTTCTGTCTTTAAGTAGCAAATTGTCTGTTCGTTTCTGTCTTTTTACACTGACGGCTAACGTTCGGCGGTATGCGCAGTGCGGGATTCAAAGCACTTACTTGTCTACTGCAAGGTTTATTAAGTGAGCTGCAATAGAAAACGCACGGCACCCCGCATTGCGTATGACCGCATGTTGGCATTAGTTTTTATCATGGTACTTTAAAAATACAATCATTTATTGCTTTAAAAAAACCTTTCTTATAAAACGGTAATTCTGTCTTTTCAATAATGGATTTATCAATAGCATCTATTTTGATTGATTCAATCACACCGTTTCTAAATCCAGATTCTCTCTCAATAAGCCAATATACTTTATCAATCACTAAATCGTAAACTAATTGATTTGTCCATGTTTTTCTCGATTTAGGCTTTGATTCTTCTATCGCAATTTTTTGTGCAGTCTCATAAGAAATATAACAGTCATTATGTGCTTTTGAAATCTCCTTAAGTTCAGAATAATCAGGTTGTTTTATTATTTTGTAATCAAAATCAAATGTTATTTCAAATCCACATCGGCGAAGACCTTTTAATTGATATGAATATGTCTGATTACATAAATCAATAAATTGATAATAAACGTTTACTCCTTTAATCGGTTTTTGATTAATCCACTCGCTATTTTGCAATGAACTATCTGGGTAATAAAAAGTTTCGGTTGTTCTTTCATAAACAATACTTTTTCTAAATGCTAAATCTGTTTTTGATTCTAAGAGGTTATCAGCAATTTCTCGATAATTTGAATCTGTTAAATCATGCATTGTTTGTGAAAATCCATTTGCAGAAATAACAATCAATATTATAAAGTATATTAATCTTCTTATTATCACAAAGTTTCAGTTTTCGGTGTCTCTTAAAATTAATGCCAACGGTTCTCAGCTATACGCAGGCAGGGATTTTTACCACTGAACTTGCCA
>Ga0209075_1004747_pt1 | contig 10746 bp, 8 predicted proteins | sample Stecom2011_FD_187523 | JGI IMG/M metagenome (GOLD analysis project Ga0209075, IMG submission 187523) | Agricultural soil microbial communities from Utah to study Nitrogen management - Steer compost 2011 (SPAdes) (version 2) | ecosystem: Environmental > Terrestrial > Soil > Agricultural land...
AAAATGGAATGTGGAATGGCAGATCTAGAATGGTGTCATAGCTAGAAAGGTCATCAGCCCACAAGAAACTCTTCTGTCTTAAGTCTATAGCAGAAGGGAAGAATGTAAAGAGCGCATAGAACACTGGGATTTGCAACAATGCTGGCAAACACCCTTGAAGCGGACTAGCTCCAGCAGAGTTTTGCAACTTCATTGTCTCTTGTTGAATCTTCAACTTGTTGTCCTTATACTTTTCTCTAATCGCATCCATTTCGGGTTTTAGCACCTTCATTTTAGCTTGAGATAGGTATTGCTTATATTGAACAGGAGACAACATTAGCTTTATCAAAATTGTAAGTACAATAATTGCTAATCCAGCAGGAAGGAAATCAGAAAGGAGTCCGAATAAAGGAATAATCACATATTTGTTAATCATCCCGAATATCCCCCAACCCAAAGGCATGGCTTTATCTAAGTTTCGACCATACTCTTTGAATATCTTATAGTCGGAAGGACCATAATACATATTCATGTCATAGGACAGTCTTCCATTTTTAGGCTCTAACAGCATTTTAGCTCCATACTGTTTAGTATAGACAGTGTCGATTTCTTCATCTTTAACTAGGTCAATAGAAGAGAGAGCTACTTCTTTAAACGGAGTGTCTGTTAGAAGCATAGAGCTAAAGAAGTGTTGGCGGAAGTTCATCCACGAAACGTCTTTCTCTAGGTCAGAATCCTCTCCAGATGGCGAAAGCTTTGAGTGTTTTTTACCTTCATATTCATAAGTAAGACGAGTATAGCGGTTTTCGTAAGAAATACTCTTAGCGTGTCGGTATCCCTTTAATTGCCAATCTAAATACATTGGCTGTGAAGTATCAATAACACCATCTAAGCCTTGTGTATTAATACTGAAGTCCATCATAAATTCACCTGGATGCAGCGTATATCTATATTCAACAAACCCTGTTTCCGATGCTTTAAGTTTCATTGAAAGCACATGGTCTTCTCCGTTTTTAGAAAGCGTTGGTTCAAAATATAAATCTTGCGTATTGAGCATTCTATTTTCTGCAGAAAACTGAAGGTTCAATGAAGCGTTTCCATCTTTAATTAGATAGACAGGAATAGAGTCGAATTTAGTAAAGTTCTTTAAGCGAGCTTCGGTAATATATCCACCCTTATTGCTTACTTTTAGGAACAGCTCATCGTTTTCAAGAATAGTTTCTTCATCTGTAGCAGAAGGAAGAGTTCCTGAATAGGCAAAGGAGCCTAATTTATTCTTCAGTCTTTCTAAAGCAAGAGAATCACTCTGACTAGCAGCAGCAACATCAACCTGAGATGGTTCCTTTATTGTTGCCACCTCGCTTGAAGGTTTTTGAGATTCTTTTTCTTTTGCTGCAGCTTCTATTCTCGCTTTTTCTTGTAGTTCCTCTTCTGTGGGCTGATTTAAATAAAGCATCCACAGTAGAATTCCACCAATTAATACAAATCCAAGAAGCGAGTTAATGTCAAATTTTTTTTCTTCCATATTCAGTCGCAGATTTTTATGCGATCGTTTTAAAGTTTCCGAAACTATTCGGAGGGTTGATTTTAATTTTTATTTCTATAAAACAATAAGGTTTAAAACTATCTATCAAAGGATGATAACCTTGAAAGAGGCTTGTATTCTAGCAACAACCTCACCTTATTATCTAAATGCGTCAAATTGTCTTATTTCTTTTTTGTTGCATGTTCATTTACCGCTTTCACGAATGCCACAAAAAGTGGATGCGGATTGGCAACTGTACTTTTATATTCAGGGTGATATTGAACTCCCATAAACCATGGGTGGCTTGGAACCTCAACAATTTCAACGAGTCCTGTGTCTGGGTTCACACCCGTAGCGATCATTCCTGCAGTTTCAAACTGCTCTAGATATTTGTTATTAAATTCATATCTATGACGATGACGTTCTTCGATTATATCTGATTTATAAATCTTACTAGCTAAACTATCTTTTTTAACTTCACATTTCCAAGAGCCTAAGCGCATAGTTCCTCCTAGGTTTGTGATGTTTTTCTGATCTTCCATCATGCTAATTACTGGATGTTTAGTTTTATCATCCATTTCGGCACTATTAGCATCTTCTAAATTCAAGACATTTCTAGCAAATTCAATGACAGCCATTTGCATACCTAAGCAGATCCCTAGGAATGGCAAGTTATTTTCGCGCGCATATTGTACAGCAGCTACTTTACCTTTCACGCCGCGTTCACCAAATCCCGGAGCTACTAAAATCCCATCTAACTTAGAAAGCTTCTTCCCAATAGTGTTTGAATTGATATGCTCTGAATGAATATATTGAACTTTAACTCTAACTTCATTCTCGGCTCCTGCATGAATAAAAGCCTCTAAAATTGATTTATAGCTATCTTGAAGCTCAACATATTTCCCAATAAGTCCGATTTGAACCTCAGCTTTTGGGTTCTTATGTCGCTTAAGGAACTCGTTCCATTGTTTTAAATCGGGTTTCGTAGTGTCTTTAAGCCCTAACTTTTTCAGCGTAACTGTGTCTAGTCCCTCTTCAAGCATCATGTTTGGCACATCGTAAATTGTGGAAGCATCGATAGATTGAATTACAGCTTCTTGTTTTACGTTGCAGAAGAGTGCTAGTTTCGTACGGAGGTCTTCAGAGAGTTCATGTTCTGTTCTACAGACTAATATATCTGCTCTAATCCCACTTTCCATCAATGTTTTCACGGAATGCTGGGTAGGTTTTGTTTTTAATTCTGCTGCAGCTGAAAGGTATGGGATTAGAGTTAGGTGAATCACCAACGCATTGTCATCGCCCATTTCCCATTTCATTTGGCGCACAGCTTCTATGTATGGTAGAGACTCGATATCTCCAACAGTACCACCAATTTCAGTGATTACAATGTCGAAGTCACCTGTTTTTCCAAGTAATTGAATTCGTTCTTTGATTTCATTAGTGATATGAGGAACAACCTGAACGGTTTTCCCTAGAAACTCGCCACGTCGTTCTTTTTCAATCACACTTTGGTAGATACGACCTGTGGTAACGTTGTTGGCTTGTGAAGTGTTTTGATTTAGGAATCGCTCATAATGGCCTAAGTCTAAATCGGTTTCTGCGCCATCTTCCGTTACATAACACTCTCCGTGTTCGTATGGATTTAATGTGCCTGGATCGACATTTATATAGGGATCAAGCTTTTGTATAGTAACACGATACCCCCTGGCTTGCAGTAGCTTAGCGAGAGACGCTGCTATAATTCCTTTTCCTAATGACGATGAAACTCCGCCCGTAACGAAGATGTATTTTGTGTTGCCCATAACTGCCTCTGCTGAAAATATCTATACGGGATGCAAAGGTACATTTTTATGTGGAAGGGAAAGGAGGTTATTAAATTAAAATTGCATGTGCTTTGTTTAGAAATTAATAGGGTCCAACAAAGGTTTAAGCACCTTGGCTAAAAGACGTAATACACAGGAATTACTCTTTAGAAGCTTGACAATTAAGTTAGATTGATAACGTATGCTTCTTTGTTTATAAAAACTGATCCTCTTTTTACTAAAATTTAAAGCTAGAGCTTCTTCCCTATCAACAGACAGTTTGTTTTATTTACTGCCGGATATGTTGTTATCTCAAAGTTCTTTCCGAAGTGAGATATGATTTCTTTTGATTTATCGGTTTCTTCATTTAGATTGACTCCTATATTAAATATGAAAAAACCATTCTTATCTATGAGTTTTGAAACATTATAACAGAAGTCTTTTTCGAAAAACTTATTCGGAACATTTAAATCAACAAATACGTCTATAATAATTAGTTGAAAAACATCATTGGAGTTTTCTACATATTTAAAAGCATCCTCCTCAATGATTTTTTGATTTTTAGATTCCGTGATTCCAAACTCCTTCGCTGCAATCTGTATAACTTTTGGATCTATTTCAACTGCAACTACATTCTTTTTATAATTGAATTTATCTCGAAGTGATTGAATTACACTTCCTCCACCCATCCCGAGAATCAATGTGTTTTCAACTGTTTTCAGATTAATTTCAGAAACACCAAACTCCAATATTTTTTGAAGTGATCCATATGAGTAATTAGCATTTTCAGTATCTAAAACCTTCTTGCCATCAATATAAGTAACCTCTAAGGTTCCATTTATTTCAGAATAATACCTTTTAGTGTCGGGCCATAAATAGCTTAGAAACTTCTTCATATTTAAATCACATTTACCACTTTCAGTTAACTCAATAGTTCAACACGATATTTAGGCTGTTTCAAGTTGCTTTTGGTATGCTTTTATTTTGTCTCTTAGTTTAGCTGCCATCATAAAGTCGAGATCTTTTGCAGCGTTTTCCATCGCTTTACGAGTATCTCGAATTTTCTTTTCAATTTGTGGCTTTGTCAAGTATTCAACTTCTGCTTCTGCAGCAAGAGATTCAGCGTTCTCGATACTATAAGCTTCTTGTTTAGATTTTGTAAGTGAGTTTTCAAAAGACTTTTTAATAGCTGTTGGCGTAATTCCACGCTCCTTGTTATAGGCAATTTGTTTTTCTCTTCTATAGGCCGTTTCATCAATGGTAGCCTGCATGCTTTTTGTTATTTTATCTGCATACATTATAGCTTTACCATTGAGGTTTCTCGCTGCACGACCCACTGTTTGAGTTAATGATCTATGGCTTCTTAAAAACCCTTCTTTATCGGCATCCAGTATAGCTACCAAGGACACTTCGGGCAGATCTAAACCTTCACGAAGTAGGTTTACTCCCACTAATACGTCGAAAATTCCCAATCGTAGATCTTGCATAATTTCAACTCGCTCTAAAGTATCTACATCACTGTGGATATAGCGACATCTCACTTGCACACGAGTCAAGTACTTGGTGAGTTCCTCTGCCATTCTTTTGGTTAAAGTAGTTACTAAAACTCGTTCATCTTTTTCAACTCTCAACTGTATTTCTTCCAGCAGGTCGTCTATTTGATTGAGACTTGGCCTAACTTCAATTGGTGGATCTAATAATCCTGTAGGTCGGATAATTTGCTCTACATACACACCTCCACTCTTTTCGAGTTCGTAATCTGCAGGGGTTGCACTTACATATATTACTTGGTTTTGCATGCTTTCAAACTCTTCAGCTTTTAGTGGGCGGTTATCCATTGCTGCAGGCAGTCTAAATCCATACTCCACCAAGTTTTCTTTTCGAGAGCGGTCGCCGCCATACATGGCTCCAACTTGAGGAATAGTCACGTGGCTTTCATCGACAACCATTAAATAATCCTTCGGGAAATAATCGAGTAGACAGAAAGGGCGTGTTCCAGGAAGTCGTCGGTCTAAGTATCTTGAGTAATTCTCGATTCCGCTACAATATCCAAGTTCTCTGATCATTTCTAGATCGAAGTTTGTACGTTCATCGAGACGTTTTGCTTCTAAATGCTTTCCTATTTCCTTAAAGTATTCCACTTGTTTAACCAAGTCATCTTGGATTTCTCGAATAGCACCCTGAAGCACGTCTGGAGAAGTCACAAACATGTTTGCTGGATAAATATTTAGCCTTTCATATTTTGTTTTAACATTGTTGTTTAGCGGATCGAAAACTTCTATTTCCTCTATTTCATCACCAAAGAAATGAATCCTAAAAGCATCATCTGCATAACCTGGATATACGTCTACAGTATCTCCTTTAATTCTGAATCGTCCGTGATTAAATTCCACTTCAGTTCTCGAATAGAGGCTTTGCACTAACATGTGTAACAACTTAGTTCGAGAGATGATTTGTCCTTTTTCTAAACTAATAACGTTCTTCTGAAATTCAACAGGGTTTCCAATTCCATATATACACGAAACCGATGAAACCACTAAAACATCACGTCTTCCGGAAAGTAAAGATGAAGACGTGCTAAGGCGCATTTTTTCAATTTCTTCATTAATAGACAAATCTTTTTCTATGTACGTTCCACTACTTGGGATAAAAGCTTCTGGCTGATAATAGTCATAGTATGAAACAAAGTATTCCACAGCATTTTCAGGAAAAAGATTTTTAAATTCTGTGTAAAGCTGAGCCGCTAAAGTTTTGTTATGAGCAAGCACCAATGTAGGTTTTTGCACTTGCTCTACCACATTAGCTATAGTAAAGGTCTTACCCGACCCTGTAACTCCTAGGAGAGTTTGATATTTTTCTCCAGAATCCAACCCTTTTACCAATGCTTTTATTGCTTGTGGCTGATCACCTTCGGGTTTAAAATCTGAAACAATTTTGAAGTTCATAAATTTTTTTTCTATACGTTGTAAAACTACTCAATAATAGTCGAATCGTTGGTCGAAGGATTACATAGTAAACAACAATTTGTATAACGACATAAAACTAAAACCTTCAACAACTTAAAAGCACTTAAGCTTGTTTTGAATCACTCAATTTCAATCTGATATTTATCCAATAACCCAATAACTTCGGGTAGAGAAAACTTTGCTTTTTTGATTTGATTCTGTTCGGGGTCGAAGGAATAGTTGGTGGATTTTCGGAAGTCAGCGTTTTCCAAATTGGTATTATGGAATGTCGCATGAAGCAGATTGCATTCTATAAGTTTTGCGTTTTTCAGATCTGTTTCGGTAAAGTCAACACCTTCTAACTGACAGTCGTTAAAAACAGTTTTGTTCAATTTCATTCTATGGAAAGAAGAGTGGTTTAACTGGCATGCATCGAATGAAGCTGCAAACCCGAATTGGTCAGAAGCATCAAAATGAAGCCCCAACATTTTACAGTTTTTAAATATCACTGTCTGAAACGATGTGTTTCCAAGAGTTGCATTACTGAAATTACAATCGATAAATTCGGTTTCTAAAAAACGTATGTTTGACAAACTTGAATTTGAAAAGTCGCATCCAACAAATGTGCAATACTCATATTCTGCAACGGGTAGGGTATCTTTGGAGAAGTCAACATTTGTAAATGTTTGTTCTTCTATATATTTGGAATTCATTCTGCTATATCTATTTTTCCTATTTCAATTTTCTCTCCATAGAACTTTGGTTCTACATGAAAAATAACATCTAAAAATGCTTTAGTTCTTGCAAAGTACTCTCTGAACTTCACTTTATAACCTCCGCTACCTTTTACATCTTTTGCGTTAAAACCGACAACAACTATTTCACTCATTTCTGCTAAATAAATCGCTCTTTCATTTTGGAACTTTTGTGAAATGACTGTAAATTTTGCTTGTCCAAAAATTTCTTTAGCCCGAATCACAGAATCCAGTGTTCTGAATCCTGCATAATCAAGAAAAATCACTTCTTTCGGAATTCCTCTTTTGACCAATTCATTTTTAAAAGTCATTGGCTCATTATATTGCATAGAGCTATTATCTCCACTAACTAATATAAAATCGATTTTATTACTATTATATAACTCTACAGCAGCATCGATACGGTATTTAAAATACAGGTTTATACCTCCGTCTTTATAATATTTAGCAGTACCCAATAGTAATCCAACTCTATTTTTTGGAATTGTAGTAACACTTGAAAAAGTCTTACCCTCTGCAGCTTTCTGAATAGAAAAATTTGCAGTAAAAACCAACAGCGATGTTCCAACAACCAACAGTACTAATCCCCATATTAGAGCTTTCTTAATCATATATTTTGAAGAAGACTTGTCTGTTTCTCATTGAAAGTCATTTTATAAAATATTAAAAAAATTAAACAGATTGGAGTTCTTCAAACAGTTGAAGATTAAAACAACAAATTGTTTAAGAACTACACAAAAAGTGAATATAGAATTTATAGACAATTGCCCATCCGTCAACTACTTCATTTGCATGATATTTTTAACCACCCCACCATCTACTAAAATATCGGTTGCGGTGATAAATCTTGCAGCATCACTAACAAGAAACTTAACCACACCCGAAACATCTTCAGGTGTTCCGTTTCTTTTTAGTGGAGTAGCGTTTTTAATCATCTCCATGCGTTCAGGATGCTCTTTTGCTGCTTTTAGTGCCATTTCCGTCTCAATCACTCCAGGAGAAACTGTTACAATTCGAGCGCCTTTAGCTCCAAATCTATCTGCATTTTTATGAGAAAGCAACAACACTCCACGCTTAGCAAAATTGTACATTGTATCCGAACTTCCGTCAACAAACTGGCTAACTACTTCGAATGAATCTTTAAGCAAAGGGTTTGCTAAAGCCAAATCATATTTCACATTTGGAGGAACAGTGTGAGCCATCATAGATGAGAGTAAAACTATTGCAGAATCTTCTACTGCCAAATCATAAAAAGCATCGACCAAAAGTTCTGTCCCTATAAGGTCAATCGTAAAAACCTTCTTTAAATCCTGTACAGTTCCACTAACTCCAGCTGTATGGATTAGCGCTTTCAACGAACCTTGAGCCCCAACAAAGTCTCTTAACTTTTCAACGTCTTTTTTATCGGTAATATCACAAGGAATTCCAGAAGCTTTATATCCTTCTTTGGAAAGAGTTTCAACCGATTTATCTACCATTTCTTGAGAATAATCGGTAATAATTAAATTTTCATTTTTAAAAGCTCTTGCACATGCCATTCCAATACCTCCGGCTCCACCTGTTATAACTATCAATTGTTTTTGGCTACTCATAATTTCAGAATTTTTATTTGATTAAACGAGTGTTTTTTAAATCACCCTATAACTACCAAAAATACAAAATAGAGGGCTCATTTTGGCGTAAATGAATAGTGTATAATCAGGTTTAACAATCATTTATGCATGATTTATGATATATATCAGGCTTGGTAAGTTTGTTCAGCACTTTTTAATAACAATTTGAAAAGGAAAATAGAAATTACTTCTATTCAGTTTCTATCAAGCATATTATTTATACTCATCTCTAACTTCATCGTTGTTAGCAAAACAAACAGGAGAAGCATTTTGCGGTAAAGAGTTTTTAGATTCAATCCACTTACTCATGTACTTTGTAGCTTGCATTTTTTGATATTGAAGAATTTGTCCTATAAAATTCTCTTGCCTATGGATTTCAATGTTTTGAGAAATACTCTCTACTCGATCTACAAAATCTTTTAGGAAGAGATTTTCAGCAAATCGATTTTCTATAATATTGAATCCGTTTTGTTGTGCTTTTTTCCAAATATTTTCTTCAGAATATAATTGTATTGCAGCATTTGCGAACTCTTCTTTTGAAGCAGCAATCTCACCTCCAAAAGGAAATTCTCCACACAATCCTTCGGCTCCTACTTCTGAAGTTACAGAAGGCAGTCCAAACCTCATAGCATCTACTAACTTACCTTTGAGTCCTGCACCAAAGCGAATGGGAGCAATTTGCAATCGGTAATTAGTAAACACATCAACTAAATCCTCTGCCCATCCTTTAATATAGAAACCTTCTTTTTCATTGTGAAGCTGCATTACTTGTTGTGGTGCATAAGCACCATAAATGTGTAACTCACTCTCTGGAATTTGTTTTTTTATTGCAGTCCAAATCTGTTTCAATTGTAGAACTGAATCCACGTTAGGAGCATGTAAAAGATTCCCGATAGTCATGAAATTTTTTCTTTGTTGATAAGATTTTGAAGATAGGGCTTCAGAAGTATCTTTCAGCAAAAAGGGTAAGTAGAATAAGATATCAGAAGAAATCTTAAACGTATTTTGCAATAGTTGCATTTCATATTCTGAAATAATCAAAGACAAATCACAACGAAGAATGCTTGCTAATTCTCGTTTTGTTTCAACAGAGAAAAGGTTAGTTTCGTTTAAAGGAAGATTCTTTCGAACAGCTTCTTGTCTTGCTTTTCTTAAGAAATGTAGGTCTTCGGTATCTAGTATTTTTAATGCATTTGGGCATTGCTCAGAAACTCGCCATCCAAACTGCTCTTCAGAAATATACCGGTCAAAAATGACAATTTCAGGGTTTAATTTCTTTATAAATACATCAAAAGAAGAATCGTTTAAAAGTATGTTTTGGATCGATATGTTTTGTGATTCGAGGTTTGCAGATTTTTCGGACAAAGCCGCTGTACTAGCAAAAGTTATTTCAAAATTTCTATTTGCAAATAACTCTATCAACTGCATCATTCTAATTCCTGCAGCTGTTGTAGCAGGCTCTGGGAAGGTATGTCCAATGATTAGTAGGTTTTTCATGCTTTTAATTTCTAATTATAAACACCTCCTTTAAAAATCAAAACCCATAAATTTCACACATTAAACCTAAGTTAAAGAAGGCTGAAATAGCACCAAATAAAAGAATGCTACTAATAAAAAGAGTGAGAAAAATAACGATTTTGTTATTTGAACGATAATTGACGTAGTTCAACACAATCTGAAAACCAAGTGCAACGGCTTGAGCCACTAACATTCGTTGAGCACAAACAATAACCGGTTCCTTATAGTAAAGAAAATAGGTAGCTATCATCAAAATTACGTAAGCAACTGTAATTCCAAACACAACTGTTTTTGGGAATTTATATCTTTTGAAACTTGTCATCATAATGGGTTTTATTCAAAGGTATGAAATTGTAAGGTTGTCTTATAACTTTCAAGTCATTGCTTACAAATTATCAGAAATTAAAAAAAACACTTAAAATAATACATTTAAGCTTAAAAACGCACAAAAGATTTAAAACCGAGTAACAAGAAACTCACAAAAACGACCAAATACTAACTTATATTGGTCAAATACTAAAAACCTCTTATCTGTATAATATAGAATGGTATTTTAGCAAGTCGATGAAATTAAGGCTATTCATATTAATTACTCTCTTTCTTAGCACA
>Ga0209075_1004748_pt1 | contig 10744 bp, 8 predicted proteins | sample Stecom2011_FD_187523 | JGI IMG/M metagenome (GOLD analysis project Ga0209075, IMG submission 187523) | Agricultural soil microbial communities from Utah to study Nitrogen management - Steer compost 2011 (SPAdes) (version 2) | ecosystem: Environmental > Terrestrial > Soil > Agricultural land...
AACGACGTAGTTGTGGCAGAATCGTTTCTGCCAGGTCCTCGAACACATAGGAGATATTCTTGATCTCTCTCTCACGCGTTTCAGAGTCGGGATACATCTCCAGGACACGCAGGATCAGCTCCTTGTCCTGCAGGTCAGATGCAGAGACAAGCTGATGGAAACCGTCCCAGTCTTCAGCCGTATAACGTGCGTAAACATCAGTGTCGATATTTCTCTTGCTCAATTCACTCTCCAGATAATTGGATGTGTTCTGTTCACGTTGAGCAGCCAGTCTCTCATTGAGAGAAAGACCTCCGTCGGGAGATGCATAGGCCGATACCTCCACATCCACGTTCTGTCTGGGATCGTTGAACGCTTCTTCTACACGGCGTTTCCATTCTGACATGTCTCGCTTGTTCAATTCGCTCTGACGAAGATTGGCCTGCTGGATGACGAACATGATATTGGCGTCCTGTGCCTGCTTGATAATGCGTTGAAAACCGTCGGGAGCTACAGATGGTGCGGTCGTACGCACATCGGCAAGAGCCGAGGTGGCGATGATACCATCTGCCACTTTCAGGTCGGGGAGGATGGATTGTTTGTTTTTTATTCTTCCGTCGAAACGGAGGAAGAGCTCCGATGACTGCATCTCGGGTGTGTAGGGGAACGATGAGTTCATGGTAAAATTGGCACCCCTGCTGTGAGGAACAGCTATCCTGTTTCCTGAAATGTTCTCACCCTGATAGCTGTATGGTGTTCCGGCAACCTCGCTGTCTCCAAACTTAAGTATCGGCGTGATGGTTACAATACCGTTTTTGTGAAACCATTTTTCGGGGAAGGTCCCGTTCACGGTAACAGGTACCTGGTTACCCACAGTTTCCAGAGGCGAGGGTGTCACATTGAAATTGTTTTGCGATAGCGGTTTCAATTTGCTGCTGCACGAAGTGGTGAAGAGTGCCACTCCCAAAACAAGGATTAGCGTCAATAAATAAGATTTCCTTTTCATTTCGTAAGTATTAATATAATTATATAAAATCGATTTTCTATATCTGTTGATTACAACACAAATTTACCCAAATTAAAGTAAATAAAAAAGCGGACCTCTCTATATTTGCGTTCTTTTTTGATTATTGATAGTACTTATTTTACAACGGGTTTAAAAAAGTAATACCGGAACTTTATAAAACGCTGAATCCAAGCTTCTGTAATACCTCTGTGACGGAATAATGCGCATTGACTACCCTGTACGAAGGATATTCCCTGCGCAACGGATAGCTCGATCTGAAAAGGTAGAATTGACCGGGTGAGGTTTTTAGTGAAGCTGTTTCCATCATCGGGTTATATGTGTGCCACACCGCATGGGAAAGTTGTTTCTCCAACGCGATTCCATTAAGGTCAATCAGGGGTTGCAGAGGAGCAGGTATCTCCTGTAGAAGTGGTCGGTGGTGCAGACCAAAGAAGCTTCTCAGGTTTTCAATGCTCATCCTGGTGGCTGTCCACTTGCCGTCGGCCGAATAGCCTGCGATATGGGGTGTGGCAATATCTACCAGCTGAAGCAGCGCGCTGTTTATCTCCGGTTCATCTTCCCAGCAGTCGATCACAGCACCTGAAACGGTGCCGGCCTGTAATGCTGTTGCCAGTGCACGGTTGTCAATTATACCTCCTCGTGCAGCATTGATGATCACAGGTTTCCTGTTCAGTTGTGCGAAAAAATCAGCATCCGCCAGATGGTCGGTTTTATACATCCCTGATTTTGTCAGCGGGGTATGAAAGGTGATGATATCTGCCTCCCTCATGATGGTCTTGATATCTGTGAATGTAGTGCAATCTCCTTCTGCTGCCTCTCTTGGAGGGTCGTTTAACAGCACGTTCATCCCCAGCTTCCTGCAGGCAGCCTCTACCTTGCTCCCTACATTTCCGACCCCTACGATCCCGATGGTTTTCTCTTGCAGGTTGAACTGTTTCTTTTCGGCAAGATACAGCAGTGAGGCGGTGACATACTGTTCCACCGAGCTGGCATTACAACCCGGTGCTGTTCTCCAGGCAACACCATTGGCATCACACCAGGCGGTATCGATATGGTCGAACCCGATGGTGGCAGAGCAGATAAGTTGCACCCTGCTGCCTGAGAGTATCTCTTCACCGAAATGAGTCACCGTGCGCACGATCAGCGCATCTTTCTCCCTGATGGTCTCCCTGCTGAACAGGTTGCCCGGGAGGTACTCCACCTCACCGAACTGTTCGCCTACACCCTTCAGATAGGGGATATGTGCATCTGCCAGTATTTTTAATTTCATTGCCTGCTTGTTATATGTGCATCCATCGCCATGGCTGCTTTCCTGCCATCACCCATGGCAAGGATCACCGTCGCGCCACCCCGTACGATATCGCCACCGGCAAAGATCATATCGTCGGCGGTCTGCATGGTCTCATTGTTGACGACGATGGTTCCCCAGGAGGTCACTTCCATCCCGGAGAATGTTTGTGGTATCAGCGGGTTGGGGGAGACACCCACACTTACGATCACCTCATCCACCTCGAGCCAGACAGTTTCTCCTTCTATGGCTACGGGACGGCGACGACCCGACTGATCAGGCTCACCCAGCTCCATCCGCTGAAGCTGCATCCTTTGTACCCGTCCACGTTCATCGCCTTCATAACGAAGCGGGTTATGCAGCGTGTAGAAATCAATCCCCTCTTCTTTGGCATGTTTGATCTCCTCCACCCGGGCAGGCATCTCCTCCTCAGAGCGGCGGTAGACAATCATCGCCTTCTCGGCCCCCAGGCGGCGTGCGGTACGTACCGCATCCATGGCGGTGTTGCCACCGCCAACAACGGCTACCTTCTTCCCCTGATAGACCGGGGTGTCACTCTCCGGATCGGCTGCCTGCATAAGGTTTACACGTGTGAGGTACTCGTTGCATGACATGATGCCGATCAGGTTCTCTCCGGGGATGTTCATGAAGTTAGGCAGTCCTGCACCACTGCCAATGAAAATACCCTTGAAGCCCTCTTCTCTGAGGTCTTCCTGTGAGATGGTTTTTCCTACAATACAGTTGGTCTCAAACTTTACCCCCATCTTCTTCAGGCCATCAATCTCGATATCGACAATGTCGTTGGGGAGACGGAATTCGGGGATACCGTAACGGAGCACTCCTCCCAGCTCGTGCAGTGCTTCATACACCGTGACATCATACCCCAGCTTCACCATATCACCGGCGAAGGCCAGACCTGCCGGTCCGGAGCCTACCACGGCAATACTGATGCCGTTGGCGGGGGCTGTCTCAGGAACGGAGATGTGACCGCTCATTCTTTCATAATCGGCCGCAAACCGCTCCAGATGACCTATTGCGACGGGTTCTTTCTTCAGCTTCAGCGTGTAGAAACATCTGCTTTCACACTGCCGCTCCTGGGGGCATACACGCCCGCAGACGGCAGGCAACGCGCTGGTCTCTTTCAGCGTTTTAGCTGCTTCTAGGTACTCACCGCGTTCAATATTCTTGATGAACTTGGGGATGTTGATCTCTACGGGACAGCCCGTGATGCAGGTTGGATCCACACAATCGAGACAGCGATGTGCTTCGTTCACAGCCATCGTTTCTGTTAACCCCCTGTTTACTTCGTCGTAAGTGTGACTGCGCACTTCGGGATCCACCTCCGGCATTACCACCCGGGGGATGTTTGTGCGATCTTTGTTCTTCATCGATTTGCGTATCGTCTCACGCCATTCCTGCGCCCGTTCCGTCTGTAAATAATCACTCATAATACGTTCTCTATAATCACTGTTTTAATAACCCAAAACCTTAATGAAACGCTGTAAACGCTGGCTGGTCAATTATACGCTTTCAAACGCATCAGCATCTCATCGAAATCGACCAGGTGTGCATCGAACTCCGGTCCGTCGATGCAGACAAATCTTGTTTTGCCGCCCACGGTAACGCGGCAGGCGCCGCACATGCCGGTACCATCCACCATGATGGTGTTGAGCGATGCAACGGTCGGCACCTCATATTTTTTTGTCAGTAACGACACAAATTTCATCATGATGGCAGGTCCGATGGTTACACATAGATCTACTTTCTCACGTTGTATCACCTTCTCCACGCCGTTGGTGATCAATCCTTTTTCTCCGTATGAGCCGTCATCGGTCATGATGATCACCTCGTCGGAGTGCTGGCGCACCTGGTCTTCCAGGATTATCAGCTCTTTGGTGCGGGCAGCCAGCACGGAGATGACCCTGTTACCCGCACTCTTCATCGCTTCGATGATGGGCAACATGGGTGCGACGCCTACGCCTCCTCCGGCACAGACCACCGTGCCGAATTTCTCAATATGTGTGGCTTTACCCAGGGGACCGACCATGTCGGTGATATAGTCGCCCACCTCCAGCTGACAGACCTTCTCCGATGATTTGCCTACACGCTGTATGACCAGCGTGATGGTTCCCTTTTTTGGATCGGCAGCAGCGATGGTGTAGGGGACCCGTTCCCCCTTTTTCCCTACGCGCAGGATGACGAAGTGGCCGGCTTTACGGCTTTTTGCGATCAATGGTGCTTCCACCTCGAAACGTACTACCTTCTCAGATAAATTCTCTTTCCCAATAATTTTGTTCATAATGATTGCCGGGTCTGTGTTAATTAAGATAACCCATTTGGATACACAGACACAAAATTAAACATTTTTTTCCTCTTTTGCTTATAAACAGTCATTCTTTTAACCCACATTCTTTTAGGAAGTATCACACTACAGATACGCCGGTTAAATGACTTATGATCAAAGATACCCTTTCGACAGCTCGCTGATAAGATCCTTCAGGTCGTTCTGTAGAATTATTTGCGTCAGTTAAACTTTTTGACTAAATTTGCGTCTTAAAGAATCAGGATTACCAATGGTAGTCATTGAAATGAATCATGGGGCTGTTTGGCTTTGACAGCGGGTAGGAGAGGTTTGTAAGCATGCAGTGCGTTGGCGGTTAGCACTTTAATCACAAGCGTCAACCATTTAACTGGCAACAACAATTACGCTCTTGCTGCTTAATCGAAGTTTAGTAGATTAAGCTTAATCCCGTCACAGGTGGCGGGACAAGACATCACCCGGAAGCTCTGGCTTCGAAGCGTTCCGATCAGGTGGTGCAGGTATATCGGAGATAGGAGGGACGATGCTTCGGCGTCTTTCCGAAATTAAGAAGATAAGGTTTGAGTATGGTGTCTTCAGTCGCGCTCACTCCCGACAATTAAAATGAAGATAAGCATGTAGAAAGCAAATTGCTTCCTCGTTTGGACGAGGGTTCGACTCCCTCCAGCTCCACTGACAGAAAGTGTGCAATATAAAAATCCTATAAATTAGAAGTTTATGGGATTTTTTTTGCATACCGTTTTAAGCGTTTGTATTCATTCTTAAAAAAGGATGATTTTCAATTCATCTATACATGTATCTCAATATTGTTACACAGGTACCAGAAAAGCTGCTATCTTTGCAAACGCAAAAAAATGATTGTATGGTTTCAGCAGATGGGTTAACGGTAGAGTTCGGAGGAACGACGCTTTTTTCGGATGTTTCTTTTGTGATTAACCCCAAAGACAGGATAGCACTGATGGGCAAGAATGGAGCTGGCAAATCAACCCTGCTGAAGATTCTTGCCGGCGTACGCACTCCAACCCGTGGAAAAGTCTCCGCACCCAAAGATTTCAATATCGCCTACCTGCCGCAGCATATCAAAACGGAGGACAGCCTGACCGTTTTTGAGGAGACGGCCAGGGCATTTACACATTTGCATGAGCTGGAAAGCAGCATTGCACACCTGAATGAGCAATTGACCATCCGTACAGACTACGATAGCGACAGCTACATGCAGCTGATTGAAGAGGTCTCTGCACTGAGTGAAAAATTCTACAGCATTGAAGAGACCAACATCGATGAACATATTGAGAAAACTTTGTTCGGACTGGGATTTGAACGGGACGATTTCAACCGCAGCACAGCTGAATTCAGTGGTGGCTGGCGCATGCGTATTGAGCTGGCCAAGATCCTTCTGCAAGATCCGGATGTGATCCTCCTCGACGAGCCCACCAATCATCTGGACATCGATTCGGTGCAGTGGTTTGAAGATTTCCTGATTCAGACAGCCAGGACGATCGTGCTCATCTCACACGACCGTGCATTTGTAGATACTGTAACTACCCGCACCATCGAGGTGACCATGGGTAGGATATACGATTATAAAACCACCTACTCTCATTACCTTGAACTCCGTCAGGAACGCCGCGAACAACAACAGAAGCAAGCCGAAGAACAGCAAAAGATGATTGCTGCCACACAGGAGTTTATTGAGCGCTTCAAGGGGACCTACTCTAAAACCCTGCAGGTACAATCACGGGTAAAGATGCTGGAAAAACTGCAGATCATTGAGGTAGATGAGCTCGACACATCTGCCTTGCGGTTAAGATTCCCGCCTTCCCCCCGATCAGGCAACTATCCCGTGATAGCCGACAACGTAGGAAAAAGATATGGTGAGAAAATTGTATTCTCCAATGCCGGTTTTACTATCGAACGGGGGCAGAAGGTGGCATTTGTGGGACGTAATGGGGAAGGGAAATCGACCATGGTTAGATGTATCATGGGTGAGATTGAACATGAAGGCATGCTGACACTAGGTCACAATGTGAAGATCGGTTATTTTGCACAGAATCAGGCTTCCCTGCTGGATGAAGAGCTCACCGTCTTCCAGACGATTGATGATATTGCTGTGGGTGATATCCGAACGAAAATACGTGATATCCTGGGCGCATTTATGTTTGGACGGGATGATATAGACAAAAAGGTGAAGGTTCTTTCAGGAGGTGAGCGCACCAGGCTGGCAATGATCAGGCTGCTGCTTGAGCCGGTGAACCTGCTGATACTTGATGAACCTACCAATCACCTCGATATGCGTACGAAAGATATCCTTAAGCAGGCGCTGGCAGAGTTTGACGGGACAGTTGTCGTGGTGTCGCATGATCGTGATTTTCTGGATGGTCTTGTCACAAAAGTATATGAATTCGGCCACCGCAAAGTGACCGAACATCTGGAGGATATTTATGGTTTCCTGTCCAAAAAGAAAATGGAGAACCTGCGTGAAATAGAAAGTAAAATAAACCAGAAATAATCGCTATCTGTTGCGTCTGTCACCCTGTCCGCTTCTGAAATTGGATACCTCTTTCTGAATAAAGCTTCTTTCAGCTTGCTGTGCCTTGAACAGTTTTTCAGGTGTGAGTACCTTTTCAAATCTTGTGGAATATTCCTTATCGAGAGCCGCTTCTTTGAGTTTCACATCCACATCATCTTCCACCATTCTTCTGTATTCTGCATCAGAGATATTACTGTTGTCTTTAATGCGTTGTATCTTGTCTCTGTGGCGTTTATGCAGGTCGAATTTTTTCTTGGTCAATTCGGTGCTCAGTGGGAAATATTTGTTAGCCTCCTCATTCGTGAGTCCTGCTTCCTTCTTCACAAACTCCATCTTTCTTTTCTCGAAATCTGCCATATTCATTTTTCTGTTCTGGGCAGAGAGGGTAGAGAGCTGTATTGGTAGCAATAAGGCGCACAATATCAATATAATACTTTTACTCATAGCAAGTTTTCTCTAATAAAGATGTATGATACTTTTAGTTCAAATAATACTGATTATACATATAATCAAAATAACCGTCATCGATAATTTGTTCCTCGAGATACTCATAGAACTCCTCTTCAGTTATCTGCACTGTGGACCAGTAATTATCAGCCTGAAACGTGCCTGTTAATGATTGCTGAGAGGCTGTCTCACGGGTTGCCATATTGTTCTCTCCGTTATTCCGGGTAATAAAATTGATGGTGATATATAACCCGACAAACATGGCTGCCATGTAAACCCATGGTTTCACTTTATCCCATATTGATACCGTGCGGGGTTTAACGATCTCCTTTTCAGGCAGTCGACTCATTATTTCTTCATTGAACTGCGCGAAATAATTTTCGGGTACTTTAAAAGGATTTTCCCTCTTTTCTATTTCTTCTAATCTACTGAATTTAGTTTTCATACCTTTCCTTTTTTGCGCTGTACTGTTGAATAGACATAACGAAGGGTAAAAGGTTTAATTAGGCTCACCTAAGAACTTTTCAATTTTTTTTACTGCATGATGATAGGATGCTTTCAGCGCTCCGACAGAGGTGCCGAGGATGTCGGACATCTCTTCATATTTCATCTCTTCGAAGTATTTCATCTGAAAAACAAGACGTTGTTTTTCAGGTAGCGTAACGATTGCTTTTTGCAAGAGAACCTGTGCTTCATCTCCGTCGAAGTACTCATCACTTTCAAGTGTGTTGATCAGGAATGAATCATCCGTGTCGATAGAGACATTGTTCTGGCTCCGTTTTTTATTCAGGAAGGTGATACTTTCATTGATGGCAATACGGTACAACCAGGTGGTGAGCTTGGCATCACCCCTGAAGTTCTCCAGGTTGGTCCATGCTTTTATGAATACATCCTGTAGAATATCGTTGGCGTCATCGTGTGAAAGCACCATCTTTCGTATCTGCCAGTACAGTCTTTCGCTGTATTCAGATACAAGACGGGCAAACCCCTGTCTGATTGTGGCGGGGTTGCGTAGTTGTTCCAGTAACAGTTCCTCGTTGTTCATTTCCATATATGTGGAATTCAGCGCAAAGGTATAGGTTTTATTTAACTTTTGACTCAGATATTGTCTCCATTTTCAAACCAATTGACAAAATTTGAGGCTGTAGCACTGTTTTGTTGCCACCATCCCAATGATTGAGGATAGTAGGAGACGCTTATGTAACGGCAGAATGTATCGTAAAAAGTGGACTCTTTGATATGGGAGAAAAACGGAACATAAAATGTCCAGAAAATACCCTCTTTTGTTCCTTTGCTCTCTTTCTCCAGTACGTTCATTATCTCCCTGTTGACAGATTTGAATAATGTGTATTCATCCTCCTCTGCAGGGTTGTTTTTTAAAGAGTCAAGCGTTGTGTTTATGGCATGATAGACGAAATTACGGTTCAGTCCATCCTCTGTGTTCAATGGTGGGATGTCATCCCTCAAAAGAGCACTGTCGGGAAGGTTTCGCATCATCTGCTGCTGAATAAAAGATCTTTCCACCGGTGCTGATTTCTTTTTTATGCGCATGGTATGGAGCATCTCTTCAAAAGCATTCTTTGATCGTCTACTGTCAGGTTCCAACAGCAGAAACATTTGAAAAGAGAGGATGCTCTGTACCCATAATCCTCTGTCATTTAACAGATAAGCGTATAATAGAAAAGCCCCGCTATGTGTTTTGTCCTGGTCTATCGCTTTTTTTATATGATTGAATGCCTTCTCTGCATCTCCTTTTTTATAATAGTTGAGTGCCATATTAAAATGTAGCAGGTATTCATCTCCATTCTCCTTTAATCCGGCCTGAAGTAGTTTGATTGCATCGTCGGTCCTGTTCATCGCCACAAGGGCTTCACTTTTCACTGCATAGGCACCGGGAGAGAGTTGCTTATCATTTGATTTGATTACGATGGTGCTGTATTTTACTGCATTCTCAAAATCCTGCAGGGCAAGATATGATAATGAAGTTTCATATATTGCTTGCATACTTTTTGGATCAATCTTCATCGCTTCATTATATTTTTCAATGGCTTCTTTATATTCACCATTGTCATGCAATGTCACCCCTTCCCGGATGAGTTTCTGCACTTCTGATTGTTGTCCGTACAGAAGCATTGTAAATGAGGCTAAAATAAAAGTGATCAGTAATATTGTTTTCTTCATTGTAATCAGTGCAATAACGTTTTTTCCCGTGGAAAGCATTCCTTTTGTGTCAGAAAAGATGCCATTGATAAAAACGAATATATATATATTGAGGGCTAAAAGTAAATAAAAAAATTGATTCTTCAGATTGAATTGAGATAAATAGGGCTATTTCTAACACTTATAAACACTATTCAGACCTTATTAAAAGGTTTTTTTCATTCTTCAAAAATAAAATAATGTATTACTTTTGTCCAAACTATTTGAAGTGCTGAAGCAGGCAGATTGACATTTAATTTTGATGACTGTTCCACATATTCACTCACACCTACATAAACAGAAGCAATCAGATGCACTACATTCAGGTTCAGTTTCACTCTCTTCCCTCCACTGAGACCATTACAGACATTCTTTCCGCACAGCTGGCAGATATAGGATTCGAGACGTTCGTTATGCAGGAAGATGTGCTGGAAGCTTATGTTCCTGCTTCTCTGTTCACCGCTGAAAAAATTGATGCGCTTCTCTCCGGTTTTCCTATGAAGGCTGAAATAAGCTGGAATTATAATGTGATGGAGGACAAAAACTGGAACGAAGTGTGGGAGAAGAATTATTTCGAGCCGATTGTGATAGGCGATCAATGCTGCATTCACAGCTCCTTTCATCCCATCGAAGGAACATATGACTATCGCATCCTTATTGACCCGAAGATGGCTTTCGGCACGGGACATCATCAAACCACAGGACTGATTCTGAAGGAGATCCTCTCCATGGACCTGACGCATAAATCGGTTCTCGACATGGGGTGTGGTACGGCGGTGCTGGCTATACTGGCAGCGATGAAAGGGGCCTCGCCCATTACAGCCATCGATATAGATGAGTGGGCATATAACAATGCGCTGGAAAATGTACAGATGAATGGGGCAGACAATATCCGTGTGCTGATGGGTGGGGCGGAGGTTCTGGGAGAAGAGACATTCGATGTGATCTTTGCCA
>Ga0209075_1004749_pt1 | contig 10743 bp, 6 predicted proteins | sample Stecom2011_FD_187523 | JGI IMG/M metagenome (GOLD analysis project Ga0209075, IMG submission 187523) | Agricultural soil microbial communities from Utah to study Nitrogen management - Steer compost 2011 (SPAdes) (version 2) | ecosystem: Environmental > Terrestrial > Soil > Agricultural land...
AAACACATAATTTTCATCATTTTTTATTCCTAACGAAGTATATACATTGTCACGAAACACATTGAGGGTATGTTTGCTATTATTTGTTTTGGGTCTTAATAGTATTTTTTTATCACTAATATCAAACATTTCCATTTCAACATTTAAATTATAGTTGATTTTAGACAATTTAGATAATACCTCTTTATCTTTCATTTCTATTTCGTCAAAGTTGATAATTTTATTTGTGTCATATGTGTATAGATCACATACTGTCATATGATATGAGGATGGTTTTAAAAATACATAGTTATCAAATAGTTTTGATTCTATCATCTCATTTCTAATATCAGTAATTGTTTCAATTAAAATCTCATCATCAAAATTTTTGACTATTGAACAACCTGGAAAATACTTATAGGATTTGTTTTCATAAAATTTTTCTAAGCTCTTTTTTATATAAATGTTTTTCACTCTAAATCTCAACTCTCTTCAATAATTTTCCATATGCAAAATATAATACAATACTTGAAAATACCATTAATATTACTGTATAGACTAATAAAATAGCTTGTACATCTCCACCTGCCATTAAATCTGTCTTATTTTTTATATCTATCCCTAAGGTTCTATGCAGAGGATGATAAAGGAATACAGTTAAATTATAGTCAGTGATTAAGCTATTAAAGTTAATAGCTATTAAGGCTAATATAGTTGGAAATACAGTAGGAAGTGTAACTTTTCTAAATGTGTAAATTTTTCCTGCTCCTAAACTCTTTGATGCATTTTCAAATGAATCATCAACTGTATAGTATATTGCATTTAAAATTCGATATGTAAATGGTATTTTAACTATAATATAACCAATAATTAATATCGTTGTTGTTCCGGTTAGGACTGCACCTAATGTAAGTATACTACTAGTGTTAAATGTTCTAATTAAGCCCATAGCAATTACAGTTGATGGTAATAGCCATGGAATTAATAATAAATATTGAATAAGTCCTGCTGCTTTTAGTTTGCTTTTGAATTTTATAATAATCATAAAAAACACAAAGAACACAACTATTATTGAAGCAACAATAGAAAATCTTATACTATTAAAGAATGGTGTTAATATTCTAGGTGAACCTAAGACTTCTATATAATTTTTTAATGTGAAACTATCTAATCGTATTGTACCTGATGCAATTGCATTTGTATCAGTGAATGAAAAGATTACGATCAGTACGATTGGAAGTATATAAATCAAGCATAAAATGTATGATAATACATGAATTATAATATTTGCGTATTTATTATTAATTTTTTGTTTTTTAAATCTTGCTTGAGTTTTTGATGTAGAATAATAAGTGTTTTTTCTTTCTATTCTTGTAAAAGTAATCAGTAAACCTATAACTAATAATCCTAAGATAACAGAAAGCATAATACTAATTCCAGGAGAATCGTAAACTAAAGCTCTAATAAGTGGATTTAATGTTTCAAATTCTCTTCCACCTACTAATAAAGGTGCAGCATAGGCTCCAAGACCTGTTAAGAAAACTAAAATTGTTACCGCAAATATCGTTGGTTTTAAAATTGGTAAAACAATCTTCCATAATATTCCAAAAGTTGATTCACCAAGATTTTGTGCTGCTTCTATTGTATGATAGTCAACTTTTTTTAATGCATTTGTTAAAAATATCATATGGTTAGATGTTACTGAAAATGTCATAACAAATACTACACCTAAATAACCTGAGAACCAACCAGCATTATAATTTGGAAATATGTTTTGGATAAACTTCGTTAATATTCCATTTTCACCATAGGAGAAAATGTAACCCGAAACTAAGACTATTCCACCATAAATCAATGTGGATAGAAAACCTAGTTTTAAAAATTTGCTACCTTTAATCTCAAAATATTCGGTAACTAAAACAATAAATACACCTACAATATTAACTGTAATAGATAAAGTTACAGCTAATAATATACTGTTAAATAGCCCCTTTATAGCTCTGCTAGAATCTAGAACCATATTTAGATTTCTAAGAGACAACTTACCATTATACGTAAATGCTGAGAAAAGTATATTAACATTTGGATAAATTAAAAAACTAAATAAAACCCAAAAAATTACAAACCCAATTAATATATTTAACCAATTTGTTCTAATTTTATTTAATATATTAACCATTTGCTAAATCATTCCCGCTATATTGTTTAATCGATTTTTTATCTACATAAAGGCGAGTTTTGTCATTAATATTATAATGGTTTGGGTTTCCAGGGCCAATAAACTTTATAAAGTTTACTTGAAGTTTGTTTTTAGTTTCAAGTGTATATTTAATATAATATCCAAAATATTCTTTTGCAATTATATTTCCGTCTAATGATAATCCATCTTTAATTGGTATATCACTTATCTCATGAATCAATAAATATACATTTGTATCTTTATTTAAATTTTCATATTTTGTGTCTTTAGCAAATTTAACCGGATCGAGCTTATTAACTTCTCCAATAAAGTTTGCAACGAATTCTGTCTTTGGGTTATTATAAATTTCTTCTGGTGTACCAACTTGGTGCAATAATCCATTATCAAAAACTGCGATCCTATCTGATAGTGTCAACGCTTCTTCTTGATCATGTGTAACATATATCGTAGTAATCCCAAATTCTCTTTGTAATGCTTTTAATTCTGATCTTAATTTTTGCCTTAATTTTGCATCAAGATTAGATAATGGCTCATCTAAACACAAAATTTTAGGTTTTGTTATCATAGCTCTTGCTATTGCAACTCTTTGTTGTTGACCACCGGATAGCTCAGTAACTTTTTTATATAAATGACTTTCATCCAAGTCAATTTTTTTAGCTATTTCTAAAACTTTATTATGGATTTCTTCTTTTTTTTCTTTTCTTACTCTTAATCCATATGCTATATTTTCATAAACATTCATTGTAGGAAACAATGCATAGCTTTGAAAAACAATTCCAATTCCTCTTTTTTCAATTGGTAAATTCGTTATGTTTTGATCTTCAATATAAATATCTCCCTCTGATGGTTGTACAAACCCTGTGATTGACCTTAATATTGTAGTTTTTCCACTCCCAGAAGGACCAAGAAAGGAGAAAAATTCTCCCTCCTTGATATTTAACGCTAAATCTTCCATAGCAACAAAGTCACCATATTTTATTGTAATATCTTTTAGTTTAATCATTTTTTTATCGTCCTTGTCTTTAGGTATTTATTCAATAAGTGACACATCCTCTTGATCCATAATACTTAATCTGGTTGCGATTGATTTTGTTCCAAGTGCTGATAATGGGTCACTTACTCCAATTAAAGTTGCTGTTACTTCATATGTCTTACCAGCAACAAAATCATATTTAACTGCTGATGAACTTTGATGAATAGCAATTTGAATAAATTTTTCATCATCAACTGCTCTTGTAAAATAAACGTATGAACTTGAAAGGTCAACTACTTCAGCTGTAAAAGTATATCTTCCTATTACATAATCATAATTTTCTGTTACTAAATCTGACCATGAATCTAAATCCGTAATTACTTTTGCAGGTGGCAATTCATTTCCACTGCTAATTACTTCAATTAATTCATAACTAGTTACACGTGGATAATTCTTTTCAACTGCTCTAGTTCCCTTTATTTTTATTAAATCTCCAACTAATAAATCATCAAATCCTTGAACAGATTTATTCAACCAAATTTCAATGGAATTTCCATTTTCTGGATCAGATACTACCATTGCTGTTTTAAAGCCATCATTTCTTAATCCATAACCAGTCACTAACCCAACAAATTCAATTTCTGTTCCTATTTCTGAATCTATTACGTCACTAACAGATGATACTGCAGGAGCGGTTGGTTCTTCTTGTTCTTCAATTAACTTAACATCAGATTCATCCATAATGCTGAATCTTGTCGCAATTGATTTTGTTTCAAGCGCTGATAGTGGGTCACTTACTCCAATTAAAGTTGCCGTTACTTCATATGTATTACCAACTGTAAAATCATATTTAACCGCTGATGAATCTTGATGAATAGCAATTTGAATAAATTTTTCATCATCAACTGCTCTTGTAAAATAAACGTATGAACTTGAAAGGTCAACTACTTCAGCTGTAAAAGTATATCTTCCTATTACATAATCATAATTTTCTGTTACTAAATCTGACCATGAATCTAAATCCGTAATTACTTTTGCAGGTGGCAATTCATTTCCACTGCTAATTACTTCAATTAATTCATAACTAGTTACACGTGGATAATTTTTTTCAATTGTTTTTACACCTCTTATTTTAACCAAATCTCCTACTAGTAAATCATCAAAACCTTGAACAGATTTGTTTATCCACATTTCAACTGAGTTACCAATTTCTGGATCAGAGACTATCATTGCCGTTTTAAATCCATCATTTCTTAGTCCAAAACCTGTTACAATGCCTTGAAACTCTAAAAGTGTTCCTAATTCTGATTCTATTACATCACTAACAGATAATACTGTAGGATCAGTTGGTACTTCTTGTTCTTCAATTAACTTAACATCAGATTCATCCATAATACTAAATCTGGTTGCAATTGATTTTGTTTCAAGCGCTGATAGTGGGTCACTTACTCCAATTAAAGTTGCTGTTACTTCATATGTATTACCAACAACAAAATCGTATTTTACTGCTGAAGAGTCCTGATGAATAGCGATTTGAATAAAATTACTCTCGCCAATTGATCTAGTAAAATAAATGTATGATCCAGAGTTTTCTACTACTTTAGTTGTAAAAGTATATCTTCCTAATACGTAATCATAATTTTCTATTACAGAGTCTGACCATGAATCTAAATCCGCAATTACTTTTGCAGGCGGCAACTCATTTCCACTGCTAATTACTTCAATTAATTCATAATTCGTTACACGTGGATAGTTTTTTTCAACTCCTCTAGTTCCTTTTAGTTTTATTAAATCTCCAACTTTTAATCCATTAAAGTTACCAATTGATTTATTCAACCACATTTCAACTGAGTTACCGTTTTCTGGATCAGATACTACCATTGCAGTTTTAAAGCCATCATTTCTTAATCCATAGCCAGTTACTAAACCAATAAACTCAATTTCTGTTCCTAATTCACTATTAATAAAATCAGTAACAGATGCTCCATCGCTTGTAACATATAAGTTGAAAGATTTAGTTGTAGTATGATTATTACTGTTTGTATATGTGACGGTAACTACATACGTACCCTCTTTCGTTAAATCAATATCACTTGTGATCATTTCCTCTGTAACTTCTACTCTTCCATCAACAGGATCATTTATAGTGAAATAATCTAAAAAGTTAATAGGGATGTTTTCTTCTTGTACTTCAAATGATGTTTGACCATTAATAGTTATTACTGCATCTTCACCATCAACAATCATTTCGACATGTTCTTCAGATAAAACTGATAACCTTAAAACTGTTCCATCACGACTTTCATCAAAAAAATCATCACTTGATCCATAAAGGATAGCTGAGAAAGTATATCGATTTCCAACAACAAAGTTGCTAGCATCATATAGCGAAGAGTCATTTTTAATTCCTATTTTAATTCCTCTTCCGCCTTCTTCATCATATTGGTCATCAATATATGTATATGATCCGGATGTTGATAAGATTTCAACATTTTCAAATCTATAAAATTTAAATAATATATTAGGATTAGTTCTATTTTCATTGGTCCAGTCAAAAAGGTCTTCTCCTTTAATGACTATTGGATTATCTACTGAAGTTACATTACCTTTAGATAATACTTCTAGACTTTCTGGCTCCACTCTATCTGTGCTTCTATCAAAAGTTCTATAGCCCTTAACTAAAACTTCATCTCCTACTTTAGCAAAAATATAACCTGGGTTTTTATAAATTTGGACTGAATAAGTTGGATCGTCTTTATCTTCAATAACAATATGTCGATTCCCTAAGTCATAACCTATTACATAGCCTACAAACTCAACATAAGTCAAGTCTTCTTGCTCCAAAACTTCTTTAACACTCATTGGTTCTTCGATAACATCAGAGTTATCATCATCACCATTATCAATCGGATCTTCTTGATCTGTTTGACAGGAAATCAAAACAAATCCTAATAATAATGTTAAAAATAAAACACTTATTTTTTTCATTTTATACTCCTTTTTTAGTTAATTAAATCTAACTCTATTTTTTCTCTCCATAAACTTGTATTTTGAGAGATAAAATTCCAATCTAAATCTAACACTTTTTCAGTATTTAGATTTTTAATTTTTTCATCAACTAGATCAAAAGCTTTTTTGTTTGCTGGTATTTGGCCTGATATCTCTGACCATTTTACCTGTGTTTCTGCACTACCCCACCACTCAACGAAGATTTCAGCTGCCTTTATTCTACCTTCGTGATTAGAGTCCACAACTGCTACTTGAGAAACAACAACTGGATTACCTTCTTCAAAATTAATAATGTCTAATTCAATTCCATATCCTTCTTCAATTTCTAAAATCGCTCCACTCCAAGTCATTGCGATAGGTGCTTGTTTTTGAGTTAAATTATATTGCCACAATCCTGTGTCCATAATCCCATTATTAATAACTTTTTCTAATAATTCCCAACCTTCTTCATTAATGTTTAACTCACCATTAACATCTTTATATTTTGATAAAATTGATGAATAGAATGTTAAACCTGTTCCACTACTTGGCTTAAAAATATTGTATCTACCTTTAAAATCATTTGCCAATTCTTTCCAGCTAGTTGGTGCTAAGAGTTTATTAATAGTTACCTCTTCAGGATTATTAGTAAAATATTTTTTGTTAAAAACAACATATAACGGTTCAATTGCCCAAGGAAGATATGAGTTGTCCTCATTAAGATAATCATCATCTATATCTGCAAGCCAACTTGGTGTAAATTCTCGCAATACTCCAGCGGATTTTAAATCGATGTGTTCGATTAATCCTCCACCTAAAACAACATCTGCCATTGGTGATTCTTTTTCAGCTATTAACCTGTTTTTTAAATTTTGACCTGCCAACTCAACAAAAGATACTTCAAAATCAAAATTTGCTTCTCTTACCAATCTTTCTAGTCTTTCTCCTCTACCACCTGATGTTTGGTTAGTATAAACAATAATCGTATTTGGTAGCTCTGTAGAATCTTTTTGACCAAAACATGCGGCTAAAGTAACCGAGATAGCTAAGGCCATAATTAAAAATAATATTTTTCTTTTCATTTTATCACTCCTCTTCTATAATTTTAAATGATGAAAAAACTGGGTAGTGATCTGAAAGATAAAACCTATTCTCATACTTATCATGTACAATTATAGTCTCTAACAAATCAAAATCTTTTTTAGTATAAAAAATGAAATCGATAGCCTTACCTTTTGTTCCACCATTAAATCCATGTGTTGTTTTACTATTTTCAGCAAACTTTTCTGGAAATTTTGAAAAACTGTCCAAATATCTGCTGTTAGAATTAGTAAATGGTTCAAAACTTTTGTCATCTATAGTCATATTGAAATCCCCCGTTATAAAAATCGGTAAATCATCATATTGACTTGCTAAGTCATCTATAAGTTCAAGACCTTTTTCACGTGCCTCTGCACTAACATGATCTAAGTGGGTGTTAAAAACTAGAAATTCAAAACCACTAACTTTGTTCTTAAATTTAGCAAAGGTTACTATTCTTGGATGAGCTGTTCCCCAAGATTTAGATCCAACTTTTTCTGGCGTTTCTGATAACCACAACGTTTTTTGGTCACTCACATCAAAAATATCTTTTCGATAAATAATAGCAACTTTTTCATCACTTGAAAGAAACCTGCTTTCTCCAAAACCATCCCATCTTTCATCTAGCATTTCCATCAATTGATCATATTGCCAAGTTTCTAGTTCTTGAGTCCCTACAATGTGTGCATTATAATCATTAAACGATTTTACAATTCCATGAATTCTAGTACTCCATGGATATACAGGATCTGGTTTATTAATCCTTTCAAATCTCATATTATATGACATAATATTAATAACCGAACTATCTGTTTTGTTCTCATCTAATTTACAACCAGTTAACAAAAATCCCATAATAACAAAACAAGCCAACGACATAAAGCGTTTACATCGCTTAAAGAAAAACATTTCATCACTCCCTATTTTTAAATTGTCTTTATCATAACAAATTTAATTTTATGATTCAATTATATTGTGAATGTCAAAATCGTGTTACACCTAAAGTATACCATGCACTTTGATACGTGTCAATAATATTTTTGTTTTTATTATTTCTAATTATTTTTCGAAACATTCAATAATTTTATTAATTTTTCTTTTTTTATTGTAATATGGTAGAATTTTAATATAGAAGCTTTTAGAAAGGAGAAAATATTTAGATTAAAAATTTAAATATTATTTAAAAATGGCAACTTTAAAAGATATAGCAAAATTAGCCGGAGTCTCTTATGGTACTGTTTCAAACGTTATAAATAAAAAAGGGAATGTAAGTTTGGAAAAAATTAAACTAGTGGAAGATGCAGCAAAAAAACTAGGTTACTATAAAAATATTTCTGCCAGTGATTTAAGAAAAAATACAAAAGATGATGTATCTTTGATTATCCCTTCAATTGAAGAATATGATAATAATCAAATTTATTCCCTATTAAATATTAGATTACAAGCTTTTAACAAAAAAGTTACTTTGTATGTAACTAATTATAATCCTCTTTTGGAAGAAACAAGTTTCAACCAGGCAGTATCACACTCCGAATATATAGTTATCATTTCATCAAGTGAAATATCGTTTGATTTTTATAATAAAGCAGATTTGAAAAACACAAAGCTTATTTTCATAAATTCTCCTTTTATATTAGATCGAGATGATGTTTTTAATATTGACTATAATTACTCTAAGATTATTTCTGACATACAAAACTATATTTCCAACACTAAAATTAATAAGGCTTTGTTTTTGGCCGATAAATATCTAGCTCCCAAAATTTCAAGTAATGAATTGTATAAAATTCACACATTCTCTTACCCATATAACTTAATGACTTCTATTGAAATTTTATCTGAAAATTATAATAATGAATTGTTGATTTTAAGTTCTGACGAGAAACTGGAAAGTGTTTTAAGAGCTAAAAAATACTTACTAAAGCAAAATGATTTTAAGGCTATTGTTTTATCATCAAAAAGTAATGTTTATGATGATCCAAGGATTATTTCATATCAAAAAAATATCAATGAGATTATCGAGACTATTTTTAATATTATTAGTGGGTTAAGTGATAAAACTAATTACATTATTGATCCAATTGGTTTTAATATAAGTACAACTTTTTCTAAAAGTTTGTCACCGTTAAATATTTTAATGATTGAAAGCCCCTCAACTTCCGCCTTAATTAAAATAACCCCTTATTTAGAAAGCTTACTTAATCACAAAATAAACATCGATGTTATAAGATATAATGATTACGACTTTCTAGAAGATGAAGACTATATAAAAAAATATGATTTAGTTAGAATAGACATGGCAAACCTTCCTTATTTGGCTTCTAAAATATATAAACCGTTAAATAGCAAATTCGAATCATTTTTCTCTAAATTTATCGACAATTTAGATGAATATATGTACGTTGATAATGTTCACTATACTTTGCCTTTTGATATTAGTTGTATGTTATTAATGTACCGTGAAGATATTTTATCTAACCACTTTATAAAGCGCCAATATTATGAAGAAACTAGAGAGGAGCTTACAACGCCAGAAAATTACAAAACATACAATAAAATCGAAGAGTTTATAAACAAATATTATAAAGAAGTCTTCAATCCTTCTACCCTTTGTTTTGGCGGAAATATTACTACTGGAAACGAATTTTTATTAAGGACTAAAAATAGTTCAAACACATTAAACGATAATAATGAGTTAAATTTAGAAAATGAACTTGTTGTTAATGGTTTAAAAAGTTATGAAAAATCTTTACATTTCTCTAAAAATACTAGTCATAGATTTTGGGATGATGTTGTTGATGATTTTGCCAAAGGAAATACTGTTATGTCAATCGTCTACTCAAACTATATAAATATTTTAAGGAAGAATAATCCAGAAACATTCTTTAAAACGAAATTTACTTATCCACCAAATCAAATATCTATTATAGGTGGTGGAATTATTGGACTAACTAAACATACAAAAAAAGATTTAGAGTGTTATAATTTCTTACAATTATTATACTCTGATGAAATAAGCTTATTATTAACTCAGTTAGGTGCAACTATGCCAACTAAGTCGATCTATTCAGATATTTCAGTATCTCATATGTTTCCTTGGCTTAACTTAATTCCTGAAATTATTAGTAGTAACACTAGAAAACATAATCTTTCATCTTTCAAAGGGACAACTACTGAGTATGAACATTTAATTGGAAAACTTGTAAGACAATTCTTTTCTACAAAAAAACAATATTAAAATATAAAAGACCCGCTTAGATAAAATATTTCTTAGCGGGTCTTTTATTTACTATTTAGAATTTTTGGACCTTTGTTATTTTTATGTCCTATTTTTATTGTAAAAATTATAAATCACAACAAATACCTTCTACTTTGTATTATTAAATTTTTTCTTTCTTTCCTTAATTACTAATTGATTTATAGTTATAATTGCATTTAAAGCAATAAATAAAACAACCGCACCTAAAAGAAGATCACCTTTAATAATTAAATAAATTCCAACTACTGCTGCTAGCACTAATAA
>Ga0209075_1004750_pt1 | contig 10742 bp, 9 predicted proteins | sample Stecom2011_FD_187523 | JGI IMG/M metagenome (GOLD analysis project Ga0209075, IMG submission 187523) | Agricultural soil microbial communities from Utah to study Nitrogen management - Steer compost 2011 (SPAdes) (version 2) | ecosystem: Environmental > Terrestrial > Soil > Agricultural land...
TGGGGCGATGTGCTTTTTGATGCCGTAGCACCCAAAGATCTAACAGAAGAGGATGCCGAAGAATGGATATTAAAGAAGATTATAGTAAAAGGCGGACAAGAGTTAGCCGAAGCTCTATGGAAGGAATGGGAGTTGGAAGGAGAGTTTATGGAGTATTTAAGACAACGCACCAAGGAAATATGGCACGGACTTAAAATAGACGATGTAGGCGCCAAAGCGCGTGCGTATTATAGCAGTACCCGTGCAGTGCGATGGACTAATTTGGGTTTTGCTATATTTGAAGATACAAATCCTATTGAAGCTCCTTATTATGACAACCGGATGGCGGAGTTTATCTGTGGGATTCCAGAAGTGTACTTAGCCGATAGGAAAATACAGATTGCCTATTTAAAAAACCAAAGTCCTGAAGTGGCAAAAATTACGTGGCAAGCTCAAAAGCCTTATAACCTCTATAATTACCATAAAAACAAATCCCCACACAATTTACCGTATCGTATTGTAGATAAAGCCAAGCGTGTTGTTAATGAAAAGATGGGAAAACCGTTCATTCAGCGTAATTGGGAGCTACAGTTTTTGGGAATGGAAAATGATGAAAAACTACAAGAACACTTGTTTGGTGAAAATCTTCATCCCTTCCTGCCCAAAGAATTGATAACGCGATTTTATAACAAGTTTAAAACTGATGATAGTGTGAAATATTCGCATCCTCTTAGCATGTTGTTGACATTGGCGGTGTGGTGGCAAAAGGGGTTCACGCAGAGTACGCGGAGTTTTCGCGGAGTACGCTGAGAATATCCAAAAAAAACTCTGCGGTCTCTGCGCTGTCCTCTGCGGTCTCTGCGAGAAACACACATACACAATAGAAAATTACAGATAATTAATAAATAAAAATGTCGAAAATCAAGATTCTATTTACTATTCCGAACTTTAAGACGGCTGGAAGTCAGTATGTCTTGTTGTCTTTGTTTAGGAATATCGATAGAACTGTTTTTGAACCTTTCATCTGTGTTGAAAAATTTCCAGAAGCAATTCCGAATGATATTTTAGATGACGAATGGATGCAGTTTACTTGGACAGGAAAAAAAACATCTGATATATTAAAATTCCGAAAAATCTTAAAAGATTATAAAATTGATGTACTACACTCTTGGGATTATAAATCTAATTATATAGAAACTCTTGCATGTAGATTAGCTGGAGTTAGATATCTATATACCAAAAAGAATAACGCTTGGTCTAAGCGTTGGATGTTGAAAAGTTTGCTGTCTAACCATATAGCGTATGATAACCCCGAGATGAAAACTCGATTTTTTAAATCATTGCTTTTAAGGCATAAAATTTCCTTCATTCCACATGGGGTTGATACCAATGTATTTAAACCATTGGAACCAATTGATCGTACTACCTTTAATGTTGTCTGTGTCGGAAATATTGGAGATAATAAGAATCAGCTATTTATAATAAAAGCACTGAAAAATTTACCTCAAAACATAGTATTGCATTTATATGGTAAGGAAGATAAAGAATACAGAAAAAATCTAGACGATTTTATAGAATTGAACAATATGAAGGAGCGAGTACTTTTCCATGGATTTTTAGAAAATGTGACAATACCTCATGTTTATAGAAAGATGGATTTGTTTGTGTTGGCTTCCTATCAAGAAGGGTTACCTGTGTCTATATTAGAAGCATTAGCTTGTGGATTGCCAGTGTTATCTTCAGACTCTGGAGGTGGTGCAAAATACATTCTATCAAGAGGTGGTGGGTATATATTTGATTTAGATAATCCTAATAGCTTGGCAGATAACCTTAAGAGGATGGCTACCAATAAAGAAGAAATCAAAAGACTTTCTATAGACGGAATAAAAAATATAAAAGCAAATTTTTCAGTACAGAATGAAATATCATCTTATGAAAAAGTATATTTAAAAAATGCAAAGTAATAGTGAGTAGGTTCAATAAACATATTATTATAGTTGATTCCGCTAGAAGTGGTACTAGTTGGTTAAGTGAGGTAATAGCTCGGCAGCATAGGTATAGAATGTTGTTTGAGCCTGAGCACGAATTTAACACAAAGAAAGGAACGCTTTTATGCGATAAATGGCTGGAAAGCAAAGACGATCCTATAGAAGCACACCGATATCTAACTAAGGTATTTCAAAACCGTGTGGATTGTGATTGGATTGCGCAAAACAGCAATAGAAAGTTTAAACGACATTTATGGCCATTTATACCTAAAAGATTTATAATCAAATTTGTAAGAGCTAATCTTTCAGCTAAGTATATGAATGAAACTTTTAAAATACCTGTCATTCATATAATAAGAAACCCTTATGATGTTCTTTCTTCTCAACAGCGTGTTAAGTTTCCATGGTTATATAATCTCGACCACTTTAAAAGTCAAAATGACTTAGTTGCTATGGTGAAAGAGCAGTTCAACTTTGATCTCTTAAAAGATACTGAAGATATGACGCCATTGGAAGTACTTATAGTGCGCTGGTGTTTGGAGAATGTTTTGCCATTGCAAGTATTGGAGCCATATCAATACAAGCACCGTGTATTAAAACATGAGGACTTGCGAAGTGATATTCAAGTTTTTTTAAATCTGTGTAAAGAGTTTAATCTTGAACCCTTGTCAAATATTGAAAAGGAGTATGCACGTCCTTCTTCTAAAACACATCCTAAGAGTAAAATTATTAATAAAAATGCAGAGATGAGAAAGTTTGATTCTAAGGAGCTGTTTTCTATAAATAGACTGCTAGATATATTTGATTGTAAGCTGTATCCAAGAAAACACAGTTAATCATGCGTATAGGTATTGTACTCTCTCAACCCCCAGGCTACTCCGAAACCTTTTTTCGTTCCAAGATTAAAGGACTTCAGGAGAATGGAGTGGAAGTACACTTGTTTTGCCAGAATAAAAATGATGATTTTACGCTTTGTCCAGTTGTTGTAAGTCCGCGGGTAAGTAAGAATCCATTCCTGCAATTATGGTTTTTTATAAAAGAGTTTGTTTTGCTGTTGCCATACGTATCAAGGGTAATGCGATATGTAAAACTGGAACGAGCTGAAGGAACGGGGTGGGGACAAGTCTTTAAGAAACTATATCTCAACGCTCATTTGCTTAAAGCAAAGCTTGATTGGCTACACTTCGGGTTTGCTACTATGGCGCTTGGGAGCGAAACTGTAGCTAAGGCGATAGATGCAAAAATGGCGGTGAGTTTCCGCGGGTTTGATATGGTTGTTTATCCCGTTAAAAATCCTGGGTGTTATAATGTGCTGTGGAAGCACATCGATAAAGTACATACTATTTCTAATAGCCTTCTACATTTAGCAGTAAAACATGGAATGCCTGAAAACACTCCCTTTGAAAAAATAACACCTGCTATTAATATCGATTTGTTTCAATCGGAAACAACTGAATTGTCTTCAAAAGAGAGGCCAGTTTTAATAACTACCGCCCGCCTACATTGGATTAAAGGATATGTGTCAACCCTAGAAGCTTTAGCGCTTCTCAAAGAACAGGGGATTGACTTTGTATATAAGATTATAGGCGAAGGAAAAGAATATGAACGCATAGCTTTTGCAGCCTATCAGCTTGGGCTTACCGAACGAGTTCAGTTTTTAGGGAAATTGCCGCATGCTGAGGTGAAGCAGGAATTGGAAGAAGCAAGTATTTATATTCAATATAGTATTCAAGAAGGGTTTTGCAATGCTGTATTAGAAGCACAGGCCATGGGAAAATTATGTATTGTTAGTAATGCAGAGGGGTTGACGGAAAATGTATTGCATGGTAAAACGGGGTGGGTAGTGCCTAAATATTCGCCTTATCTTTTGGCAGAACAAATTAAGAAAGTACTTTTGATGGATGTAGAGGAGAAGGCGGTGATTTCCAAAAATGCGGTGGAACGGGTGAGGCGGAAATTTAATGTGGAGAAGCAGACGAAAGAATTTGTTGGCTTTTATGGGTGAAGAGTTCTCGCAGAGACCGCAGAGGAATAGCGCAGAGTACGCAGAGGATATAAGCTTTTTGCGAACAAAACTGCGCTCTCTGCGTAAAACTCCGCGTCCTCCGCGTGAACCAAGAAGCCGATTTTTTAAACGTACACCTTAATAAATGAAACTACACTACCCAAAATCCCATTACAACAAATCCCACCGTGGCCTGGTATTCCCGCTTTTAAAACCATTTATAAAAGGAGATAGCTTCACCGATGCCCAGAGAATCGAGCTATATGGCCTATCGGAAAAGGATTTTGAGTTTACGGATGAATTGGAGGACGCAGATTTGGTTATTCTGACAATGGCGTGGAACTATTACGTAAAAACCAAACAAACAAATCTTGCAATTGCCTTCGTTAAAGAATGTGGCGTATTGGGAAAAAAAGTACTCACTTGGAATGCCGGAGATCACGGGGTTCGAATTCCGAGCTTATCGAATTTAATCGTGGTTCGTGAAAGTGGGTATCGCTCGAAATTCTCAGAAAATGAACATACGCTGCCTTCCTTTATAAATGATCCCTTAAAGAAATATTACAATACAGATAAACCCTATATCATACCTTATTCTCCAAAGCCTCTTATCGGCTTTTGTGGGCAGGCACAATTGTCAAGAACGCGAGCAGTCAAGGAGCTTTTCAATATTCTTAGAAGAAATTTAAAATATCATGCTAGGCTTACAAGTGCAGAGCCTGAGGAATTGCTGCCAACAACCTATTTACGGGCGTCAATTCTGGATAGACTAAAGAAGTCAGACCTTGTTGACACTAAGTTTATCTTAAGAGAAAAGTATCGAGCAGGAGTTACAAAAAATAAAGACTCCCACTCAACTACTTTGGAGTTTTATGATAATTTAAAGATTTCACCCTATATAGTTTGCGTAAGAGGTGGCGGGAATTTCTCTGTTCGCTTTTATGAAGCTATGGCTATGGGAAGGATCCCTGTGTTTATTAATACAGACTGTTCATTACCTTTTTATGATGATGTAGATTGGAAAAAACATGTGGTTTGGGTGGAATATAAGGAGCGGCATCAAGTGGCGCAAAAAGTTAAAGATTTCCATGAAGGGTTATCTGAAAGGGATTTTATAGATTTACAGCTTGCCAATAGGAAGTTGTGGGAGGAGCGGTTGACGTTGGGTGGGTTTTTTAAGAATTGGTTAAATACAGTTTATTAAATAGACGATGAATAAAATCAAACTATATCAGGTCATATGCGGTGTTTTTCCTCCAATCTTGTCTCAGTCCATTCGAGATAAAATCTTTCCCTTGAAAAAAGCTCGAGCGTTAGCACTGGAGTTTTCAAAAACTTCAATAACGGGAAGTAAATTTTATGGAAATACTGCTGATGACCATTCCTATCGATTTGCCGTCCATGGTTTTTTCGATTGGCGAAACATAATTGCTGCAAATAGGTACGTAAAGAGTAATGGAGGAGATATTATAGAAATTGGAGCCAATGTGGGTACAGAAACAAAGGAATTGGATTATCGTTGTTTTACAATTGAAAGATCATCTCTTAAGGCTGTAGATAAGATCGATTTAGATTTCCAAAAGTCCCAAAACTGGTTTTGTGTCCCCAATGAAAAGACAGATATTATTGATGAAATTCAGAAAGATCTTTTGTTTAGAGCTTATGTGCCTTGGTATCTTTTAAAACCATTGAAAAAAGGTCTAAGCCAATGAAGACTATTTTTATTTCAACGTCAATGCCTGGGCGCGCCCGGCCTAATTATTTTTTTGCTTTAGCTGATTCATTTGTAAAAGACAATTACCGGGTTATAATGATCTTAGACGGCAAAATTAAAGATTTTCCAAAGCATGATAGTATTTTATTCTTCACTTGGCCCAGTAAAAGGCCGACCAAAGTGGCAGATTTTTTATTTTTAAAAGGACTGATAAAAAAGTATAAACCAGATACTTTGATTTCTTCATTTGGATCAGTAAACGTCATGAATTTGTGTGGCTGGATTATTGGCGTAAAGAATAGAATAAATTATGTCCTTTCTGTCAGTGATTTGTTTAATAGAGAAACTTCAGAGATGAGTTTTATTAAATACTCATTCTTAAAATATCGAAAAGCATTTATATATAAACTATCTACTTTATTAGTGGCCAATTCAAATGGAGTCGTTCAGGACTTAGAGAATTACTATGGTCTTAAGAGTATCAAAACTTTCGTATTGCCTAATCTTCTTGAAGATTCGAAATTACCTTATAAAAATTATCAGGAAAGAAATAAACAATTATTAATTGTAGGAAATCTAATAAAGCTAAAAGGGCATTCAATACTTTTAAGTCAATTTAAAAACGCTTTAAAGACTTTTTCTGATTTGAAGTTAGTGATAATAGGATCTGGACCAGAAGCAGAGCGTTTAAAGTTTCAAATAACTTCTGAAGAAATTGGTAAACATGTCAAGATTATCGACTCAGTCGATTACAGTGACATTGGCAGTTATTTTTCAAATTCATTAGTTCATATTTCAGCAAGCATAAATGAAGCATTTGGTTTTGTTAATTTAGAAGCACTAAGAGAAGGAACTCCAATAATAGTAACTAGATCCGCTGGAGGATTGGAATTAATTAAAGATAATGTCAATGGACTTTTTTTTAATTTAAAAGATGAGAATTCATTAGCAGATGCTGTTTTTAAAATTTTAAATAATTGGGAGGATTATTCGGTAGGAGCTCGTAATGTTTTTAAAGAAAACTATGAAATTAACTCTAAAATTAATAGCCATAAAAGGTTATTGGAATTAAAAATAAATTAAATGCTCTCTCATTTTTTAGTGTATCTCCAGCCCACTCAGTACTTCCAGCTTTATAGAAAAGAGGGGAGTTCTATCTATCCCATTCCAGAAATGCTTCCAAAAGACATTTTAGAGCAACTCGAATTAGATGAAAGATTTAAAAGTCCACAAGCCCAACAATACGATCTCTCTTGGCAGGCGGTGAACAAAGGGTATATTGGGAATGCTCAAACCTATACTTCCTTTGAAAAGCTTCCCATAGTAGATGAATATCATTTCTTACGTAAATACTTCAATCCAGTTTGGGTTCTTTATGTATTGATGTTGCGTATTTTAAGCTTTAAGAATCCGTTCCAAGAAATAAGCGCTTATAGAAAAACAAGAAGCGTAAAACGCAGTAATTATCTTAAAACACCAATAAAACATAGAGATTGGGATACTTTTGAATCTTCCTTGTTAGTCGAAAAACCATTGGTGAGTGTGATTATTCCCACTCTTAATCGTTATGAGTATTTAAAAGATGTTCTAGAAGACCTGGAAAAACAGGATTATAAAAATTTTGAGGTCATAGTTGTGGATCAATCAGCTCCTTATCAGGAGGACTTTTATAAGGATTATAATTTGGATATTCAACTTTCTTATCAAGAGGAGAGGGCGTTATGGCTTGCAAGGAACAATGCTGTTAAAAGCTCAAGAGGTGAATATGTACTTCTGTTTGATGATGATAGTAGGGTTGAACAAGATTGGATTTCCAATCATATGAAATGCCTAGATTTTTTTGAGTCGGATATCTCTTCTGGAGTCTCTTTATCCGTTATAGGAGCTGAAATTCCTGAGAGTTATTCGTTTTTTTGTTATGGAAGTAAATTGGATACAGGAAACGTATTAATCAAAAAACAGGTGTTTAGAAAGATTGGTCTCTTTGATCGTCAATTTGAGAAGCAACGAATGGGGGATGGGGAGTTTGGGTTGCGGAGTTATCTACACGGGTTTAAGAATATTTCGAATCCTTATGCGCGCCGTGTGCATTTAAAAGTGGGTTCAGGGGGTCTTCGCGAAATGGGAAGTTGGGATGCTTTTCGTCCGAAGAATATTCTTTCACCCAGACCCATTCCCAGTGTACTCTATCTTCTCCGGAAATATTTTGGAAGAGATAGAGCTTTATTGGTTCTTTTTAAAACCATTCCTCCTTCCGTTATTCCGTATAAATATAAGAAAAACAAGAAAATGTTGGTGGTCGGGGTATTTATCTCGGTATTTTTGTTTCCGTTTGTGTTGTTGCAGGTGGGGATTTCGTGGAGATTGGCGAGTGTGAAGTTGAAGGAAGGTGCAAAGATCTCGGGTCTCGATACAATTTAAATCCGCTATTGCGTCTTTATATCACTCGACCTGACAGCGTGGTTTGTATGATTGCAACCTTTGTCAGTTCGAGTGTTTTCTATGTGGCAGAGCCACTTAGAAAATGTATCGAGAACCGGGTGTTTTCTATGTGGCAGAGCCACTTAGAAAATGTATCGAGAACCGGGTGTTCCCAATGTTTTATGGTAGAGCCTTAAGCCAAAAAATCTGTGTTAGTGAATGTTAAAGTATATTGTGAGCATTCAACCTGGTCTCGATACTAATTTGTTGTCGGCTATCGCGTCTTTATGTCAGTTCGAGTGTTTTGTTTGTGGTAGAGCCACAAACAAAATGTATCGAGAACCTCGACCTGACAAGGGAGTGTTTTCTAATATGCGACAGCATATTAGAAAATGTATCGAGAACCGGTTATTTTTCATAAATTAGTTTTATGAAAACCTATTATGTCTATATACTTTCCTGTTCTGATGGATCTTACTACACAGGAGTGACTTCCAATCTATCTAAACGATTGGAGGACCACGAGCATAGACGTTATTTAAATAGTTATACCTCCAAACGTCTTCCAGTGAAGCTTGTGTATTATTGCACTTTTACAGAAGTTTTAAAAGCAATAGAAACGGAAAAGCAAATTAAGAAATGGTCTCGAGCAAAAAAAGAAGCCTTGATTAATGAGGAGTACGATTTGTTGCCTAATTTAGCGAAGAAGGATTTTAGGAGGTAAACGGGTCTCGATACTAATTTGTTGTCGGCTGTCGCCTCCACCAAATTCACTCGACCTGACAGATGTGTTCAATTTTATATAAAGACGGCACTCCTTGTCAGTTCGAGTGTTTTCTTTGTGGTAGAACCACAAAGGAAATGTATCGAGAACACTCGACCTGGTCTCGATACAATTTAAATCCGCTATCGCGTCTTTAAATCACTCGACCTGACAGGTGAAACCAAAAGAAAAAGTAATGTAAATGGGGGTGTTATAATTATAATTCCTATTACATTTATCGCTTGAAATAATACTCTGCAATTCATTTTGTTAAATAAGCTACTTCTTCTTACTACTGAATTTCCACCCCAACCTGGGGGTATTGGGAATCATGCTTTTCATTTGGCGAAAGGTTTGCAGACAAATGGGTATGAGGTTACGTTGCTTTGTGATCGGCGGTCGGATGATGGGGAGGATGAAAGGGAATTTGATGCGAAGGCGGGGTTTAAGATTGTCCGAATACCTAGAAAAAAGATAATTCTGTTTAGTTATTTAGATAGAATTCAAACGGGGTATGCTCTTGCCAAAAACGCAGATACCGTGTTGGCATCTGGGAAGTTTTCACTTTGGTTGGGGGCGTTTTTGAGTTTGTTGTTGAAAAAGAAGTTTGTGGCTGTCATTCACGGAAGTGAGGTAAAACTGCCAAACCCTGTACTGCGAAAACTGACAGATATTTCCCTAAAGCGATTCCATTCTATTATTGCCGTCAGTAACTATACCAAATCATTGGTTAATCACTTAAGCCTAAAGAATACTCACGTCATTCCCAATGGGTTTGAAATGAACTTGGGGGAAGCTTTGGGCGACAATAGAAATCCGATGCCAGTGCTAATTACTGTGGGGAATGTCACTCAACGCAAAGGACAGCATAATATCATAAATGCTTTACCTGTACTGTTAAAAACCTATCCCGATCTTCAATATTATATTGTGGGAATTCCTACTGAGAAGGCTAAGCTAGAAAAGCTTGTTTTAGATTTAGGGGTAGAGAAGGCTGTGGTTTTCTATGGTAAAGTATCGGAAGAAAAAAAGGTGGAGTTGTTGAATCAGTCGGATGTGTTTGTAATGCTGAGTGAAGAAACAAAAGATGGGGATGTGGAAGGCTTCGGGATTGCGATTTTAGAAGCAAATGCGCTTGGTATTCCTGGGATTGGAGCAAAGGGATGTGGAATAGAGGATGCAATTAAGGACGGTTTTTCAGGGAAGTTGATAGACAATAAAAACCCTGAGCAATTTGAAAGCGCACTGACTGAAATTTTAAACAACTATCAAACCTACTCTACCCAGGCAGTATCTTGGTCGGAAGGCTTCAGTTGGGAAAAAGTGATTTCTGAATATTTGAAGGTTTTGAGGAGTGAGGGTTGAGTTTTGTTTTTGCTCCCCAGCCCCTTAACCCCCCAGCCCCCTAAAGGGGGAGATGAAATTATTTTTAACTCCAATGGTTTGTCTTTACCCCCTAACCCCCTAAAGGGGGGAACTGAGGTTGTTTTATATTCCAAGGGTTAATGATTTTCACTACTCTGGCTCCCTTTAGGGCGGGGGGTACTCAATACTCAAATACTCACCTCTCACCACTAACGACCCACCAGTCCTTCAGGACGGGGGTGCTGGCCAAGGGTTTGTTTTCACCCCCTAGCCCCCTAAAGGGGGAAACGAATATTGTTTTATTTTCCAAGGGTTAATGATTTTCACTACTCTGGCTCCCTTTAGGGCGGGGGGTATCTTTGATTTTTTTAATATACATCGTTATTGTATCCAAAACGTTATCAATAGCATAGATTATCTCTGAATTGGAAAATCGGATTATATGAAGATCTTGAAATTTTAATAGGAAGCTTCTTTCTTGGTCACGTTCTATTTGAGAGGGTTCGT
>Ga0209075_1004753_pt1 | contig 10737 bp, 9 predicted proteins | sample Stecom2011_FD_187523 | JGI IMG/M metagenome (GOLD analysis project Ga0209075, IMG submission 187523) | Agricultural soil microbial communities from Utah to study Nitrogen management - Steer compost 2011 (SPAdes) (version 2) | ecosystem: Environmental > Terrestrial > Soil > Agricultural land...
CAACCTCATTCCAGGAAAACTCCAATAATCAATTGCGAATTAACGATTATCAATTGCGAAATAGTTACTTTTGTGAAAAATCATTTACGTGGAGAATCAAGTATACGACATCGCAATTATAGGAGGAGGAATCGTTGGAGCAGCGACTTTTTATAAGTTACAAAAACGTAATCCTGAATTGAACATCATTTTGATTGAAAAGGAAAAGCGTTTTGCCGATCACCAAACAGGAAACAATTCCGGTGTGATTCACTCAGGACTATACTATCAACCGGGTTCCCTAAAAGCAGAAAACTGTGTCAAAGGACGTCATGAATTGGTGGCTTTTGCACAAGAGAATAAGGTGCCTCACGATGTTTGTGGAAAAGTGGTTGTGGCAACAAAAAAAGAAGAACTTCCATTTATGGATAAAATCTTCGAGAATGGAATTGCGAATAACACGGAAGGAATTGAAAAAATTAGTGCCGAACAAATTAAAGAGCATGAACCTTATGTTGAAGGAATCGCTGGAATTTGGGTCCCTTGTACTGGAATTATAGATTACCGTGATGCTACTGAAAAAATGATTGCGAATGCTGAAGGAATGAACTCCAATTCTAAAACGGTACTCGGTGAAGAGGTGATAGGTGTGGAAAAACACGACGATTATTCTACAGTTGTTGGAGCTACAAAAAAGTTTAAGGCGAAGCACTTGATTTTTTGTGCAGGATTACAAGCCGATCGATTAGCACGTAAAGATGGTGTTCAATTAAAAGAACAGGTGGTTGGTTTCAGAGGAGATTATTATGAATTAACAGACCAAGCGAAAGACAAAGTGAAAAACTTGATCTACCCTGTGCCGAATCCAGCATTTCCATTTTTAGGTGTACATTTTACACGAATGACAAATGGAGAAACCGAATGCGGACCTAATGCTGTTTTTACTTTTAAAAGAGAAGGGTATGGGAAGACAGACTTCAGTATGAAAGATACCTTTGATGCACTTGCTTATTCAGGAACATGGAAGTTATTCATGAACAATATGAAGTTTGGAATCAATGAATACCGTAGGGCCTTTTCAAAGAAGTTATTCTTAAAAACCTTACAAGGCTTGATTCCTTCACTTGAAATGGACGATCTCAAACCTGGACGATCAGGTGTTAGGGCATTGTTGTTGAATAAAGATGGTGACACCAAAGATGATTTTAGAATTGAATACCATGGACATTCTATTCATGTTTTAAATGCACCTTCTCCAGCAGCTACGGCATCATTAGCCATCGGTGGACAAATTGCAGAAAAAGCAGAAAAACATTTTGCCTTGAAGTAGTGAGGCTTTTTTGAAAGCATTTTACGTGTGACTTCAACAGGTGTAGCGGTCGAAAAGGTATTACCGTTGACTGAGCTTGATTCGCGGTGAGCCAGTCGAATGGATCGAAGGCAACAATCCATCAACTACATTCGAGGAGTCTTCCTTCAAGTAACAAATGTTACATCCTACTTCTTCAAAATCTGATATATTGAGCGATTAATCGTAAACTTTGTATAGAGATGAAAAAAACAGTTCAAATTTTAAGTTTGGTAGGTGCCATGTTATTCACAGTGTCAGGATTTGCCCAAGATTCTCCTCAGAAAATTAATGAATCAGTTGTGAAGACCTTAAATAAAACACCTAATTTAGGGTTTGGAGTTTCTGCTGAAAGGCCTTTACGTTCTGCATTCATGATGTATGAACAACTAAAAGCAAGTGGAGTAGAATTCGAGAACTATGAAATCGTTATCTGGAGTAAAGTAGTCCAAGACATCAAAGAAAATAAATTGCTCTTTGATTTTATAACAGAACATATGGACGAAAACATTACCGTTTCTGTATGTGCAGTGGCCATGGATAGATTAGGTGTGAGCAAAGATGATTTACCCAAAGGAATTCAAGTTGTAGACAATGCTTATGTTAGAATTTTTGAACTTCAGGCTTTGGGTTATAACTTTTTGATTCCTTAAAATGAATAAAGTCGGGTGTGAGGTTTTATTCGATTTCATACCCGATTAATCCTATTTATTTCTTTGCGTTCTCCAAACACTTTTTCACTTTCTTTTCATGAGCATACCTGTCTTCAGGAGTAGAGTTCGGTTGAATCAATAAACCTTTACATTTTTGATCTATAAAATCAGAACGCTCCATTACAAGGTCGAATTCATCGTCATCAGCCTCCATTAAAGCAGTGTTTACGGAGTCACTTTTGACAATACATGTACAGAAGTCCCATTGTACTCCATATTTTTTTACAATGGCAACATGAGCTTCCTGAACTTCAGGATTGTCATATACTTTCTCTAATGTATCAACAATTTCAATAGTTGATGAGGTATCCACTTCGACGGTAGTGGTGCTATCTATTGTAGAAATAGTATCTAATTCTGCGTCAGTTTCTTCTGGTAAATCACTTTTACATGAGAAAGCCAAGATTCCTAAAGCCAATATAGCAGTGATGTAGTAGTATTTTGTATTCATGGCAAAATATTTGTAAATTACTATTCGTTATTAAATATACTTTAAATAATCTCTTATTTCCAAATGTCAAAGGCACTTATTTTAATCTTCCTTGTTTTTACCGGATTTCTTTTTTCCCAAGAAGAAGCTGAAGATACCCTCGTAGAGAGGCTTCAGGTCTATGATGGCTTCGATTTGCCGAGTAACTTTAAGGAGCAATATAGAGTCACTCTTCGTAAAGTGAGACGTGTATATCCATTGGCTTTAGAAGCCGCAAGAGTCATTGACTCACTAGACCGTGAATTGGAAAGCATTAATAAAAATAGACTTCAGAAAAAGTTGATGCGTAAAACCCACGCTTCTTTAAAAAGTGATTTTAAATTTTTGCTTAAGGATTTATATGTTTCTGAAGGTGTCATTCTAACCAAACTCATTCACCGAGAAACAGGAATGACTGTAAGGGAAATCATCTCTATGTATAAAAGTGGAATGCAAGCTTCTATTTATAATGGACTTGCTGGTGTTTTTGACCAAGATTTAGACGCGACCTACAAACCAGATACAGAAGACTTTGTTATTGAATGTGTTGTCCAAGACATCAAGAAGGGAAAAGTAGCCTTTGATCCTACTTTTGAAATTTTAAACAAACAAGAGTATAAGGAAAGTAAAAAAGAATACAGGCAAAATAGAAGGAAAAGTAGAAAAAGAATCAAAGCACTAGAGAAAGAAGAAAGAAAAGCAAAAAAAGAAAAGCCTCAAAAATAGATTTCTGAGGCTTTTCTTTTGCTATAGCTTCCCACTTGTGGAAAACCAATGCGTTTTAATGTTTGTTATTTGTTTGACTGTGCAATTTGTTGCTCATCCATTCCTGTAGAAACTGCTGATTTCTCAACGCGGATTTTAGCACTTCCTTCACAGCTTAATAAAATATTCGTATCGTTGATTTCTAATACTTTCCCATGAATTCCACCAATAGTTACAACTTTGTCTCCTACAGCTAAACTCTCACGAAACTTCTTCAACTCTTTTTGTCTTTTCATCTGTGGACGGATCATAAAAAAATAAAACACCCCTAAGATGAGTAATAACATAACTAATTGCATTCCTCCTTCACCCATTACTTACTTTTTTTAATTATTAATATTTATTCGTAATTTACTTAATCAATTACATTTGCTTGAATAGTAACTGTTGTTGTTGACGGACGCGTATTGGCCGATATGGTAATCGGTTTATTCACTAATCCTTTTCCTGTTGCATCAGTGTCCAAGGTAGCTTTTACTATCGTGGTTTCACCTGGTGCAATCGGTTCTCTGTCATATTCTGAAACTGTACAGTTACATGCAGGTTTGATATCAGCAATAACTAGAGGATAGTCCCCTGTATTTTTAATTTCAATTTTTGCATTTACAATTTCTCCCTTTACTACAGATCCCGCGTTGTAAACCTTTTCAACTTCTATGGTTGTGTACTGTCCAATTTGGGCTTCTGTTTGTTGATTTCCTCCACACGAGAAAAGCAAAAAAGTAATAGTTGCTAAACTTAATATTCGTTTCATGTTTTTAAATTTACTTCATTAAACCGCGACCAATTTTATTGATCTTTCCTTCACTTTCTAATTTTGCGATGGCTTTATCCAACACTCCATTGATGAACTGATTACTTTTAGGAGTACTGTAGAATTTAGAAATCTCAATGTACTCGTTAAGCGTAACTTTTGTAGGAATATTACTAAATGTTACCAATTCTGTAATGGCTAACTCCATAAGAAGCACATCCATTTTGGCAATACGATCCAATTCCCAGTTATCTGTTAACACATCAATTAACTTTAAGTTCTCTGGACGAAGTTTGATGGCTTGCCTCAACAAATCAGCAAGGAATTCTTCCTCGTCATCGTTTGGCTTGTACAAAGGCAGAATACTGTTCTTAACCTCGCCAGCTTTCTCTTCGCTTTCCGTTTCAACTTCTGTGTCCTCAGACTTAAATTCTACTTCTTTAAAGCTCTTAATGGTTTTAATTACCATAGAACAAGCTAAGTCTATATCGTCCATCCAGTATACGCTTCTTTCCTCAAGGTTGTCAAACAACAATGGGAAATTAGCAATCTCTGTTTTGAACAGCTGAACCATAAATTCTTTGTCCTCCTCAAATCCACTTTTTTCATTATTCATGAATTCAAAGTAAATTTCAGATTGACGAATGTGGTTATACATTTTACGTATCAACTCTTGTTTTTCATCTCCCATCCAATTCGCTTTTAAATCTTCAGATTGATGACGTAACTCAGCACTTTCCTCCAGTATTCTAATAATTTGATTGTCATAGAACTTCAGGTTCGGATTTAAGTCCTCCTCTGATGGAAGCATTTTCTTTTTATTCTCTTCTATTCGGTGTTCGGCTTTGTGTTTTAGCTCAGGGAATATCATCAGCAGTGAAATGTACAATTCATACATTTGATTCACTGCCTTGAATAATTCCTTTTTCGCCCACAAAAACTCTTTGTCTTCATGCTGAGAAAAAGCATAAAGCGTTTGTAGCACCTTAATACGTAAGTGTCTTCTGTTTAACATCGATATTAATAAGATAATTTTACTTTACCAACAGCTGCAATTCTTTCTTCAGCTACTTTATTTGCAATAGCGTATGCAGGAATGTTTTCATTCGCTGAACGTGCTATAATTTCATAGATAGTATCGTAAATTCCTTCTGCTTTTTGTAATGCCCAAGCTGCTGAGTTGTCAGTCAATTCTGCATATACATTAATTACCCCTCCAGCATTCAATGCGAAGTCTGGTGCGTAAATAATTCCTTTGTTTAATACGTCTTGACCATGTTTAACTTCATTGGCCAATTGGTTGTTTGCCGATCCTGCAATGATTGAACATTTCAAACGTTGCAATGTATCGTCATTTACCGTTGCTCCTAAAGCACATGGTGCATAAATGTCCATGTCGATGTCATAGATTTCATCTAATCCAACAACCTTAGCTCCGTATGTCTCAGAAACATGCTTTAAAGCATCTTGGTCAATGTCAGAAATATAAACCTCTGCATTTTCCTCACGTAGGTGCTTAACCAAGTATTCTCCAACATGTCCAACTCCTTGAACAGCTACTTTTTTACCTGCTAAACTATCGCTTCCAAATTGCTTTTTAGCACATGCTTTCATTCCAACGTATGTTCCCAATGCAGTAATTGGAGATGGGTCACCACTTTTTCCTGGTAAACCTACTACGTGATCCGTTTCCATGTTCACATAGGTCATGTCGATTGGAGAAATCCCAACATCTTCAGCAGTAATGTACTTACCTCCTAAACTGTTGACAAACTTTCCAAATCTACGGAATAATGCTTCCGACTTCATTGTTTTAGAATCTCCAATGATGACCGCTTTACCTCCTCCAAGATTTAATCCTGAAATAGAGTTTTTGTAAGTCATTCCACGAGATAAACGCATAACATCGTTTAATGCTTCAACTTCGTTGTTGTACATCCACATTCTAGTTCCTCCTAAAGCAGGTCCTAAAGTTGTGTTGTGCATCGCAATAATGGCTTTTAATCCAGTTGCGTTATCATTACAAAATAAAATTTGTTCATGATCGTACTCGCCCATTGCGGCAATGACAGGATTGTCTTTCAAATCCTCAGCATTTAATTTTCTTGTTTCTATCATTGTATTAAGCTTTTTTACACTTTCATTAAAATCAAATGGCTACTTTTGTAGTATTATACAAAAGTAAGCACATTCTCGTGTGCAAAAATAGGAAATTAATAGATGAAGTCTCTAAGCTATCTCAACAAATATTTTCTTAAATACAAATGGAGGTTACTCCTCGGTATTCTCTTTATCGTAGGCTCAAACTTCCTTTATGTGAATATGCCCCTGATTGTAGGTGATGCAGTTGAACAATTTGAAACTGGATTTGATCCTGAAAATGGACTGAAAATGGCCTTGTATTTGGGAGGAGTGTACATCTTGTTGTCTCTAGGGAAAGGACTGTTCCTCTTTATGCAAAGGCAAACAATTATTATTGTTTCTAGGTACATTGAATTTGATTTGAAAAATGAAATCTATGCCCACTATCAAAAACTTTCGTACAACTTTTATAAAGGAAAGAATACTGGAGATTTAATGAATAGAATTTCTGAAGATGTGTCCTATGTGAGACAATATTTAGGGCCTGGAATCATGTACACCATTAGTACAACTATTCTTTTTGCATTCACTTTAACTTATATGTTGAATATTAGTGTCGAATTAACACTGTATACATTAGCGCCTTTGCCTTTGATGACCTTTATTATTTATAAAGTCTCAAGTATTGTCAATAAACAAAGTGTAAAAGTTCAAGAACAACAATCGAAAATATCAACAATCGTTCAGGAATCTTTTTCAGGAATTACCGTGTTGAAAGCCTATAGCGCTGAAGAAAAGTTCCAAAATGACTTTAATTCAGATGTTAAAGATTACCTAAAACGTCATATGGCACTCGTGAAAACAAATGCATTCTTTATGCCTACGATTACTTTTCTAATCGGTATAAGTACAATTCTAACTATTTACTATGGAGGAATTCTTTCTTTTGAAACGCAAAATGAATTATCATCCAGAAATATTGTTGAGTTTATTTTTTATGTAAATATGCTGACATGGCCGTTTGCAAGTGTAGGTTGGGTGACTTCTATGATTCAACGGGCAGCGGCAAGCCAAGAAAGAATTAATGAGTTTTTAAGTCAAGAGCCTGAAGTGAAGAACACCGAAGAAGCTCCTTTCGATTTTAAAGGTGATGTGGCCTTCAAAGATGTGAGCTATACTTTCCCAACTTCTGGAATTCAAGCGGTAAAAAACTTGAGTTTTACTATAAAAAAAGGCGAAACCTTGGCCATTATTGGAAGAACTGGCTCTGGAAAAACAACAGTTATTAATCTATTGATGCGTCAGTTCGATCCGACTTCCGGGAAGATTGAAATTGATCATCAAGACTTGCGTTCAATTAACGTAAATGATTTCCGTAAACAATCTGGTGTCGTGCCTCAAGGTGTCTTCCTATTTTCTGATTCAATCAGGAATAATGTAATGTTTGGATTGGCAGAAGATCAAGAAAATTCAGATGAAGAAATTATTGATGTGCTGAAAACAACGCATGTATGGCACAATATTAAAGATTTTAAAGAGGGACTAGATACTGTGTTGGGCGAACGTGGAGTGAACTTGAGTGGAGGACAAAAACAAAGAATTAGTATTGCTAGGGCTTTGATTAGAAAACCTAAATTGTTGATCCTAGATGATTGCTTGTCAGCAGTTGATACAGAAACTGAGGAGGTTATTTTAAATAATTTAAAAGAAACCATTGAAAATAATACGACCCTTATTGTGAGTCACAGGGTTTCTTCTATTCGAAATGCAGATAGAATTCTTGTTTTGGAAGATGGAGGAAAGATAGAAGAAGGAACACATGACGAACTTTTAGCACTTGGAGGTGTTTATTCCGAAATATACAACAAGCAATTGCTAGAAGAACAGAAAGATTAAAGGATAATTTGAAGGGTTAAATCGTAATTGGCATTGCGTATTTTAGAAAAAAAATGAAGAACGAGTTTATTCATATTAAAGGGGCAAAAGAGCATAACCTAAAGAATGTTGAGGTTAAAATTCCACATGGGAAAATGACCGTAATTACCGGTTTGTCTGGCTCCGGAAAATCTTCTTTAGCTTTCGATACACTTTATGCTGAAGGACAAAGAAGGTATATTGAAAGTCTGTCGGCTTATGCACGACAATTCCTTGGTAAACTCGATAAACCGAAGGTCGATTTCATAAAAGGTGTAGCGCCTGCAATTGCCATTCAACAGAAAGTGACTTCTACAAATCCCCGTTCTACTGTGGGTACAGTTACCGAAATATACGATTATTTAAAGGTGCTTTTTGCTCGTGTTGGTAAAACCTATTCTCCCATTAGTGGAAATGAAGTGAAAAAACACGATGTCACCGATGTGGTTGATTTAATCAATTCAAGGGAGGAAGGAGAAAAGTTTATGGTGCTTGCTCCAGTAAAGAATTATCAGCGGTATGGAATTGAACGCCAATTAACGATTTTTAAAGAGCAAGGTTTTGCGCGTGTTAGAATTGATGAAAAAGTATTGAGGGTAGATGAACTTATTGAAAATCCACCTCAAAAAATAAAATCTTTAGAGTTGGTGATTGATCGTTTAGGCGTTAGACACAATGACGAAGACCATCAATCGAGAATTGCAGACTCTATTCAATTGTGTTTTGCAGAAGGTGATGGAGAATGCTGGATTTATTTCCCGAAAGGAGAAGAAATAATTCCCTTTTCAAATAGATTTGAGCTGGATGGAATGCAGTTTTCTGAACCCAACCTACATTTCTTTACTTTTAATAATCCATACGGAGCGTGCGGAACTTGTGAAGGTTTCGGTTCTGTGATTGGTGTAGACGAAGACTTGGTGATTCCAGATCGTTCTCGTTCTCTTTACGATGAAGCGGTGGTGCCATGGAAAGGTGAAAAGATGAGTCGCTATTTGGACCAGTTTATTGTAGATTCAGCTTCTATTCAATTTCCAATTCACCGACCAATTAAGGATTTGACCGATGAGGAATACGATATTCTTTGGAATGGAAAAGGGAAGATCAAAGGGATTAATGATTTCTTTGATTACCTGAATACCAAAAAATATAAAATTCATGTTCGCGTGATGTTGGCACGTTACCGTGGTAAAACAAAATGTCCTGATTGTAAAGGTACGCGCTTAAGAAAAGATGCAAACTACGTAAAAGTGGGAGGGAGGTCAGTTTCTGAAATTATTTTGACATCAGTTGAAGATAACCTTACTTTTTTTAAAAATATAGAACTCGATCAGCAGCAATTGGAAATTGGAAAACGTATTCTTGTTGAAATTCAAAACCGATTAGAGTGGCTGAATGAAGTGGGATTAGGTTACCTGACATTGAATCGACAAGCCAATACTTTGTCTGGAGGTGAATCTCAGCGCATCAACCTAGCAACTTCTTTAGGGAGTAGTCTGGTGGGTTCTATGTATATTCTTGATGAACCAAGTATTGGATTGCACCCAAAAGATACCGAACGATTGGTTGGGGTTTTGAAAGCGCTGAAGGACATTGGAAATACAGTGGTGATTGTTGAGCATGAGGAAGCTGTTATGCAAGCTGCTGACGAAATCCTAGATATTGGTCCACGTGCAGGTGTGAATGGTGGAGAACTTGTTTTTCAAGGAACGCACAAGCAATTAATTAATGCAAAAAATAGTTTGACCGCTGATTATTTAACGGGAAGGAAAGAAATTCCTGTTCCAGCAAAAAGAAGAAAGTTAAAAGATGCTATTCACATAATTGAGGCCGCAGAAAATAACCTGAAAAAGATCAGTGTGAAAATCCCTTTGCATGGAATGGTTTGCGTAACAGGAGTGAGTGGTTCTGGAAAATCAACTTTGATTAAGGATATACTGTATCCTGCACTGGCGAAACAGTTAGGGATTCATGGGAATCCAATCGGTAAACATTCAGAGTTAACAGGAGACTTCTCACAAATAGAAGCTATAGAATTTGTAGATCAAAACCCGATAGGGCGTTCTTCCCGAAGTAATCCTGTTACTTACGTGAAGGCATTTGACGAGATAAGAACGCTGTTTTCCCGATTGAAATTGGCTAAAATGAGAAACCTCAAGCCAGGTTATTTTAGTTTTAATGTTCCTGGGGGAAGGTGCGAAGTTTGTGAAGGAGAAGGGTTAATTACAGTTTCTATGCAGTTCATGGCAGATATTCAATTGACCTGTGAAGCGTGTAATGGTTCTCGTTATAAAGAAGATGCTTTAGAAGTGAAGTATGAAGACAAGTCTATAGCGGATGTTTTGGCCATGGATATTGATGAAGCTTTAGTATTTTTTAAATCAAAAGACGGGACTCTAGAAAAGAAAATAGTCGATCGAATTCAACCACTCGTTGATGTTGGATTGGGGTATTTGACCATGGGGCAATCTTCTTCTACTTTGTCAGGGGGGGAAGCACAGCGTATTAAATTAGCTTCTTTCTTAGTCAAAGCGAAAAACCCAACTAAAACCATGTTTATCTTTGATGAGCCAACTACAGGTTTACATTTTGATGACGTCAATAAATTATTGATTTCTTTAAATCGTTTAATCGAAATAGGACATTCTGTTGTCATTATCGAACACGATATGGATGTTGTTAAAAACGCTGATTGGGTAATCGATTTAGGTCCAGA
>Ga0209075_1004754_pt1 | contig 10736 bp, 8 predicted proteins | sample Stecom2011_FD_187523 | JGI IMG/M metagenome (GOLD analysis project Ga0209075, IMG submission 187523) | Agricultural soil microbial communities from Utah to study Nitrogen management - Steer compost 2011 (SPAdes) (version 2) | ecosystem: Environmental > Terrestrial > Soil > Agricultural land...
GCGCCCAACTATTCTCGTTAAATATAGGAGTAATAACTTACAGAAGGGAGAACTGCGATGGTCGGTTTTCCCTTTTTTATTGACAGTTTATTGGAACAACTCTTAAATTTTAACTAATTTTCGCAGTCTTTGGGTTCGCGGGTTTTGCGCACTTTATTCTTGTTCAACCAGTACTTCCAATTATGATTATGAAACGACTTGCTTTTGTTTTTTTTATCAGCTGTTTTGGCTTTTTGGCACAGGCAGGAGAGTCAGAACCGATTTTGCGCATTGGAGAGGAGACGTTTGAAGCGGGTGAATTTTGGCACGTTTTCAATAAGAACAGGCATCTGTCCGGGTTTTCTGAAAGTGCAGAAGAATTTGCAGAGCGTTTCATCAATTACAAGTTGAAAGTAGTGGAAGCCAGGCAGCGGGGATTAGATACCCTGCCCTCCTTTAAAAGAGAATTTGAGCGCTATGCACGGGAGTTGCAGGCCTCTTTTCTGGTCGATTCGGCAGCGCTCAATTTGGTGGTTGCTCAGGCACACAGTAATATGCAGGGTCTGGTGGAAGCCAGCCATATTTTGCTGGAATTGCCTGAGGATGCAGTGCCTGCTGACACTTTGGCTGCCTGGGAGCGCATCAACGCGCTTCGCAGTCAGGCGCTTTCCGGTAGCGACTTTAACGAGTTGGCTGGACGTCATTCCGAGGACCCTTCTGCGCAACAGAATAAAGGGTATTTGGGTTATTTTACTGCATTTAGAATGATTTACCCTTTCGAGGAGGCTGCGTTTGCTACCCCCGTTGATTCCATATCCCCGGTGTTTCGTACCCGTTTTGGTTACCATATCCTCAAAGTACACAACCGTCGCCCCAATCCCGGGAAAGTGCGCGTGGCCCACCTTATGAAAATGTTTTCCCAGCCCGGGCCCACAGCCAGTGATCCTCAGCTGGAGACGGAGATTAACGATTTGTACCGCAGACTTCAGGAGGGGGCTGCTTTTGACGAGTTGGTACGAGCGCATTCTGACGACCGCAACAGTGTGGGACAAGATGGAGAGATGCCGGCTTTTGGCTGGGGAGAGATGATTCCTGAATTTGCAGAGGCGGCTTTTGCCTTGGAGGAAGATGCTGCGTTTTCGGCACCGGTGAGAACCGATTTTGGCTGGCACATCATAAAAAGATTGGAGCTTATGCCTGTGGGTACCCTGGAGGAAGAGTATGCCTACATTATGAATATGCTGGGTCGTGATGGCCGTAATAATGCAGGACGCCATGCCTTTATCGAGCAGCGCCTGAACAGTTCCGAACTTCAGCGCCAGGAAGCGGTCCTTGCTCAGGTTTATACTGCCTTGGAAGGACATTCAGATAAAGCATCGTTTTTGGCAGCACTGGGATCTGAGGACGCTGTGCTGGTGCGTTACAGGGGAGAAGAGCTTAGCCTGACTGCTTTTATGGAGCGCGCACGCCTGGATGAAGGATTTTCTCCCCGTGCGGGAAGGGTGGCGGTGGACCGCCTGCTGGAGGACTTGTCGCGCGAGCTGGTCTTGGAAACCGAGAAGAAACAGCTGGCAGAGAATAATTCGGATTACCGGTATTTGGTGAATGAGTATTTCGATGGTTTGTTGATTTTTGAAATCAGTTCTCAGGAAATTTGGAACGAAGGGGCCAGTGATAGCCTGGCCTTGAGGACCTATTACAACGAGCATCTGGCTGAATTTACGCCTGCCCCTAAAATGACCGGAGCGGTTTGTGCCATAAATAAGCGTTCTTTGCAGCGACGGGTTGAAAAAAAGCTTCGAAAGGACCCTGGGGCCACAAACGTGGTACAGATATTGAAAGAAAGTGCCCGTAGTCCGAAGGATTACCATTGCGAAAGCGGGCAGTTTGCCTTTGTAGACGATGCCGGACTTCCTCTGGATGCCCAGCTCCTGCCTGTTGAAAGCGAGCTTCGCGAAATGGGCAGTGTTTTGTATTGGGAAGGGCGTATTGAGGAAGCTGAGGCGCCTGCCTATGAGGAGGTGGCCGGTCAGGTAATGAATGCTTATCAGCAGCATCTGGAGGAGAAGTGGGTTAAGGATTTGCGTGAGCGTCATCAACCTCAATTCTCTTATTCGATGTTGAAGAAATAATTTTTTGGTTCAAAGCCTGTTTTAATAGTAGAAATAATGTCAATAAAGACAGTAAGTAGTTGGAGGAGTTTGTTATGGTTGGTGGTATTGTTCTGGCCCGGATGTAAGCCGGGAAACGGTACGCCTGAGCATGAGCCGCTCGTTTCGGTGGGCAGTGAGGTGCTGACCAAGGAGGAACTGCGTGCTGCCGTACCTGAGCAGTTGTCGCCACAGGACAGCATGGCCATTGCCGAAGACTACATCAGTCGTTGGATCAGGAATCAACTCATGCTGCGTCAGGCCGAAATGAATCTCAGTCCCGAAGAAAAGGATGTGGAAAAGCTGCTCGACGAGTACCGCACCTCCCTTTTGGTGCATTTGTACCAGCAAAAAATGTTGGAACAGAAGCACTCACCATTGGTTACAAGCCGTGAAATAGAAGAGTACTATGAGCAAATGAAAGACAATTTCAACTTGCAGGAAAGTATTATTCAAGGAGTGTTTATTAAGGTACGCAAAGATGCACCCGAACAAAGCTTTTTACAACGCTGGTATCGGTCCACTGCCTCGGAGGACTTGATTAATCTGGAAGCGTATTGTTTTCAGCATGCCCGTACTTACGAACAGTTTATTGAAACCTGGGTGCCCTTCCGGCGCATCAATTCGATGTTGCCCCAACCCATGACCAATGAGCTGCAGTTTTTGCGGTGGACCAGGCACTACGAGACCAGTGATGAGCATTACAATTATTATTTGGCCATTCATGATTTTCAGCTTCCGGGCAGTGCTGCTCCGGTGGCCTTTGTAGAAGAGAGAATCCGGGCTATTTTGCTCAATAAAAAGCGCATCGAGTTTATCGAGACCCTGGGCAAGGATTTGTATGAAGCGGGTTTGCGCGAACGAATTGTGAATTTCTATTAGTCGTTAAAAGGACCTTAAATAAAGTATATGTTTGCATTTAAAAAGCGTTTGGGCGGTCTGTTGTTGGGACTGGCAATGGGGTTTCCGGCAGTCTGGGCCCAGGGAGGCAGTATCATCGACGAGGTGATTGCCGTAGTGGGCGACAACCCCATTTTGCGTTCTGATGTAGAGTTTCAGTTTCAACAGGCCATGATGCAGGGTGCCAATTTTCAGGGCGACCTCAAATGCCATATTTTTGAGCAGTTGTTGTTGCAGAATTTGCTGTTGGAACAGGCCAAACTCGACAGTATAGAGGTGAGTGAAAATATGGTCATTTCTCAGGTCGACCGGCAAATTAACGAGTTCATCAATCGTGCCGGTTCAAGGGAAAAGCTGGAGGAGTGGCTGAACAAACCCCTGCATCAAATCAAGATGGAGCAGCGCACCATTGTTCGCAACCAAATGCTGACCCAGCAGATGCAGGGAAAGATTACCGATGGGGTAAAAGTCACCCCCGCCGAAATCAGGGCTTTTTACCGACGTACCCCCAAAGATAGTCTGCCCATGGTCAACCCTCAGTTTGAGATTCAGCAAATAACCCTTTTTCCACGTATTGAGGTGGACGAGACGGAGCGGGTGAAAGGGCGCTTAAGAGAGTTTCAGCGGCAGGTGGCCGAAGGGCGTGATTTTGCCACGCTGGCCGTGCTGTATTCGGAGGATCCCGGCTCAGCTGCCCGTGGCGGAGAGTTGGGTTTTATGTCGCGCGCCGAATTGGTGCCTGAGTTTGCTCAGGTGGCCTTTAATATGCAGGAGCCGGGGCGGGTTTCCAAAATTGTGGAATCGGAGTTTGGCTTTCACATCATTCAGCTGGTGGAGCGCCAGGGCGATCGTGTAAATGTACGTCACATTTTGATGCGTCCCAAGGCTTCTGCTGAAGCGGTGGAAGCGGCGCGACAGCGCGCCGATTCTATAGCGACCCTGGTGCGTAATGAAGAGATGTCCTTTGAGGAAGCTGCCCTTCGGTTTTCGGCCGATAAGGACACCCGCATCAACGGAGGTTTGATGATCAACCCCTACGACCAGAGTACCAAGTTTGAAATTCCACAAATACAACCAGCCATCAATCGCCAGCTCGAAGGCATGGCGGTAGGTGAGGTTTCCAATGCCTTTATGATGAAGGACGAACGCCTGGGCAAGGATTATTTTTCCGTGGTGCGACTCAAATCGAAGACCGAGGCGCACAGGGCCAATTTGCGCGACGATTATCAGCTGCTGCAAATGCTGCTCGAGAACCAAAAGCGGGAGGAGACTTTCGAAAAGTGGATTGTGGGCAAACAGCGGGATACCTATATTTCCATCAGTCCCAACTGGGTCAATTGCAGTTTTGAGTACGATGGCTGGCGTAAGTAAAGGAGCGCGACGATGAAAGTGGGTATGCGATTTTTGGGGGTGTTGGCTGTGGTGTTGTGGATGGGCGTGTTGCCTGCCCAACAGCGAGAGGGAGGAAGGACTACCGTGCACATCGAACATGCCGATTACATGGAAGGGGCGGCCCGTTTCGGGAAAAACGTTCAGGCGCTCTTTGGAAATGTGCGTTTTCGGCACCATCAGACTTTGATGCATTGCGACAGTGCCTTCTTTTACCGCGACTCCAATATGGTGCATGCCTACGGATCGGTGCATGTGATTCAAAACGACAGCATTCATTTGTATGGAGATGTTTTGTATTACCGGGGAAATGAGGACAAGGCTATGGTTCGTGAGAATGTTCGCCTGGTGAACAAGAATGTGGTGCTTACCACGGAGTTTTTGGATTACGATCGGCGGACCGATGTGGCCTATTATTATAATGGGGGGACCATTACCAGCGACAACAACGAACTGGTCAGCGATTGGGGTTACTATTATCCCCGAACAGAGGAGGCGCATTTTCGCAAGGAGGTGGTGGTCACCAACCCCGATTACAAGATGTATTCGGATACTTTGTTGTATTATACCATCCCCGAAATCATCAAAATTGTTGGTCCCACCACCATCATCAGCGAGCGCAACGTTATATACTCAGAGGCCGGCTTTTACGACACGCAAAACGATGTGGCACAGCTGGAGCGCAACAGTTCCATTCAGGGCGAAGCCCAGTTGCTTAAAGGAGATACCATCTACTACAACCGAAACAATGGTTTTGGCGAGGTGTTTTCCTCCATGTACCTGCAAGATTCGGCCAACCACCTGATTATTACCGGTGATTATGGTTATTACAACGAGCTGAGTCAGCGGGCGCTGGCCACCCGTCGTGCTGTGTTGATGCAGGTGCAGCAGGACGACACCCTGTTTTTGCATGCCGACACCCTTCGTGCCGATCCGATCGACAGCACGGAGTATAAACTGGTAAGGGCTTACCACAATGTAAAGTTTTTCAGAACCGACTTTCAGGGGCGTTGCGATTCAATGGTGTACGATTTGCGGGACTCTATAAACACCTTTTATAAGGACCCTATTTTGTGGGCCAACCGGAACCAAATGACAGCCGGAACCATTCGGCTGCATACCCGGAACAATGCCCTTTACAAGGCCGAGTTGCTCACCAATGCTTTTGTGGTGGGACCGGAAGACAGTACCTCTTTTAACCAGATTAAGGGGCGTACGATGACCGGGCACATCAGGGACAACAAGCTGTACCGAATTGATGTGGAAGGGAATGGCCAGACCATTTATTACCCTAAGGAGGATGGTGCGGTGATTGGGGTGAATAAAGCCGAGTCGAGCAACTTAAGTATTTTACTGGAGGAGCAGCAGGTCAGCGGCATTATTCTTAGGAAGGACCCGTCGGGTCGACTGAATCCGCCTTATTTGCTGACCGATGAGGCGCAGCGGCTGGAGGGGTTTCGGTGGTTGGAGACTTATCGGCCCAAAAAAATGAGCGATATTTTTATTCGTGAGGAGCATGCCCCGGAGGCTGTACAACAGGTCAATTACAGTGATTTTCATTTTGACCGCTGATGGTCTTGACCCGATAAAAAAAGGAACTGCAGTCCGACTGCAGTTCCTTTTTTTTATTTCTCTAAACATCCGCTAGTATTCGTCTTCATTAAAAAAGAAGTCGTCTTTGCTCGGATAATCCGGCCAGATGTCTTCAATGCTTTCATAAATTTCTCCTTCATCTTCAATTTCCTGAAGGTTTTCGATTACTTCCAGAGGGGCTCCGGAGCGAATGGCAAAGTCAATTAATTCTTCTTTTGATGCAGGCCAGGGGGCATCTTCTAATTTTGCAGCCAATTCAAGAGTCCAGTACATAGTAATATTATTTTAACCCTTAAAATTTGTGAATACTCCTTTTGTTATTTCGGCGAAATTATAAAAAAAAATCAATCCTGCAAGTCGGGCTTCCATGGAATTTCTTCAATACCAAAATAAGCCGCCAAATGCCGCGATAATACGAAGCAATAATCCGACAGGCGATTGATGTAACGAACGACCCATTGATCTACTTCAACCTCGGCCTGCATGGCTACAATACGGCGTTCGGCCCTCCGGCAAATGGTGCGGGAGATATGGCACTGTGCTACAGCCGGATGACCACCCGGGAGAACAAAATGTCGCAGGGGTGGAAGGGCAGCTTCCAATTCATCCATTTCCCTTTCCATGATTTCAATTTCGCTTTCCTCGGTTTTTAGCCTTTGGCGCAAATCGGAAACTTCTGCATCGGTGGCCAGGTAGGAGCCTATGGTGAAAAGTTGATTTTGAATGCGAATGAGCGTCTTTGCACTGCGCTCATCAATGGGGTAGGAGCGAATCATCCCCAGATGGGTGTTCAGTTCGTCCACGGTGCCATAGGCTTCCAGTCTGTAATGGTCCTTAGGCACCCGTGTGCCCCCAATCAGTCCCGTAGTTCCCTTGTCGCCCGTTTTGGTATACACCAGGCTTTTTTTCATAGTGCGTAAAATAGTGTTTGGTATAAAGTTCATTAACAAACCGGGGGCAAAAGTGTTTGCCCCCGGTCGTTTTTATATTTTGCTTACGTCCTGGTTGCGTTCGTCCCGTTCAATTTCGCCATCTCGCAGGCGCAGTATCCGGTGTGCGTGTAAGGCAATATCTTCTTCGTGGGTAACCAATATAATGGTGTTGCCTCCCGCGTGGATGTCGGCAAAAAGCCGCATAATGTCGATGGAGGTCTTTGTGTCGAGGTTACCGGTGGGTTCGTCGGCCAAAATGATGGCCGGATTGTTGATGAGGGCTCTGGCCACCGCTACACGCTGACGCTGTCCCCCCGATAGCTCATTGGGTTTGTGCAGCATCCTTTCGGCCAGTCCCACCCTTTCGAGCGCTTGTTTGCCGCGTTCGATACGTTCGTGCTTAGGCACGCCGGCATATACCAGGGGCAGAATCACATTCTCCAGGGCTGAGTATTGATGTAAAAGATTGAAAGTCTGAAAAACAAAGCCGATTTCCATGTTTCGAATCTCCGCCAGTCGGTCGTCGGTCAGGTGACTCACGTCGGTTCCGTTCAGAATATAGGTGCCGGCCGAGGGCGTGTCGAGGGCCCCGATGATGTTCATCAGGGTAGATTTTCCCGAACCTGAGGGACCCATAATGGCCACGTAATCACCTCGCTCAATGGTGGTGCTTACGCCCCTGAGGGCCCGCACCACTTGCGTGCCTACCTCGTAATTCTTTTCAATCCGCTCAATTTCAATAACGTTATCCATGCTTTGTTGTGTTTTTACCGGGGACTACTAATGGTTTTTGGACAGCCAGAGGCGCTTTTGGTTTAATGCTAAAAGCGTACCGTAAAATGTTCTTTTTTGTTTTCGCGCCTGAAAAAAACCAGACCCAAACGTAAAAGATCCAGGGAAACGGTGACTTTAGGGTGGGCACAAATTTTCTCCCAGGCCCGTTCCATGCCGGGCGACCAGTGAATGTCGTCGAATACAAAAAGGGTGTTGTTGTGCACGTAGGGCAAGCACTGTTCGAAATAACTTAGGGTCGCCTCTTCCCGGTGATCGCCGTCGAAAAACACCAGGTCGGGCCGGGGCATAAGTTCCAGCGCACGCGGCAGTTGGCTGCCAAAGGAACCTTCGAGCACCTGAATGTGTCCGGCGCGAAAGTGAGCAAAGGCAGCCCGGGCTACCCTGGCGCTCTCGGGGCAGCCTTCCAGACTTATTGTTTTTCCTTTTTTGTACGGTAACGCCAGGTAAAGGGTGCTGATGCCTGTGGAGGTGCCCAATTCCAATACATTTCGTGCTTCAAAGCGAACCGCCAGTCGATACAACAATTCTCCGTATTTCTTGGGCAGGGCGCCGTCTTTAACCAGTCTGCCCACTGTTGTATTTTGTTGTCGGGTGACTTTGGAACCGGCGCCCAGGTCGGTCTTTTTTACGACCTGCTTGCTTCGAAGTTGGGCCTGACGCCAGGCTTCGATGCGTTCAAAGTCGTAATAAACCTGCTTTTCGCGGAACAGGTGACTCACCAAATCAAAAATAAAGGGCGATTGAATGCCGAAACCTTTAAAATGGTTGGACTTGAGGGAGTAGCTGAGTGTTCGTTTTGCCAGATGCCAGTTCACAGTACCGAATTTAGTATCCTGAGGCAAAGATAACAAAAAAGCAGAGCTGCCGCTGTAGTGCAGCGGCAGTGCTTGTATCCTTCGATCCTTTCTCCTATTTTTGGCTTTCTAATCATGTCCGAACTCGCTACTTTAAATATTATGTATCTGCCCGGGGTAGGGCCCAAGAAGGCAGAGGTGCTGAAGCAGGAGCTGCGTATTGTTTCGTACGAAGATCTGCTCTATCATTTTCCCTATCGCTATGTCGACCGCAGTCGCATCTACAGTATTTCTGAAGTCAGGGCAGATATGCAGCACATTCAGTTGAAGGGGCAGGTGTTGTCCTTACGCACGGTGGGAGAAGGGCGCAGCAAACGTATGACGGCTGTTTTTACGGATGGTACGGGACAGGTTGAATTGGTTTGGTTCAAGGGCCTCAAATTTGTGAAGGGGAGTCTGGCCGCCGGGGTGACTTACCTCGTTTTTGGAAAGCCTTCGGTCTTTAACGGGGCCATAAACATAGTACATCCCGAATTGGAGCGCTTTGAGGAGAACAAGGCCCGGTTACAGGCCGGTTTACAGCCTCAGTACAACACTACGGAGAAGATGAAAAGCAGTTTTCTCAGCTCCAAGGCCCTGCAGAAGCTGGTGTTTAATCTGTTCCAGACCTACAAAGGAAAGATACCGGAGACTTTGCCGGCTTATTTGCTGGAGCAGCATCGCCTGATGTATTTGAACGAGGCGCTTCGGACCATTCATTTTCCGGCCTCAACCCAGGATTTGGAGAAAGCGCGTTTTCGCCTGAAGCTGGAGGAGTTGTTTTACATACAGCTGAACATCCTGCGCCTGAAGAATCAACGTTCGAAAAACATCAGGGGCCATGTGTTTACCCAGGTAGGTGCCTACCTCCATACTTTTTATAAAAACCATCTGACTTTTGAACTGACCGAAGCCCAAAAAAGGGTAATCAGGGAGATGCGTCAGGATATGGGCAGCGGGCGACAAATGAATCGGTTGTTGCAGGGCGATGTGGGCAGTGGGAAAACGCTGGTGGCGCTGATGGTTATGTTGATTGCCCTTGATAATAAGTTTCAGGCCTGCCTGATGGCACCCACTGAAATTCTGGCTCAGCAACACTATGCCACCATTGCGGACCAGGTGGCCCCTTTGGGGATCAATGTAGCTTTGCTGACTGGTTCTACCCGCAAGAAGCAGCGCACGGAAATCGATGCAGCCTTGCGTTCGGGCAGCATACAGATTTTGATCGGTACGCATGCCCTGATTGAAGACACGGTGGTTTTCGGCCATTTGGGTTTGGTGGTGATCGACGAGCAACACCGCTTTGGGGTGGAGCAGCGGGCGCGGCTTTGGCGTAAGAACCAGCAGCCCCCACATGTGTTGGTGATGACGGCCACTCCCATTCCCCGAACGCTGGCCATGACGGTGTATGGCGATTTGGAGGTTTCGGTAATTGATGAGTTGCCGCCCGGTCGTAAGCCCATACAAACACAACATCAGTACCACAACCGGCGCAACGAGTTGAATCGTTTTTTGCATCAGGAGATTGCGCGGGGGCGACAGGTTTATGTGGTATATCCCCTCATCGATGAGTCGGAGAAGATGGATTTTAAAAACCTGTCGGAGGGCTACGAATACATGCAGAAGGCCTTCCCCGATTGCCAGGTGGTGATGGTGCACGGACGCATGAAGCCGGCAGAGAAAGATGCCGCCATGCAGGTCTTTGCTTCCGGCGAGGCCCAGATTATGGTGGCCACTACGGTGATAGAGGTGGGCGTGAACGTGCCCAATGCTTCGGTGATGATCATCGAAAGTGCCGAGCGTTTTGGTCTCTCTCAGTTGCACCAGTTGCGCGGCAGGGTGGGACGTGGCGCCGAGCAGAGCTATTGCATACTCATGACCAGTTACAAGTTGGCCGAGGAAAGTCGCAAGCGTATGGAAATTATGGTACGTACCAACGACGGTTTTGAAATTGCCGAAGCCGATATGAAGATGCGCGGCCCCGGTGATCTGGAAGGGACTCAGCAATCGGGCCTCCCCTTTGAGCTGAAAATTGCTCATCTGGGTCGCGATCAGCAGATTTTGCAGCTGGGTCGGGACATTGCGCTGAAGGTGCTGGAGCAGGACCCCTTGCTGGAACAGGAGCAGAATCAGCTGCTGGTGCGCCAGCTTAAAAAGCTGGCGCG
>Ga0209075_1004755_pt1 | contig 10734 bp, 9 predicted proteins | sample Stecom2011_FD_187523 | JGI IMG/M metagenome (GOLD analysis project Ga0209075, IMG submission 187523) | Agricultural soil microbial communities from Utah to study Nitrogen management - Steer compost 2011 (SPAdes) (version 2) | ecosystem: Environmental > Terrestrial > Soil > Agricultural land...
GATGGAGCCCCACCTGCGATTCGCCAAGCTCGACACCGAGGCGCAGCAGGCCCTGGCCGGGCGCTTCGGCATCCGCAGTATCCCGACCCTGATCGTCTTCAGGAACGGTCGAGAGGTCGCACGTCAGGCCGGCGCCATGCAGGGGTCACAGCTGCGTCAGTGGTTACAGCCCCACCTCGTGTGAGTCCTGCTGCCAGGGAGGTGCACGGCTATCCCTGGCGCTTGAGCTGCTCCTTCAACTGCTTGGGCACCTGCTTGATGATCAGCCGGTCGCTGTGCTCGTCATACTCCACGCTGGAGCCCAGCAGGTGGGAGTCGAAGCTGATCGAGACCCCGCCCGCGCGGCCGGTGAAGCGCTTGAACTGGTTGAGGGTCTTCCTGTCCGGCGGGATCTCCGGCGACAGCCCGTAGTCGGCGTTACGAATGTGGTCGTAGAAGGCCTTGGGTTGCTGCTCGTCGAGCAGGCCCGAGAGCTCCTCCAGGGTCACCGGCTCTCCGCGACTGGCCTGCTCGCTGGCATAGTCGACCAGCGTGTCGGTCTTCTCGCGGCTGGCCTCTTCGGCCAGATCTTCCTTCTCCACGTAGTCGCTGAAGGCCTTGAGCAGGGTGCGGGTCTCTCCCGGGGCATCGACGCCTTCAACCCCGCCGAGCAGCGCCGCGAACCCCTCGGACAGCGCCTTGCCGCCGCGCTCGCGGGTCCAGGAGAGGTACTGCCGGGAATCGCCGCTCTGCCACTGGCTGATATCCAGCCGAGCGGCCAGGCTCATCTGCGTCAGGTTGAGCTGGCGTGCCGGCACCGGCTGCAGGTCACCGTCGATGGCGAACCCCTCGCGATGGTGCAGCAGGGCCAGGGTCAGGAAGCGCGCATCGCCGAAGCGGGTATCCAGCACCATCAGATCGCCGGACACCGAAAGGTGCGCGTCCAGCAGCCTGGCCAGACGCTCGGCGATGCCGCGCGTCAGGGTAACGAAGTCGCGCTTATCCGCGAGGTAGTCGGTGATCTCCGCGGCCAGTACCGAGCCGCCACCTTCGTCGCTTGCGTTGCCTTCGGTGACGTCACCCGCCTCGGCATCGCCTTGAGTGTCGAACTCGACGTCCTGGAAGTGCCCCCAGGCCTTGCTCTTGGCGTGGTAGGCCCGCGTCAGGCCCTCGAGCATGGCCTCCAGGGTATCCGGGGCGGACAGAGGCTCGCTTGCTGCCAGCAGGCGGGCCGGGGCGTCGCCGGCTTTCTCGATGCGATGAACGATGGCGTTGAGAATCGGCATGGGGGCTCCCGCGGTGGTGGACGAGGAGCCGGATGATACCTGTCGTTGTGCCTTGTCGATAGGCGATGTCGGATCAGCGGCCTTCGAGATAGGCGGTCATCGAACCGGCCAGCAGCAGGGCAATCAGGTCGGCCTGGCGATGGGTATCGGTCTTCTGGAAGAGGTTGCGCAGGTGAAATGCCACGGTGGTGGGGGAGACGCTCATCTGCTCGGCGATCTCCTCGGTGCGCAGCCCCTCCAGCAAGGCCAGCGCAATACGGGTCTCGGTGGGGGTCAACCCGAACAGGCTGGCCAGTACCCCACGTGGCAGGGTGGGGCGCTGGTCCGGCGCCGACAGCAGCACCACCACGCTGGCCTCGGTCCCGGCGGTATCCGGCGTTTGCCCCAGGGCGCAGATCAGTACCAGCAGGCCGTGATCTCCCGGTCGATGGGGGAGACGCAGGGAGAAGACCGGCTCCTCCTCCTGCCGGCTGGCCCGAGTCGCCGCCGTGATGCATTCGCGCAGGCGACGGGCCAGAGACCCACTCGCCGAAAGTGTCGCATTCAATGCCAGCACGTCACTTTCGCTTGCCAGCTGTTGCGCGCGCTGATTAGCGAAAGTGATGCGAGCCTGGCTATCGAGCAGCACCATGCCGGGAGCAATCAGGTCCAGGGCGCGAGTGGCCGCCTGGAAGGCCTGTTGTGAGGCTTTCTGGTGGAGAGCCGCCATGGCCTCCCGCAGCTCCTGCAACTCATGGTTGGACTTGGTGCGCATGCGCCTCACCTGGCGCAGTCGTGCCTCCACGGTGGCCAGCAGCAGGTCGTAGTCGATGGGCTTGACCAGATAGTCATCGGCGCCGAGTCGCTTGCCATCGACCACGTCTCGCGGGTCGGAGAGCGCGGTCAGGAAGATGAAAGGGGTATCGGCCAGGTGTGGGCGGCGCTCACGTACTGCCGCCAGGACATCATAGCCGTTGAGGCCCGGCATATTGATGTCGCACAGGATCAGGTCTGGCGAGCTGGCATCCATCTGTTGCAACGTTGCCTCGCCGTCTCCGGCCTCGAGCACCGCATAGCCGGCCTCGCGGAGCTCCTCGCAGATATCGATACGCAGGTCCTCCTGGTCTTCGGCACACAGGATCAAGGGGGGGCGTTCAGTGTTAATCATCCGCACTCTCCTCCGGGGCGGCTGGCAGGCGCAGGGTAAAGGTCGTGCCCTCGCCGGGGCGGGAGCTGACCTCGAGATCCCCCTGCTGGATGCGCGCCAGGTGGCGGGCAATATTGAGCCCCAGGCCGATACCCTCGGTGCCCGAGGCGGTGCGGCCGCGGAAGAAGCGCTCAAACAGACGATCCTGCTCGACGCGGGGAATACCCGGGCCGCTATCCCGAACCCGGCAGAGGGCCCGGTCGCCCTCCCGTAGCGTGGTGATCTCCACCCGTTGACTGGCGGGCGAGTACTTGAGGGCGTTGGAGACCAGGTTGGCCAGCACTTGCTCGGTAAGCGCGCGATCGCACCAGGCTAGCGCCGCCGGGCTGGCGTGTTGGGCAGCGAGTCGGTCGTTGCCGCCGGCCTCGGCCTGCAGGCGGCAGAGGTGGTCGACGATGGCTGCCAGGGAGTGGCACGCTGGTCGCGCCTCTACCTGGTGACCATCGAGGCGGGCCGCCGTCAGCGATGACTCTACCAGGCGGGTCATCTGGGCCACCGCCTCACGCAGGCGCGCGTAGCGCTCGTCGCGTTGTTCCGCCGTAAAGCGTCGATGGCGGCGTTGCAGGCGCTGCAGGCCGGAGTCGATCACCGCCAGAGGGGTACGGAACTGGTGGGAGACCATGGCCGCGAAGCTGCGATAGAACTCGCTGACGCCCCGTTCCCGCTGCAGCGATCGCTCCAGAGTGCTCGCTGCGGCCTTATAGCGGGTGATGTCGGCAACCCGCAGCACGTGTCCCCCCTCCGGGGTAGGACGCACGGTGAGCTGACGCCAGCCCTCATCGTTAAGCTCCAGGTCGCACTGCATCTCGTCGTCGGGCGCCTGGTCGACTGTCTGTGCAGTGGGCTCCTCACGGCTCGCCCGCTGGCGGATATGGGTCAGCAGGGCGTCGAGAGTGGGCGGCGTCTCGACGGGCAGAGGCAGCAGCTCGCCCAGCTTGGGGTTGGTCAGCTGCAGGCGTCCCAGGGCATCGAAGGCGGCAAACCCGTCCGGTGCCGTCTCGATGGCGGTAACTACCCGCTGGCGCTCGGTCTCCAGCTCCCGGGTGCGGTGTGCCACCTCATCCTCCAGGTGGTCTCGCGCTTGCATCAAAGCCCGCTGTGCAGCGCGGCGTTGGCGCAGGGCAAGGATCAACAGCCCGATCAGCAGTAGCCCGCAGATCAGAATGCCCACCACAGAGGCGATGACCTGGATCAGGCTGGTGCGATAAGTATCCAGGCGTGCCCCGGTGCTCTCCCACTCCTCCTTCATGACCCCGGTGGCAATGCGGTTGAGGGTGGACATTAACGGGTCGAGCTCCGTCTGGATGGCGACGAGCCTCGCGGCCCCCGGGCTCCCGGCCGCCAGCAGGGTGTCGATGGCATCGAGGTGGGTCAGGGTGCTGTCCAGGGGGGCTTCCAGGCCCACCTGACGCAGGTAGCGCCGTTGAGGGCCATCATCCATCAGCCGCAGGCGGCTGACCAAGATATCGAAACGCAGCTCGGGGGCCTGATCCCCCGAGCCCAGCGCCCGGCGGCTCAGGGCCTGATCAAAGCGGTGGCTAGCAACCTGGGCCTGGGTGGTCACCCAAAGCATGTTCTCGTCGACGTTGTCGCGCATATCCTGTTCGACCAGAAACAGCCTGAGTAGCGCGAAGCCCAGAAAGATGGCGAAGGCAAGAATCGCCACCCCGGGAAGCACGAGGGCGGAGCGACGTGACGCCATCAGCGGATCTCGAGCCGATAGAGTTGCCAGACCCAACGATAGTCGTAACGGATGTCCTGCAGCTCGCGGTGTTGGTCGCGGGGATAGACGATCCATAGCGGGCCCTTGTCGCGGGGGGTCAGGCGTTCGCCATCCATGGTATCGGCCACCAGCACGTCGTAGGCGTGAAAATCCTGCAGGGGAATCTCGATCAGATAGTCGTTCAGGGCCATGGCGGCGACGGTATCACCCTCGGCGCCGATCCACTCCAGCAGATCGCGCATCAGGAACCCCTCGAAGTGCTTCACGCCGTCGGTCACCGAGGTCGAGGTCGCGAGCTCGTGACGGGGCAGTGTCTCGAGCAGAGTGCGGTCGAGCAGGGCCACGTGCCCCCGGTTCGTCTGGCCAATATTGCCGGTCACCTCCAGCAAGGGGCGCCCCTCGGGGGGCGGCAGCTCGGCCGGCTGACCCTGTGCCATGCCCGAGGCGGCTAGTCCTGTGACAACCAGTGCCGTGATGGTAAGCAAGTGCCTGAATGACATCGGCCCCCCCTTGACCCCTGTAGTGATGAGTCGACGATGCTCTGGCATGCGTCTCTTGATAATCACCACCTTAGCGTCGGCAGTGCCAAGCTGCCCCCTTTAAATGGATGGGGCGCTCGAGAGCCGGTCGGTGCCGTGTCCCGTTCGGATGAAGGGGGCCGGCGGCTCGATCCTCATCTAGCCTGTCGTTACCTGATTATCTGGTTACGCAATAGGGGGACCCATGTGGGACTTTCGGATCGGTCAATCCATAGGGCTGATGGTCAAGACGCTGCCTTTCCTGCTCTTTCGGCTGGCGGTCTACTTTGGCGTGGCCCTGGCCTATGTTCTGATGACTGGCGTGGGTGCCGGTGTTGGCTGGGGCATCGGCGGCTTCGGTGATGAAGGCTTCCGGGCGGCCACGACCTTCTGGGGTGGCGCCATCGGCTTCGGCGTCGTCGGTGTGATCATGTATGTGCTGCGCGAGTATCTGCTCTACATGGTCAAGGCGGGGCATATCGCGGTGCTGGTGGAGCTGCTCGAAGGCCATTCGCTGCCCCAGGGGCGCGGCCAGATCCAGCATGCCACGGCCTCGGTCAAGGAGCGCTTCGGTCAGGCTAGCGCCCTGTTCGCCGTGGACCAACTGATCAAGGGTGTGCTCAGGACGCTGATCGGGTTGGTGCGCGGCGTCTTTGGGGTGCTGCCGGTTCCCGGGGCACAGCAGTTCCTGCGTGTCGTACAGATGTTCCTGCGCATCGCAGTGGGCTTTATTGACGAGGTGATCCTCGCCTACAGCTTTCGCACTCGGGCCGACAACCCTTGGGGTGCCTCCCGCGACGGTCTGGTGCTCTATGGCCAGAACCTCAAGCCAATGTTCAAGAACGCCGCCTGGCTGGCGCTGATCGTCTATGGGCTATCCTTCGTGATCTTCCTGGTCATGCTGGCGCCGGCGGCGCTGGTGGCCTACCTGATTCCCGGCGGCTGGTCCGCTACCGGTGTGGTAATGGCGCTGCTCTTCGCCTGGAGCGTCAAGGTGGCGGTGCTCGAGCCCTTCGCCATAACCTGCATGATGCAGGCCTACTTCAAGGCCATCGAGGGCCAGCAGCCCGATCCTGAGTGGGAGGCGCGGCTTGATGGCATGTCCAGCAAGTTCCGCCGCCTCAAGGAGAGGGCGGTGGAGGCCACCGCGCCCCAAGGCGGCAGGAAAGAAGCATCACCCGCTGTCACTCAATCGTGAACCGTAACCTTCCACATAGGAGTGGATCATGAACAACAGCATGACCTGGATGATGAGCGGTGTCTTTGCCGCCTCCCTGGGCATTTCGGCCGCGGCGATGGGTCAGTCGGATGAGGTCACGGAGCAGATCGAACTGGGCCTGGAGCTCTACCAGGAGCAGGAGTATGGGGCGGCGATCACCGAGCTGGAGTTCGCCATCAGCGATATTCGCGAGTTGATGGCAGGGCGCATCGGCGAGACTTTCCCGGCGCCTCCCGAGGGCTGGAGCGCCGCCGAGGTAGCCTCCAGCGGTGGCGGCGGTGCTGCGGCGATGTTCGGTGGCGGTGGCAGCATGCTGGAGCGTGAGTACCAGCAAGAGGGCGGAGAAGGGCGGCTTACCGCCAAGCTGATGATCGATAACCCGATGATCCAGGCGATGTCGGCCATGTTCAACAACCCGGCACTGATCGCCGCCCAGCCCAATATGGAGCGTATCCGCATCGGCCGTGACTCGGCGCTGCTCAAGTGGGACCCGGAGCGTGGCAATGCCGAGGTCTCCTTCCTGATGGATGGCCGTATCCTGGTTCAGGTCGATGGCCAGGGTCTGGAATCCAGCGACCCCGCAGTAGCGCTGCTCAAGGCGTGGGATCTCGACGCCCTGCGTGAGCAGGCCGCCCGTTAGCCTTGATCTCACCTTGGTGGGCAGCTTCTGTCACCAAGGTGAGATCAACGTGAGATTAACTACGACAAGCCCCGGCCTCCCTGCCGGGGCTTGTCGTGTGTTGCTGGAACTGGAGTGCGGGCCGTGTCGGCGGCTACTTCACCTGGAACTGCTGGCGGCCCAGGATCTCTCCGCTGTCGCTAGCCCGGTAGCGCAGCTCGTACTCTCCCGCCGTGGGCGGCGCAAACAGCTGCAGCGGACTACCCTGGCTGGCGCGTGCCTCGCGGATGGCCTCGGCATCGTCGGGGGCATCGGCCGCCACGATCTGGATGAAGTCCTCGTAGCGTCCCGGGCCTTGCCAAGCCACATTGACCACGCCTCCCGCCTCGGCGCTGCCCTCGACATTCAGGCTGACCTCACCGGCGCCGACGCTGACTGGCTCGCTTGCCAGCACGCGCCGGGACTGCTGGATCACATAGCGTACCTCATAGTCGCCCGGGGCCTCCGGTGCCGCCAGCGTCAACGGTGATCCTCGGTTCGTACGCTGGTAGCTTTCGTAGGCGTCTTCCGGGGCCCCGGCGGGGACGATGGTGATGTAGTCCCGGGGGTTGTCTGGGCCCTGCCACTTCACCTCGAATTCGCCGCCGGGCACGATGGGCTCGCTTACCATCAGCGAGGCCGTGACCGGTGTCAGGGTTACCGGTTGGCTGGCCAACACACGTCTGGACTGCTGGACCACATAGCGCACCTCGTAATTGCCCAGGGCGTCCGGGGCGGTAAGGGAGAGCGGTGAGCCGCGGCTGGTGCGCTGGTAGCTTTCGTAGACGTCCTCCGGTGCCCCGGCGGGGACGATAGTGATGTAATCACGCGGATTGTCGGGGCCTTCCCACTCGATGGTGAACTCGCTGCCGGCAGGGATCTCCTCAGGCGCCTTCACATGGGCGCTGACCGGGGTCAGGGTTACCGGTTGGCTGGCCAGCACCCGCTTGGACTGCTGGACCACATAGCGTACCTCGTAGGAGCCCAGGGCATCCGGGGCGGTGAGCGACAGCGGCGAGCCGCGGCTGGTGCGTTGGTAACTCTCGTAGGCGTCCTCCGGCGCATCGGCGGGGACGATAGTGATGTAGTCCCGGGGATTGTCGGGGCCCTCCCAGTCCACCTCGAACTCGCTGCCGGCGGGGATCTCCTCCGGCGCCTGCAGCGCGGCGCTGATCGGGGTCAGGGTCACCGTCTGGCTGGCCAGCACCCGCTTGGTGTCATTATGGATGTAGCGCACCTCGTGCTCGCCCAGGGCGTCCGGGGCGGTGAGTGACAGTGGCGATCCGCGGCCGGTGCGCTGGTAGCTCTCGTAGACGTCCTCCGGCGCCCCGGCAGGTACAATGGTGATGTAGTCGCGGGTATCGTCAGGTCCTTCCCAGCTCACCTCGAACTCGCTGCCGGCGGGGATCTCGGCCGGCACATTCAGCGTGGCCTCCGCAGGCTGAGGTTCCGGCTCGGGTTCTGGCTCGGGTTCTGGTTCTGGATCGGCGGCCACCTCCTCCACTCGAGAGAGCGCGCCGGCTAACTCGGCTCCGGAGTGGGTTTGGAAGAGCTCTCCTCCGGTCTGCTCGGTCACGCATGAGAGCTGCTGGATCTCGTCGTCGCTGAGCCCGAAGCCGACCACGTGGGCGCGAATGGCCAACCCCTGTTCCGCCAGCCGTGCCGCCACGGCACAGGGATCGCCCTCGCAGGTCTCCAGACCATCGGTCACCAGGATGATATCGGCCGCCTCGGCGGTACGCGGGATCTGCTCGGCGGCGAGTCGCAGGCTTTCGGCGATGGGTGTCATGCCCTGGGGATTCAGTGCACGTACCTGCTCGGCCAGAGTATCGGCATCCTGGAGCGACATGGTGGCGATCACCTCGATATCCCCACAGTCGCCGCGGCGATTGTGGCCATAGGCCAGCACGCTCAAGGGCAGCTGCGGGTCACGGTCATGCAGATACTCGTCGATCACATCGCGGGCGACCTCGATGCGCGTGATGTCACCGTCCATGCGGTTCCACATGGAGCCCGAGGCGTCGAGTACCAGCACGCCGACACGCTCGGCCATGGCGGGAGCCGCGACGAGCAGGAATGCGGTGGGCAGCAGTGTGGTGGGCAACAGTGAGAGCGGCTGACGGAAGCGGGCCATCCAGTACCTCCGAATGTCTATGCGTCGGGAAGCAGGGTGCAACGATCAGCATAGGCAACGGAGGGGCTGGCGGGCCCCCTTCATCTGAACGGGGCCTGCATCGACAGGCTGTCTTAAGCTTTCGGCAATGTGTTGGCTTGTGGGCAAGGGGCGGACCTGTCCGAGAGAAGGAGAACCCGATGCGTGGATTCAGGTGCTGGATAGGGGTCGGGATAGCGGCGACAGGGCTGAGCGTCGGCTCGCTTGCCGCGGCCGAGATGAATGGCATGTCTTCCGACTCGAGGCTTGGCGAGGCCGCGTCGATCGAGGCAGTGGCTCGAGCCTTCCTGCCCGAAGCGCAGTGGCAGCACCAGGATGCCGAGGCGCTGCAGGCCGAGGTCCGGCAGCGGTTGGATGACGATAGTGGGTCAAGCATCTTCCATCCGGATGCCGATACCGGTCCGCTCACCAAGGCGTTGCTGGTGTTGATGATAGAAGAGGCGGACTTGCCCCATTCACGGGTGCGGTTGCGTTACGCCAGGGCGAGCGTTGCCGCGCAAGGACAGGCACCGATTCCGGTGGAGTTGGTGGAGGTCGCCCGTTTCAATCTCGGGCCGGCACGCCGTGAGGGCCTGATAGCCCAGCACGGTGAGTCGCGTGTGGCACCCGCCGAGGACTTCGGTGACGGGAAGCATATCGCCTGGCGATTCATCACTCGTCCGATCATGGGTCAGGTGGCTGATATCACCCATGCGGCGCGTCGCGAGATTCCCCTCGAAGGTGCTTTTTGCCTCAACGCACCGTGCTCAACCGCGGACTCACTGAATGAACAGGCCCGTGACTGGCCGGCACCCTCGCCACTTGAACCAGCATCGAGCTCACTACCCCTGGAAGTCGCATTGCTGGAAGTGGGACTGGAGCGCCTCGGGCTCGTGCAACGCGACGATAGCGGTCCGGCACGTTGGCACCCCCCCGAGTGGCCGGAAAGCGTGCTGCCCGGCGACGCCTTCTTGGAGGTGCTGGTGGAGCGTGGACTGGGGCAGGACGACGGTGTTGACCTGGTGATCTATCTTGATCACCTCATGGACGACGACATCAAGGCGCTGTGGCAGCGGTTGATGGCGGTGGATACGGGGGCAGGAGAGCCGCCCCGGGTCTGGGAAACCCAGGACCGTGAACCCTGGCCGAGGCCGGACTGGTAGCTCGGTTGCCGTGGCCCCGGCGTTCAAGCAACCCAACAAGGAATACGACATGAGACACCTCGGACGATCAATCGGCCTGGCACTCTGCGCCGGCGCGATGACCCTGGCCTCGGCGCAGGCTCTGGCCAACGAGATCCACGGAAGCCTGGAGGGCGAGGAGCGCGAGTGGCATGTCGTGACTCATGCCGAGGGCTCGACGGCCAACTACCACGAGCTGATGCCCGGCATGCTCAACGTCACCATCCAGGGGCATCGGGAGGAAAAGTTCGCGACCCAGGGCACGCTGAGCATAAACTTCATGGTGATGCAGGGGGCACCCAGTGAAGCCTCCGTGACCTATTTTCACGAGAGCGGCCTGACACCCCACTACGGCACCGAGTCAGATGTGCCCATCGAGCTCGAGGTGCTGGAACTCGAGGGCGACAGCGGGCGCGCCAAGGGGCGGGTCAGCACGTCCCTTGCCTATGTGGAATCGATGCAGAGTTCCCACGACGCGGCTAACAGCATCGACCTCGACGTCGAGTTCGACGTGACCCTGGTGCGCGAAGAGCTGGAGCTGTAGACAGCGGCGTGAGGCGAGGTGAGCCGCCGCACGGTGTCCGGCGGCGGTTCCCACGATGTCACGGCTTCAGACGGTAGCCGGTGCGGAAGATCCACGCCACCAGGGCGATGGCCGCCCCCAGGAACAGCAGGATCATGGCCAGGCTGACCAGCGGGCTGACGTCGCTGATGCCGTAGAAGCTCCAGCGGAAACCGCTGACCAGGTAGACCACCGGATTGGCCAGAGTCACCGCCTGCCAGAAGGGGGGCAGCATGTCGATGGAGTAGAAGGTGCCGCCGAGGAAGGTGA
>Ga0209075_1004756_pt1 | contig 10730 bp, 11 predicted proteins | sample Stecom2011_FD_187523 | JGI IMG/M metagenome (GOLD analysis project Ga0209075, IMG submission 187523) | Agricultural soil microbial communities from Utah to study Nitrogen management - Steer compost 2011 (SPAdes) (version 2) | ecosystem: Environmental > Terrestrial > Soil > Agricultural land...
GGTGGACTAACCCTGAGAAAGCTCTGGAAGACCTGGATGGCGCCCTGCGCAGGCGACTGGAGCAGGGCTGATATCCTGGGGGTGAACTGTAAGGTCTCAGTTCACCCCGTACTTCCTCGGCCGCTCAAAGCGGTGAAATCCTTGCTCCTCTTCCCGGGCGATGGTGGTCGCAGCCATGCCGAAGTGTTCTTCACGCAGTGCGCTCAGGGCCGCGTCCAGGGCTTCTCCAGACAGGCGTTGGCTCAACGCATCGCGTTCAACCATATAGGCTTTGCCCTTTTGCCACTTCTCTTCCCGCATCTGATCCTGCTTTGCCATTCGTTCGACGGCAGCCTCGGAGTAGCCTAGCTGCTGCCGGAGGTTGTTAATCGCCTGCTGGCGTTGTTCAGACGGCAACTGCTGCAGCTGGTGTTGCACGCTGTCCATGCTGAACAGGGCGTGCCCCAGGGCGCCTGAACCCGCGAACTGTTGGGTCATGTCACCGCCGTAGACCTCCTCGGCACTGGTTTGCAGTTGATGGGCCAGCTCCGTCAATTGCAGCTCATTGGCATCCTCAAGGTGTGCTACTTTTTGCTGGAAGACCTGGGATTTCTCTTCCAGGTACGACTCCTCTTCTGCCCAGATCTGGCTGGCCAGGGCGCCAAAGATTGCTTCGCGCTGCTGCCAGAGCTCGGTTTCCCGCTGAAGGGCAGGGAGTGCCTGCAGGCGCAGTTCGTGGTTGTCCAGCCACTGATTGTAGGTGTCCAGGTTCGCCATCAGCGCCATGATGTCTGAGTAAAGTTCCGGAAAGGCCGTTTCAACGGCGTCATCGAACAACTGGCCGCCGGTTTCGGGATGTTGTTCCAGCAGGGCCCGGCGCTCGTTATACAGTCGTGCCTGGGTTGCAGGCTCGGTTATGGTCTCGCCGTAGCGCTCCAGGTATTGCACCGCCAGTTCGACCACCTGTTGTGATGAGCCTGGTTGGGCCGAGGCGGGCGACTGTGATTGCGGCTGGGTTGCACGGTGACCTTCCGACGCCAGGATCTGCTGCACACGATCATCCGGCTGCAGGTAGAGATAACTGGCGATTGCGGCACCGGTGATAACGGCCGCGAGTATTCCATAGCGTGTTTTCGAACTCATTGGTTTGCCCTTTGAAGTCTGGTGGCCGCATATGCGACCACCAGGTTCCTGTTACTGTCAGAGCATAGGCTGGAGTTTTGGCCAGATCAGGTCTGCAATTTTCTGCGAACCGCTGTCTGCCGGGTGAATGCCATCGAAAATGATGTCGCTTTCGTTGATTACAGGGCGTGGGTCCACAAACTGGCAGTTCAGCACGGAGTTCTCACAGGCCCGTGCCAGTGTGGCGTTGCCATAATCGACCGCTTCTTTGAGGTCTTTCAGGCGGAACAGCCCGTTTTTGGTGTAGTAGTAGCCCACCAGAATGCCTTGCTGCACACCGGACTCGGCCATCTCATTGAGGAAATCCACGCCTTCTACGTAAATATCATCAATGAAGTCGATGCACTCCTGGCTCAGCCGTCCGAAACGGTACCAGGGGGTTTTGCATTTGTTTGAATTGAATGCGATGGCAGGGATCAGAATATCGTTGCCGCCGGCATCACCGACAATCGTGTCGATACCGGGGTTGTCGGCAATCGCCTCGCGGAACTGGTTAGGAATGGAGGGGGCAATCAGCTCTCCCGAGAGTTCTGCACCAGACACGGTGTAACGCAGGAAGGTTTCACCTGCCTTGGATTCCAGTTGATTCTGAATTTCACCCGACAGCGCAAAAATCGAATCGCCGACAAACACCACCTTGTCGTTGTCCGCATCCGTCACCTTGTCGTTACTGAGCAGGTAGCCGAGATCCGTACAGCCGGTAAACAGCACCGCTGCACAGACGACCGCGACAGAACGCAATTGGCTGACTCCTGACAGTCGTTTTTTTAGATTGTTCTTCATTATTGCAACTCCGTGTGTAAGGGATCGTTGTTTTTGTTTCACATTACTGCCCGACCAATAGTGGGCCGAAGCGGCGGCTTTTTGAAATGAAAGAGTGCGCCACAGGTTGTCCTAAGCGGCCAGTTACAAGGTCATGTGAGCAGAGTCACATATATCCTCTGTCGCCATTCAGGACATAGAGTTCTTTTCGTCACTATCGCGCCCGATCCGCCTTGTTTTTTTTCAGCCAGAGACAATGATTAGTAGTCATAGAACAATCGTTGACCTGCAGTGAGGAGCCCTATGGACTTTAAGGACTATTACGCCGTCCTGGGGGTGAGCGAGTCTGCCACACCCGAGGAAGTCAAAAAGGCCTACCGGAAGCTGGCCCGTAAATACCATCCGGACGTCAGCAAGGAAGACAACGCCTCGGACAAGTTCAAAGATGTAGGCGAAGCCTACGAAGTACTGAAAGACCCGGAGAAACGGGCCGAGTATGACCAGCTCCGAAAATACGGCACCCGGGAAGATGGTTCGTTCCAGCCGCCCCCTGGCTGGCAGAGTGCGTCCGGGTTTGGTGGTGGCGGCTACACCGAAGCCGATGCCCGCCAGTTCAGTGATTTCTTCGAGGAAATCTTTGGTGGAGGCCGGCACGCGGGTGCTTCATCGGGCGCTGGCTTCGGCGGCGGAGGGTTTCGTCAGAATGTCAGAATGCGGGGCGAAGATGTCCACGCCCGGCTGGCGCTGTTCCTGGAGGAAGCCCTGAATGGTTGCGAAAAACAGGTGTCGTTCACCGTGCACGATGCCGATGCCCACGGCCGGCTTGTGCCTCGGCAGAAAACCCTGAAGGTGAAAATCCCCGCAGGCATGCGTGACGGTCAGCACATCCGTCTTAAAGGGCAGGGGGCTCCGGGTGTGGGTGGTGGCCAGCCCGGTGATCTGTTTATTGAAGTGGAGCTGGCACCTCACCCGCATTTCACCGTGGAAGGCCATGATGTTCTGGTCACCGTTCCGATTGCGCCCTGGGAAGCCGCTTTGGGTGCCACAGTGACGGTGCCAACGGTGGGCGGCAAGGTCAATGTAAAGGTGCCCAGGGGTTCCACCAGTGGTCGGAAGCTGCGGCTTAAAGGCAAAGGCTTCCCGGGCAAGCACCCGGGCGATCAGATTGTGATACTGCAGGTAGCCATGCCGGAACAGCACTCGCACGAGGCTGAAAAGCTCTACGAACAGCTGGCCGAGCTGGAAAAAAACTTCAATCCACGCAGCAAGCTGCATGTGTGAACGGGGGTAGGTATGACTGACAAAGACCAGATCCTGACCGTAGAAGTCATCGACACCAACGGCAATACCTTCACCTTGCGGGAAATCTGCGAGCGAGGGGACTGCCATGCGGAGTTTGTCATCAAGCTGGTGGACTACGGCATTATCAGCCCGGTTGAAGACGTCCGGGAGGTACGCCAGTGGCAGTTTGATGTGGATGCCCTGAATCGTCTGCAAAAGGCCATGCGCCTGCAGCGGGACTTGAAGCTGAACCTGCCTGGGCTGGCCGTGTCATTGGACCTTCTCGACGAGGTTCAGGACATGCGCCGGGAAGTCGCGCGCCTCAATCAACGGTTGCACCAGCTGCTGGGTGAGTGAACCCCCGGGCAGTTTCCGGTGAAGCTGCCCGGCCTACCGAGTCTCGCTTTGCTCATGCTTCTGTATCGCAGCATAGAGTTTCTCTGCTTCCTCCATCAGCGTGCCATGACTGCGTAAATCGCCATTGCGTTGGGCATGAAGCGCTTTGGACAGCTTTTCCTCATACGCTTTTTTGAGTTTCTTCTTTGGGTCAGCTTTCAGAAATCCCAGCATGTTGCTCTCCTGGTTCGCGTGTTGGTGGAAGGGTATACGACACGCCCGGATCAGAGTTCACCGAATGTTAATGATCAAAAAACTGGACAAGTTCTGTTTGTGGGATTATTTTCCCATTGAAAGATTGGGAAAAATATCCCAATTTTGCGTTAAAAATGACGGTGAGCAGGAATTCAGGAGAACGAGCATGAAACGCAACGGACTTTTCACAGCAGTAAAAATGGTTATGGCAGGCACGCTGGCGGGGGCTTTGGCCGCCTGCGGCGGTGGCTCCGGCTCTGGTAGCACCTCGGTCAGTGCCTCTAGCCAGGGGGCCAGTGTTGGTGCGGTCACCGGCTTTGGCAGTGTCTACGTCAACGGCACTCGATTTCAGACCAGCGGCAGCGTCAGTAGCGATGACGGAATTGAGCGGGAAGACCAGCTCGAAAAAGGCATGGTACTGAAAGTGAAGGGCAGTTGGGATGATCGCGGTGAAGGCCGGGCAGATGATGTGGCCTACGACGACACCCTCCGTGGACCGTTGACCTCAGCAAGCTGGGATGTGACAACCAGAACCGGCACGCTGGCATTGCTCGGACAGGGCGTGGAGCTCAACAGTCAGACTGTTTTTCGTGGTGCTACGCCCGAACAACTGGTGGCCAACCCGTCGGGTTACCGGGTTCGAATCAGTGGCTGGCGGATCGAGGGCGGTAACTTCCGTGCCAGTTACGTTGGCGCCAAAGCGATTGGCCTGGAATTTGATGACGACAATGAGGTCGAAATCGAAGGTGTCGTGGCGGACCTGGATGCCGGAGCCCAAACCTTCTCCATCAATGGATTTGCCATTGATTACCAGTTGGCGACCGGCGATGACGATTTTGACCTGAACGATCTGAGCAACGGCATGGTGGTGGAAGTTGAGGGATACCTGGAGAACGGCATCATCATGGCCAAAGAGATTGATGATGAAGACGACCTCTTTGACAACGATGACGATGTCGAAATCTCCGGTGATCTGTATAGCTTCGACAGCGCAGCCAGAACCTTTTGGCTCAACGGTATTCAGGTGCAGTTCAACGGTGATACCGAGTTCGACGATATCAGCTCAGGCAGTCTTCAGGATGGTGTCTATGTGAAGGTGGAAGGGGACTTCCGCAACGGCGTGCTGCTGGCTGACGAAATCGAAGGGCGGGAAGGTGACGTCGAGCTGGATGGACGAATCGAGCAGATTGACCGGGCCAACGAAGTGCTCACAGTCAGCGGTGTTCGGGTTCAGTTGACCGCCAATACCCTGATTGATGACGACGATGACGACAGCGACCGTCGGAGCCGGGCAGAGGACATCGATGCCTTCAGCGTGGGCGATTTCGTTGAGGTGGAAGGCCGCCAGCGCGCCACAGATGGCGGTTACCTGGAAGCATTCACCATTGAGCGTGAAGAGGATGATGACGATGACAACTTTGAACTGGAAGCCCGGCTTGATGGCCTCAGCACCAGCGCGCTAACGTTCATGAACCTGGAAATCCTGCTCAATGGCTACAGTGTGTCGGGTATACGTGTCGGCGATGAAGTCGAGGTGGAATATCGGGCAACCACCGGCGGCGAGTATGTACTTGCCGGGGGACTGGATGATTGATCGGAAGTAGGCCGGCAGGCTGCCATCACTGGCGGCCTGCTCTGGCTTCCGGTGCACTATGGGAATACAATCCCAAACATGACCAACGCCAAGACCAATCCCTTGCACAAAGCGCTTTTTCGCATTCTGCGCCCTCTGGCCAGGTTGCTGCTGCGCAATGGCATACCATTTGGAGAATTCTCTGAACTGGTCAAGCGTGCCTATGTGGAAGCGGCCATGGAAGATTTCACCGATGGCCGCCGCAAACCGACCGACTCCCGTGCCGCCGTGATGACCGGGCTCACCCGAAAAGAAGTCAAGCGACAGCGCGAAATCCTGGCTGATGAAGACGCCGTGCCGGCGAATCGATCCCATGCCAACCGGGCATCCCGGGTTGTCTCCGGCTGGGTGCATGACTCGGTGTTCCAGACCCGTGACGGCCAACCTGCCATTCTGGCCTTCGAAGGGGCCGGGAGTTTTACTGAGCTGGTTCGGCACTACAGCGGTGATATGCCGCCAAGGGCGGTGCTGGATGAGCTTCTGCGAGTGGGTGTGGTGGCCGTTGACGGGCAAACCGGCAAGATCGAATTACGCCAGCGGGCCTATGTTCCGGCAGGTGACAGCGCGGAACTGCTCCAGATCTTCGGAGAAGACGTATCAGACCTTATAGCGACCATCGATTACAACCTGGTGAGCAGTGAACGTGGTCTACAGCCCCTGTTTCAGAGAACGCTGACCTACGACAACATACCGCCGGAGATCATCGAACGCTGGCGTAAACACGCCGCCGAACGCTCCCAGGGGTTGCTGGAAGATCTGGACGCCTGGCTGGGGCCGCACGATGCGGATGTGTCCGGGCTGGGGCGTCACAACAGAACCGGAGAGCCGGTTCGTACCGGAATCAGTATTTTCTATTTTGAAGATCCGGTGCCGGCCGGCAACAGTGGAGATGAGCAGCAATGAACGCCAATGGTGAAAGCAGCCAGCAAACCAGGTGGCAGCCAACAGGGCTGGTCACCACACTGCTGTCGGCCGGCGCCCGACAGGTTGTTCGATGCTGGCTCGGCAGTGACCGTTTTCTCGATGAGCACCATCATCCGCGGATGATTCTGGCGCTTGCCGACGACCCTGACACTTTTCCAGAGCTTGTGCATGCCGCCAACCCGAATCTGGTTTCCGCCGTTGTACTGAATGAACTTTTGCGCAAGGGTATTGTTGAAAAGTTGGAAAGCGGTCATGTTCTGTTAAGGCGCAGTGCGTATGCTCCGGTTAATGAGAACGAGCCAGAAGGCGTGACTAACGAAGAAACCGCCTTCACCGTGACGTCCCTGCGGCGGCGATACAACGATATCTGACAAACAAAGCTGGCCCGGATGGCCGGTGGGAGACCAAACATGAAGCCTGAACAACGCCACAAACGTTTACCTCTGATGGTTGCCCCCTTGGCTCTGGGCATACTGAGTGCCTGCGGCGGCAGTGGAAGTGGAATCGGCATCGCCGACGGAGGCATCCGCGGAACGGGTTCCAGCGTTGGGCCGGTTTCTGGGTTTGGGAGTGTCTTTGTCAACGGGGTGAAGTTCGAAACCGATGGCAAAGTCACCAGCGATGATGGCATTGATCGCGAAGACCAGCTTGAAGAAGGCATGATCCTGCGGATCGATGGCGAGTGGCGCGATGACGGCCAGGGCCGGGCCGATTCCGTCGAATACGACGATACCTTCCGGGGCCCCGTGGCGAACGTGCAGCAAATAACGGATCCTGACGGCGTGGTCGAGAGCGTCACCTTTGCGGTCTATGGCCAGCTGATCAGTGCCGATAGACAGACTGTCTTCAAAGGAACCGCACTGGATACGCTGGCGGATGACACATCCGTAAGAGTCAGTGCCTGGCGTCAGCCGGATGGCAGTTATCGGGCGAGCTACCTGGGTGTGATCAGCGACGACCCTTCGGATGTGGAAATTGAAGGGCGCATTGATCAGGGGTCCCTGAGCACCAGCCTTAATGAGTTCACCATCAATGGCCAGAAAGTCACCTACAGTGACATTTCATTCAGCAACGGCTTGAGCGAAGAGGACCTGAGCGAACTGCTGCTGGTTGAAGTAGAAGGGTCCATAACTAATGGCGTTCTCGTCGCCGATGAATTGAACGAAGGCGAGACCCGCCTGTATCGTCGCGGTGACGATGATGACATCGAGTTTGCGGGGCCGGTGAACACCGCGTGGAATGCAGTTACCCGAACCTTCAGAATCAACGGCCTGACCGTACGGGTGGATAACAACACCGAATTTGACGATGGCCTGGCGGCTGAAGATCTCGTTGCTGGCTTGCTCATTCAGGTGGAAGGCGAATTCCAGACCGATGGTTCAGTGCTGGCCGAAGAGATTGAAGCTCGGGAAGGCAACGCCTCGGTCAAGGGCGTGATCGACTCCAACAGCATCAACTTCAGTGACAATACTTTCCTGATCGGCGGCGTGTTGGTGCAGGTGACACCGCAGACCATCATTGCTGATGATGATAGTGACCAGCGAATCCGGCTGGCTGACCTGAATGGTCAGTATGAGCTGGAAGTGGAAGGCATTGAACGCTCCGGCGTTGGTGACAGCGTGTTCCTGGAAGCCACCAGAATTGAGCGCGAAGAAGGCAACAGTGACAGCAGCCAGTACGAACTCACCGGACGGTTGAGTGCCATCAGTTGCACCGCGTCCATCACGGTGTTCGGAGTTCCCATGACGATCACCACCGTTCAAACAGAGTTTGATGATGATTTAAGCTGCGTTGAGCTGCAGAACAGCGTTAATCTTGGGCAGCGCCCGCTACTGGAAGTCGATTATGAGGAAGTGGCACCCGGGCAGTTCTTTGCGAACGAAATCGAGCTTGAAGACGACTGAACCATGAACCATCTTGCCCACGCCTTTCTAGCCCCCGATTCCCCGGAGGCCCGCGTGGGCAGCATTCTTGGGGACTTCACCCGAGGCGTCGATTTCGCAACGCTGCCGGGACCGGTTTTACAAGGCGTGCGTCACCACCTAGCGGTAGACGTGTTCACCGACCAGCACCCTGAGGTTCTGGCCAGCAAACAACTGTTTTCCAAAGAGCGCAGGCGCTTTGCCGGCGTGGCTCTGGACATACTCTACGACCACTACTTGCTGAGGCACTGGCGACGATTCGCCCAATGCCGCCGCGATGCCTTTGTGCAGCAGATCTACTGCGAACTGGGAGCCCGTGAACACCTCATGCCGCCGGCCATGGTCACCGTCACCCGGCGCCTGGTGGAGTACGACTGGTTTGGGGCCTATGAAGACTTTGAAAACATCGGCTACGCCCTCGACCGGGTTGCTGACCGCATTCGGTTTCCTAACCGATTCAGTGGAATAATTGACGAAATTCGGGACAATGACCGCCAACTAGAGGCGAATTTCCTGGCATTCTTCCCGGAACTCCAGACCTTCGCCCGCCAGTACCCGAATGTATAAAACAAGGAGCCCAGCATGGGTGAAGCAAAAAGACGTCAACACACCGGTGCCCCCGCGCCCCGGAAACACCGAAACAAAAAACCCGCCCTGATTGCCGTTGTCGCCCTGGTCGTGCTGGCCATTGTTGTCGGAGCCTACCTGCTGACTACCCCGCCCGCACCCACCTCAGATGACCTGCCCGTAGCCGCGCCCAACGCAGCCCCGTTCCCGGCCGCACTGGATCAATACGGCACCTCCATCGGCGCAGAAGACGCCCCCGTTGTCGTCCGTGAATTTGCCGACTACCAGTGCCCCGCCTGCGCAAGCTTCTCCTCTGCCAGCCAGCGCCTGAAAGCAGAGTACGTTGAAAGCGGCAAAGTCCGCTTCGTCTACTTCGACCTGCCCCTGCGCCAACACCCGAACGCCATGCCTGCCGCCCAGGCCGCTCGCTGCGCCGGTGATCAGGGGCAATACTGGGCCATGCACGATAAACTCTATGGCTCACAGTCAGAGTGGAGCGGCTCCAACGACCCGGTGGCCACCTTCACCCGATACGCCGGTGACCTGGAACTGGAAGAACGCCGCTTCCGCCTGTGCCTGACCAGCGAACTCCACAAAGAAGCCGTTGAGCAAAGCCTGCAGGTTGGCATGCAGATGCGCGTAACCAGCACGCCTACCGTGATGGTCGACAACATCCAGCTGACCCGCCCCGGCTGGGGACAGCTGTCGGCTGTTGTGGAGCGTGAGTTGAACAAGGCGGAAAACTGAAAATGTAGCCGTGGATGGGGGATAGCTTTCCAAAATCGTGCAGAGCCATGGATGGCGGAGCCGAGCGTACAGGGATGTATTTACAGCGTATTTTGGAAAGCTATCCCCCATCCAGGGCGGCCCCCAAGGCACAGCCAACGGCCAGCACCTACTTGCACCCAACATCAAGATGGTTAAACTCCATCCCCAAGCGACACCCGTCGTGATATTTATCAAACCATGCTCCGGATTTACGATCCGGCCCGCAGGAGAACACCATGAGCAATAACATCGTCGTCTGCGCACTCTACAAGTTCGCAGTCCTTAACGATTACAAAGACCTTCGCCAGCCCCTGCTGAACCTGATGCTGGAAAAAGACGTCCACGGCACCCTGCTGCTGGCCCGCGAAGGCATCAACGGCACCATCGCCGGCAGCCGAGAGGGCATCGACACCGTCAAAGCCTGGCTGGGCAGCGACCAACGCTTTGAAGGCATCGACTACAAAGAATCCTACGTCGAATTTCAGCCCTTCAAACGTACCAAGGTCAAACTCAAAAAAGAAATCGTCACCATGGGCGTCGAAGGTATAGACCCCAAGCGCGTGGTGGGCACCTACGTCGACCCCAAAGAATGGAACGCCCTGATCTCAGATCCGGACGTCCTGCTGGTGGATACCCGAAACCAGTACGAAGTCGAAATCGGCACCTTCAAAAATGCCCTGAACCCGGCCACCGACACCTTCCGTGAATTCCCCGAGTACGTAAAACAGAACCTGGACCCGGCCAAACACAAAAAGGTCGCCATGTTCTGCACCGGTGGCATCCGCTGCGAAAAATCCACCGCCTACCTGAAAGAGCAGGGTTTTGACGAGGTGTACCACCTCAAAGGCGGGATCCTGAAATACCTGGAAGACGTGCCTCAGGAGCAAAGCCTGTGGGAAGGTGAGTGCTTTGTGTTTGATGACCGCGTCACCGTGAACCATAACCTTGAACGTGGCGAATACGACCAGTGCCACGCCTGCCGCAGACCGATCACTGAAGACGACAAAAAACGCCCGGAATACGAGCAGGGCGTGAGCTGCCACCAGTGTATTGATTCACTGACCGAAGAACAGAAAGCCAGGTTCAAAGAGCGCGAACACCAGATGCGTCTGGCTGAAGAG